>JAABUH010001706.1_pt1 | contig 23196 bp, 23 predicted proteins | sample 5559121 | NCBI WGS metagenome assembly JAABUH01 (sample SAMN10711871, study PRJNA513364) | rock metagenome | isolation source: Antarctica rocks | place: Antarctica: Victoria Land, Battleship Promontory nord | collected 2015-12-28
TAATAATAATAATAATAATAATAATAATAATAATAATAATAATAATAATAATAATAATAATAATAATAATAATAATAATAATAATAATAATAATAATAATAATAATAATAATAATAATAATAATAATTGTTAGAGACTGAGTTAAACTAGAGATACTATCAATATAAAAGACTGATATTATTATTACTTTGATAGAATCTAGATACAAGACAATACATCAAATAATGTACAAGATGAAAGACAAAGAGTGAAAGAAAAGAACGAAAGCTCGACTTTTATATACATGAATTGAGCAGAATCAAGACTAGACAGTAGTTCTATGATTTAAGATTGCAAAGATTTACGCACATGACTGAGATGATCAAAACAGAATTGCTGAAACTAAATTAAAATGATGATGACTAGATTGATTACTTGATTCATTAAATTGCAAAACAGATTCAATGAATCAAAATTATTTAAAACATCAACAATTTATGTTTTAAATTGAGTTAATGATCTGACATCATGACAGTAACTTCTCTCTTCAAGACTGAACTTCTGCAAGATGATGAGAAGAAACAAGATGAAATGAGAAAGAATTGAAGATGAAGATTGAAACAAGATGAGAATTGATGTGAACACATTTTAATGTGATGAAGCACAGATGAAACTAGAATAAATCTGAGTCACATCTGAATCAAATTTGAGCAAAATATCTGAAAAGTAAGATGAAATGAGACGCATTTTAACATGATGATGCACAGTGAAATTGAAACACATTTGAATCACATCTGAATCAGATTTAAATGAGATGTTTGAGTTAAATCTAGACAAGATCTGAGTCAGATTTAAGCAAAAGAAAGACAAAATGCAATTGAATGTGATGATATACAGATGAGATTAAAATACATCTGAGTCACATCTGAGTCAGATTTAAACAAGATGTCTGAGTCAGATTTAAGTAAGATCTGAGTCAGATTTGAGCTGAGTTGAAATGATAAAGATTGAACTTAAAGTTCTTGATATTGACATTAAGACATCACACATGACAGTACATGTGATTCTTCAACGACAGAGTTGACGAGATAATATTCATTAAGCGCTTGCTCACAATTATTTAGAAGATGAAAAGACTTTCAAGTAGAAAAGTAATCTTCTCAATTGACATAATACTTGAGCAAAGATGAATTATAGTGTCTATCATGCTTGAAGTTTAATATGCTGTTTACATATCAGAATCTTTCATCATTCTTGATGATAATGAGTTTTTAAAATTTCTGACATTGATTTAAAAGAAGATCACTTGCGATATGATTCAAAAGAGTGACATGAAAGATTGAATGAATTTTCATGAATGTTGAAAGATTTAACTCAATGATTAGAAAATTATTCTTGAAGATATGCTTGATCTTTAAGAGATCAACATTATGATCATCTAACTTGACAACAAGACGAGTGATGTTAAGATTATGAGAATTCAGTCAGACTTCATCTTTGATGAAGTATTTAGAACAAGAACAACAAGAGAAATTGACATTGAATTCGTATATGATCTGAGTTATAAGCATCTCATCATGTAGATGCTCAGTTAGTTTCTTCATTTTCTTGATGAACTTTTCAACATTGATTAACTTGTCTCAAGCTTGAAACATAAGATTCTTAAGCAAAGATTCAGAAGACTTGAAGTTTAGACATGAGTTTTAACTTAAATTGATCAAGAAGAGTGATGCTAAAGTGATTAATGACGATGCATTATTGACGATGAATTTGACTTTTGAAAGTCACTTAGCTCAGTCATTCTGCATGTAGTTGACGAAGATTCAAAAATAATGCTTCATGACAGCATTGACTCTCTCGATTTGATCATTGATTTCAGAATGATACGTTGTTGATAACTTAACATTTATCTTCAGCATTTTACACATATGCTTTCAGACATTGAAGATGAATTGTGTGTTTCAATCAGACATGAAGAACTCAAGTAAATCATGATGTTTTCAAACATAAGCATAGAAGCACTTGATAACTTCTTCAACTTTCATAGAAGTGATGAAAACTAAATGTTTTATTTTGATAAAATGATCAACAAAGACTAAAACATATTTATATGTGATATTCATGAAAATATTGAGCGATAAAGAATCTACATAGTTCATGAAAACATCACATTAATGACGTTTGAAAACTGAAAGAAAACACAATCATTCTTGAGTTCATTGTTTAAAGAGCTTAAAACGTGTGCACACATGACAGTTTCATATGAAACGTTGAACATACTTATAAATGTTTGATCATCAGTAAACTTGACTGATCAGTTCATAACTTTTTGCTCTTTCTGAGTGATCATTGACAACATTATCATGAGCGAGCTGAATGATACGAAGACGTAGTTTATTTAAGTTGAGCACGTACTTTCTTTCTTGAAAGTACAGATGATTCTCATATTTTTCATACTCAACTAGAAAGATCTTGTTGTGATGTCATGCTTTATTATGAAGCACTTTAATTATCTGAGCTGCAAATTTGTCATTGATTTCGACTTGCTTTCACAATGTTTGAGTGAAAATGTCAACAGAATCTTCATTAAGATTCAAAATATCTTGATCTAGCTGAGACTTGATGTTTTCAATGTTGAATTCTTCAATTTTTAGATTCATGAGAACTAAAATTTGCAAGAATGCTGAGATAATTAAAAACAGATGTAACTGAACTGAATCTAAAGCGATGATTTGTGACTGAAGCTTTATGACTTTGATGTTGATGATATCAAGAATGAGATTCTCAACAATATTAAGATTTAAAACATGAGTTTTCAGAATTGTCTAATGTTGATATTGATGTCAAGAATTGAATGTATTTTTCTTTTTAGAAAGATCTTTTGAGCGACGTGTCAAAGCATTCAACTTATCATTGATCTTGTTGAAATGATAAGCAATGTAATAGTTAAATTTAAACAGAAACTTGCTTCAATGAACTTGATGATGACTCAACTGCTTAGTTGACATGAAATACTTAAGATTTTTGTGATTCATGATCATTTCAACAGAATATATAAAGTCTTCAAGCTTTGATCATCATTTCTTGAAAGCGCAAACAATGATCATGAGTTTTTTATCGTAGATCTCGTAGTTATACTCGACTGAGTTATGCTTTTTCAAAAAGTAAGTAAGTGAATGAAGAATCTCATTTTCATCATACTGAAAGAAAATGTCTTTAAATACATAGTTTGAAGCATTGATTTCTATCACAATCTTGTGATCTGAATTATAATGATGAAGAATAATCTTGAAAGTGAAGACTTTTTTAAAAATGTTGAATGCAATTTGATATTTTTGAAATCAGACAAAGAGTACATCTTTTCTGATGAGATGAATGAGCGAAGTAGCTATTCTACTATCGTCATAGATGAATCTTTTATAGAAGTTCGTGAAATCTAGAAAACTTTGAATGTCTTTAACGTTGATTAAGATGAGTCAGTTGATAATGATGTTTATCTTAAAAGAATTCATCTTGATCTCTTCAATGATGATTATCAATTTTAGATACAAAACTTAAGTGATGTGAAACTTGCATTTGATTATATTTGTTTGAAGATCTGCTTCTTGCAACTTCTGCAGAATGAGCTTGACATGAATCTCATGTTCAAGTTCATTGTTCAAGTAGATCAAGATGTCATTCAGATAAACAATACAGAACTTATTTAAATGTTTATAAAGAATATTGTTGATGTACTTCTGAAACAAGACAGATTCATTACATAGATTGAAGAGCATGACTAGATACTTGAATAATTCAAATCAAGTGCGAAAAACAATGAGAGCTTCATCTTCTTCTTTGATTCAAAGTCAATCGAATGCAGAAATGATATTCAGCTTGATAAAGATTTTAGCTCAACTTAAATGATTCAGCGTTTCTGAGATCAGAGATAAAGAATATTGATTCTTGACTGTGATAATGTTCAGATCTCAATAGTTTACGCAGAAGTGAAGTTCTTCTTCGAATTTCTTGATGAAGAGAACAAAGATGATTGTCTGAAAGTGATTAACTTGAATGAAATCTTTGCTCAGATTCTCATTCAGATAATGACGAAGTTCTAGAATTTCATCATGACTCATGTTGTACAAAGCAAAGACTGAGAGTTGAGCATCTTCTTTAAGATGTATGACATGATCATAAGCTTGATGCAAAGACAAGATATCAACATTTTTCTTGAAGAAGATATTTAGAAACTCAAAATATTTAAATGATAGAATTGTGACTGAATCGACGTTCTTACTTTATCAATAGACTTCAAGATCTTCTTGTGTCGTGAATGCAATCAAATGAAATTTCTTTTTTATTTGATGAAGATTCAGACAATGATTTCTATCATATATACTGTTTTGAAGATGAGATGAGAACTAAGCAAGAGTTGAGCTGTTCTTTGAATAAACTGTCAAAGTCGTGTGACGTGATTTTGACTCATTAGAGTCTAAACTAGAAGATGAGATTAATTTAAGATTCAAGAAGATATCAATTTTCTTTAGAATGATGTTAAACACTTCAATGTCTTTGACATGAACAGCATGATCAAAGCTTCAAGCTCTTAACTCAACTATGTCAAGTTGTATAAAAGATCGATTGAATTGATCTGCTTGAAAGACAACAGAAGTTTTAGAAAGAAAAGAATTTTGACACTTAATTTTTGATGAGTATTCTTTTTGAATGACTTGAAAAATACAACTAAAAGCTTCTTGTTTCAAATGAGAAACAAGATTGAACAAAATTTGTTTCTTGTAAATGAGTTGAATATTAGTTAACTTCTTGTGAGCAAACGAAAGATTATGTTGCTTCTTGTGAGCAGACGAAAAACTGAGTTACTTCTTGCAAGTGAATTGAGAATTGGATTACTTTTTGTGAATGAACTGAAAACTGAGTTACTTCTTTCAAGTGAATGAGAAACTAAATTGCTTCTTGCAAGCAAACTGAGTGCTGAATTGCTTCTTGTGAGCAATCTGTGAATTGAATTGCTTCTTGTGAGCAATCTGTAGACTGAATTGCTTCTTGTGAATGATTCGTGAACTGAGTTGCTTCTTGTGAGCAAATTGAGAGCGAGACTGAAAAAAAGCTACTTTGTTAAATTTAAGCGAGAAATTTTCTTCTTGTTGATTAAAATCATAAATCTTGACGAGAAATTGACAACAATGATTAAGACAAAAAAAGAAAGACAAGATGAGAATATTGTGTTCAAAATTGACATCAATGACGTGATGATGAAGTCATGATAAACTCATGATGATGAAATATTGATTTAATTCAATGACATAGAAGAATAGTCTTTTGATGTGTTCATTAAGAATCATTGTGATTTCAACAACATGAATAATGTCATTGATTAAAGTGACTTGATCATCAAATTCTCAAAGTCTGCAAAAGTGAATTAATTGATGCAAGAAAAAATGATGTTGTTGCGTGAAGAATTTATTCATAAAGACATAAGCAAAAACTTCACTATCAATCAGAACGAAAGTGAGAACTTTAGATTGAGCTTGACGTAAAATACAGAATATTATCATGTGACTATCTTTGAATATCAAATTGAATTCAAAGAGTTTTAAGATAAATTTAGCAGAAAACTTTTTATATGATTGAAGTGAGAGTGAAAAGATTGAAACTAATAAACAAAATGATATGTATACAGATTTTTAAGCGTGACTTAGCTCAGAAACTAAACTTTTCTTGCAAACAGCAAGACTTTTTCATCTATATTGATGATGTTATTGTTGTAGATGTTCATGATACACAGAGTGAAAAACTTCTTATTTAAGCATTCTTTAATGATTTTGCTTGAATGTTGCAATTTGCAATAATAACACAACTTTCACTTGTTGCAAATTTTCTTGATTTCAGAAACAATCAGAGTCTTATTTTGAATGATGACAATGACGAAGCTTAAATTCATTAACTCATCAAGAAACAAGAGAGAAAGAGATGAAGATATTGTTGAAACAACAGTCACAGAAGTGATGATCTTTGAATCTCAAGAGTTACTAATCAATGTAAAGATGTTCTTAACTTTAATAAATGAGACAATGATGAAGATGAAGTGAGATTGATGATGCTTAAGCTGCTAAAGCTCTTCATCAATGTCAAAGAATGCTTGAACTCATTGATGAAAGATGAATGATCAAGTTTCATTGAGATTTCATCAGAAAAAAATGATGACTTAAGTGAAATAATTGACATTATGTTTCAGACAGTCAATCAACAAGAAATCTTTCATCAAAGAATATTCTTTCTTTTGATAGAAGAGATTGTAATAGTCAACAAAGCTATTCATGTCTTGCTTTAGAATTTCGCGAAGATATAGATGAGCATCTTCTGTCTCAAAAGAATTGTCGCAGCAATGATGTAACTCATGTTATCAATCTGCAAAGATGAAAATGATACAAAGATCATTGACTTGATATTGATTCATTAAATTGTGAGTCTTCTTATCTATGATGAATCATGACTCGACATAGATGATCTTGACTCGATGAGAGAAATAATGATCGTCATTCACATTCATGCGCTGTATCAGACTTTGCTCTCATGCATTCAATCAATCTTTGTTTCTCTCATACTCAGATATGTCAAGAAGCTTCTCAAATCTAAAAGTAATGAAAACAATGACAAAGTTTGCAGAAAGATGAACAATGAAGAAAGATTGATTATTCAAGATTTGTGTGATGATCTGAGCTATCATCACAAAAGACTGAGAATTCAACTTTATATAAACTGAAGAACTGAAAACGATGAACAAAAATGAAGTGATAACATCATGTTGTTGAACTTGATTTTGAAGCTCATACATTGTGTGAAAGATCTTGACTGAATTTTCGATCATACTCTAAGCGAACTGTTCAACAACATGCTCATCGTTAATTAAGAAATTGTAAGATGATTTTATTTAAGTGAAAGAATAACTAGATGAGATTTCAATGTATGAAAATGTTGCAAAAAGTGTAAATCTTTTGTAATGTCAGAAACTGAGCTAAATTAAAGATACTATCAATATAAAAGACTGATATTATTATTACTTTGATAAAATCTAGATACAAGATAATATATTAAATAATGTACAAGATGAAAGACAAAAAGTGAAAGAAAAGAACGAAAGCTTAACTTTTATATACATGAATTGAGCAGAATCAAGACTAGACAGTAGTTTTATGATTTAAGATTGCAAAGATTTGCACACATGATTGAAATGATCAAAATAGAATTGTTGAGACTAAATTAAGATGATGATGATTAGATTGATAACTTGATTCATTGAACTGCAAAACAGATTCAATGAATTAAGATTATTTAAAACATCAATGATTTATGTTCTAAATTGAATTGATGATTTGACATCATGACAATAATAATAATAATAAATTTATACATTCTTATGACATTGATTAAATTAACTCATGAGAAACTTTATGCTATTTGTATCGAGTGAACAAAACTCTTTGAAATAGAAAATTATTCACAGTTTATATGATTACTTCATGCAGTTAAAACTATATATCAAATTTGTTCACGTTGATTGCATGTTAAAGAATAAATGTTCTAGTCATTCTAAATTGCTTTAAGAGCTTTATTTTCATCATCATCTTCACTACTGCTCTGAGATTCTTCATGATGATGATGATTATTCAATAATTTAAAAAATCAGCATCTTATAACATTCTTGATTGCAGATGCAATCAGTTTAAGCAATGCATGAGTACATGCTTCATCATTTGATGACTTCATTCGCAGTTGCATCGCAAGCTATTCATGTCTGAAATATTTTTAAAGTGTAGATAAACATTCAAATTTATGCATTCAATTTTAATGTACATTGCAAGAGTGTTTTCTGCTTTTTGAAAATCATCATGCATCTTTATCATCTTATTGCTCAGATGCAATCTTTGTGCTGAGATTACATTGACATTTGCAACGCATTCTCTGTACTTTTTTCATCATTGATTTCATTGATCTTTATGATACTGTGTTATTGCGATGTTATTGCTTGTTGAAATCATTGTGAAGAAGAAAATGCATCATCTGCATCTCAACTGTATCTTTGCATCTTCTTGAATGAAAACATTCAGAAGTATTATTTTCTTGATGATGAATAAGCAAGAAATGACGTGATTAACTTTCATCAGATGAACGCATATTAGTTCACATGCTTGTTTAATCTTCTGCATTCAATCATTGACTTAACTGCGTAACGTGATCTTGTCTTGTAGCATGTTCAGATGAACATGTATTAAGCTTGTGTACATTTCTGTCTTCAGAGTTTTGATGCGTACTCTTTTGAACACTTTTGCTACGTGATGCTTTCGATTGTTAAATACTAAATATATTATACTATGTATCAAAAATAGTATAATTCTCTTAATTTTTTTGCAATCAATTTTGCAATCAATTTTAAAAGAGTAATGAGCATGTAAAGTGACAAGTACTTTGTAGATAAAGTGATAACTCAGCAACAGTATTTATTAAACTTTACAAGTTATTGCATGAAAGAATTAAAACTTTTTGAAATTAATGAAACAACATTGTTAATTATAATATTAGGTTTAAATCATGACAAGAACGTGCATAAAGCTTTACATAGTATTCAAATTGTATAAAAAATTCAATTATATTTATCAAGTTTTTATTTTTGAGAACTTTAAATCAAACTTTTGACAAACTTTTGATAAATACTAGAATTAATCTAGGTTTTTGCACATGACAATACACAGTTTTCGATCATGAATTCTGATAGGTCGGTTTTTCGGTTGCGTTGCGACAACCTTGCGACATCATACATGGCACAGCCAAGTTCTCGACCAAGGTTGTTCAATCTATGATTTCCATCTTTCATCGGCACCCGGCGAACAATACAATGACTTTGAACTCTTGTGGGAGACAGAATTAATGTAGGCCATTCCCCTCCAATCCTTCAAAGCTCATCTGAAGCCGGAACAAGGATTTACACTCTTATGAACTCGCTGTCAAGCATACAGCTTGCAATCCACTCTACACATCCATGTATCTATGCATCGTTGCTAGAAGAGCAAACATGCATGTGAACGCTCTTAGATCTTGTCTCACCCCTTTATTATGCTATAAGGCCTGGGTATACCGTTAGTTACGTATACCACCAGAAAGAGATGGCAGCCAGAGAGGACACGTCGAGCTCCACGAGGCAAGGAGCGCTAGAAGGAGAAATTGAAAGAGCTATCAACCAAGTTATGCTTCGAACGGAAACCCAGAACGAACAATTCGCATGCGAGCACGACTTACAGAAGATCTGGGCTGAAAACCGAAGACTGGAAAAGCTCTTAGAATCCCATCTTTCGCCCAAGGAGCTTGAGTTCGTTCGCTGCAATCTTGTCAAGACTCTCTCTACCCTGATATGGATTGGCTGGCATCGTTGGTCTGAGATTGGTAGAATCTTCTTAGACCACTACGACAGTGAAGGTAGACATGATCGCCTGGACGATAGTCTTCCCATAGAGGATATAGATCAATTGGCGGATAGCTCGTTCTTTGCTGATTCGGCTTCTGCACGTAATTTCCTCCACCAACAGTATACCTTCCTACCTATCTCAATTGTGGAAGACGAGGACCAGTTGTATCCAGAGGCTCGACGGCTTCCATTTATCGGTGTATCTAGGGAGGTTCGCCAAGGAAGTTATGGTCAGGTCTGTAAAGAGGTTGTTGCCCGCCGTCAATTCATACATAGAGGTACGAACATGCAGCTGTATCCCAATCAAGAGGTATGTCATAGTCGCGCTCTTAGTCTGGATGCCCATCAAGGGTGCTAACAGGCTCTGGGTAAAATAGGAAGTAATGATTGCTCGGAAATGCCTTCCGATCGAAGATGAGTTCAAAAATGAAGTCAGAAATCTTGACCTACTTCGGAGCAGCCTATCAAGACATACGCGCATCATGACGCATCTGGGAACTCTTATTCATGGGAATAAATTCAATATCTTTTTTCCGTGGGCAGACTTGGATCTAAGGGAGTTCATCTACGAGAAGCGGATAGATCGCCTAGGCATGAAGAAGTCAATCGATCTGCTTCAAGAAGCGTCCGAATTGGCTGATGCCTTGGCTTTCTTACACAATGGGATCGAGATTCCAGGCGGACGCCGAGTATCTTGTGTGCATATGGACTTGAAGCCCGAGAACATTGTGGTCAGAATTGACCCCAAATCACCGGCAGGCGTATGGATGATCACGGACTTTGGGATATCTACGATCAAGCCCTCGAGTGACGACCCAACCGTCCATTCGGCAGCTTCTAAGCGTCTCTCAGCGCTTAACTCTGTCAGAGATGTTCATGCAAGTCTCACCAGGACGATACCAAAACGCAAGCCTGGACCCTTTCAGGCTCCGGAAGTTCAGAACACTACGGCTCGAGGAGTTGGGCGTAAAAGTGACATATGGTCATTAGGATGTATCCTCTGCCTTGTGCTTGCACTGGGTGAGGGCCCTGACATGGTTTCCCGTTTCGACAAAGAACGCAGCAGAGATGGAGGCCCGGATGTATCGACTGACTACTTCTACAAAGAAGCTGATGGTATTTCTGCATCTAGGACCGGCGTCAAGTGGGAAGTGAAGAACAGCGTACTTGATTGGCTAGAAAAATTGGCTAAGCGCTGCAACCCACAGAAGCACTGGGTCCGCGACTACGTCAATTTACTGAAGAGAATGATAGTGATAGAGATGGACCAAAGACCTGATACTAGAAAGGTACATGCTGATCTTGAGAAAATTCTGAAAAAAGCGAAAACGGAGAGTAGTCTCAGGTCCAAGGAACCGCTTGATCAATCTTCGAGCCCGAGCGCAAACCCCGAGTCCCGACCTGACATTGTTGAACAGCCCATTCTCCATCCACCCGCGCTATCTGCTACGCCTCGACAGGAAAATATCAGAACTTTTAGTCTCTCAAACTCTACTTCCATTACTGGCACGCTTGAGTCGAGCCTGGTGAAACTCGAACTACCTCCGGGTAGAATTCTTCGAACTACCATTTCTCCGGCAGGAGGCTTGGTTGCTTTTCTGTCTGAAAAACATGTTTTCCTATATGCAACCGAGAGTCTGGATGCCAGAGGCTTGTGGAAGAAGAAGCCCGGTCGCGTTACCCATCTTTCAGAACTCTATGGGTGGGATGTATGCACTGGAACAAACACAAGGTGGAGGTCTGTAAGTCTTTCTGGTGGTTACTTGCTCATTCGGGGGCTGCTGGGAGTTTCTCTATACGAGCTGCATCTACAGAATCTAAGAGAATCAGCTGATGTTCCCATCCACGACTGCCCTGATCTTTCTAGGCTTGTAGAAGCCGAGGTCTCTTGTAAAGGCCAAATCATCTTTCGGTTTACTGATCACCTTAAGATTTGGCGCCGAGAAACTTCTAGGCAAGATGGGCATGTGTATCCAATCACAACTACCGGCAGCCTCAAGGCCGCTTCTTTCAGCTCGGACGGCAATTTTCTTTATGCATGGGCTTGTGGAAGTGGGTCCAACTATTGGTACATCTGGGATATTCACATGGAAATTCCTGTACAGGTTTGTACTGGGAGTTATGGTTCCGAACGATTTGGGCCGCCGATTGAATCACTTACCCCTCTGGCCGATACTGCAGCGTTTATCATTCGCGAGAACCAAGGAAGACTTTCGATTGCACAGAAAGACTCCACTTCCTCCAAGCCTACTTATTTTCCCCGGTTGATGAGTGGTATCATCATGTGCACTTATGTCTCGGGTTACAATGCTCTTATTCTTGTTCGTTCCAGCAGTAACTGCATTGGCAAGAGATCCCAGGACCGTATAGAGATGATAAGGTTAATCTCTAATTCTGATGATTCTGTGTGTTTCGCTACCAGATCCGGGATCCAAAAACTCGGCAAGTCTACATATCAAAGTCGAGATATAGACCATCCCGACATTGCAGTTACTGAAGATGGAGCTGGAGGATCGTTAGGACTGCTGATATCCCACCCTGACGGAGTCCTAGAAAGACTGATAATTTGAAGATTCGGAAGATTGAGTTTGAAGATATGAAAGACAGAAGAAACGCTCTTTCAGATTCCTACTTATGTTTCGAACGTCTATTAGGTTTGAATTTACTTATTAGAAGATACGCCTTTCGTTTCCCTATTGTGTACAACCCATCGTCCTTGGCAAAAAATGGAAAATGAAGTTCAATAATACAATTTCTAGGGTGGACGAAGTTGATCGGCCAGTCAGATACAGAGATCCAGTAGGCCGTGGCCAAAGGATTAAACTTGCCTGAAACAGCAAGGTTGCTATGCTGCCGACTTCCATCCTTGATATCCCTCTACTCCATTTCAATAACCACATGTCCCAAGTCCATGTTCATATAAGTAATCAGTACAACACTTTTCAGAAGGTGAACAGTCGCTAGTTCCGGTTTGATCTCGGAGCATGTTCGCCAAGAGCCAGTGAAAGAATAATCGCAGAGCTGCCTCTTATTTCAGCGAAAAGCCTGGTACCCGCAATGATCGTCCCTGGTTTCACTTAGCAAATGCAACATCTCGACCGATTTCTGTACCGTATCTCGGATGCTCTGCGTTTCGTTTATTCCGTCTCCTTGTTTGTATGTGTGATTGAATAAACCAGTATCCGACTGTCAAAAATGTCAAAGGTACAGAAAACGCAATGTATATCCAAAAGTCTTTGGCAATTTTGATGTCTGACGTGGCTCCGTTGAACGTGAAGAGGTTCATCCCGAACAGAGTCTAGACGAAGAGTTAAGTTGATAAAAGAGGTGTAGAGCGATGTTGAGGAAAACGTACCGCAACAAAACTTGCAGGAAGATAGATGAGCGATACCCAGGTAATTGTTCGAACGGTCGCACTATCATCAACAGTGTCACGTGTTAGGCTTAGCAGGTGCTTGTTAATCTCGGCTGCGGTTGCTTGATTTTTGAGGTTCAGTGCATCTGCAAGCTACCAAAAGCAAGGTTTAGAATGTCAGCTACAGTCATTCGAACCTTTGAACGTGTAATGAGGGCTAAATGATGGCCTTACTAGAAAGACAACCCCCTGGATGCGCTTTTCAAGAATCTTGACGCTCAAAAGGTGCCCACGCAACTGCGATACAAAAAGCCTGAGGCAATCTGTCTGCTCAACAGCTTCTTCCTCGGTATAAAAACCTGCATTTTGGAATTCTTTATTCGTGGCTTCTAGAACCTGGACTATCTCCAGATTGGCTTGAAAGCTCGCACGTAGCGGGATCACCTTCTGCTCAAGATGCCGCAGGTCTTGAAGCGTAGTAAAACTCAGGTCGTAGTCTTCCTGAATGTCAATTGTCATTGAAATATCTGCCTGGACCGATGTGAGCAAACCCTCAGTGCTATGAAGGCGGACGAAGTCGCGAGTGGCTTTGCTTACAATATTGAGGAAGGTGTTCCCCAAATCTTTCAAATACCAACGCCAATTGTCGAGGTAAGATGATAGCAAGAGAATATGGATCCTAAGTGGATTGATATTCAGACTATGGTGAGGTCGTGAGTACCAGTCATTCAATCGTCTCTGGGCGACAGAATCCGCCAAAGGATGCAGTAGAAGCCAAACGTTGGAATTTACTTTTGGCGAATACCGATGATAGACGCCACTCTGTCTTATCGACCAAGGATTACCATTCGGTCTTCCATTCTTCTCCACGTATTTGAACAGGTAACATATGTCTACACTCGTTAGGTTTAGTTCATCCAAGCAAGCTTATGAGATTTCGTACGATATATTTGATCCCCTGATCTGATTACGCTCACAGTCGCGGAACCCTCTTCCGACGCTCGAGGTTGGTCGCCACACGCAAACAGGACTGATAAAAACTCTGGACTGATTCTATGGAAGGTCAAAATTTTCCGCATCGTTGGTTCGGTAACTCTTAGTGGTCTCAATGAGTGCTCCTGAGGTATGGAGCTGGCAACATTATCATCTATATGTTTCTATCGGTATTCTGAGGTACGTCAAGCATGCCTTACATTACTCTTATGCAATTCGTCTGTTGCCATTGGGTTATATGTGTTTCTAATTTCTTCTCATTGTTGAACGATCTGTTGCTGCTCTTCACCTCTGTGCTCGCACCAGTTCCTAGAGTGCATTAGCTTCAAAAGTCGAAGGCTTTGGCCCATCTTTGTTTTCTCACCATACACATCTATAACATCCACTCTCGTCGAGCTTGGTAGATGGCAAAACAATGTCGGGGATAATCCGCGCAAGTGGCTGTTGTAGCATTCTCCATCTGTAATCATCGGATCGTAGGTACCTAAGTTGGTGGGATACGATGCCCATCCTTCAAACGATGCGTTGACGAAGGCATTGTTTTCACCCATAGCTAGTGACGCTTGACTGGAACCGCAAGGTTCGTCCTCTAGAGAATCGATGTGCGATGTTCGCTCACGCAATTCTTTGATGCGCGAGTGCTGTATCAATTGCGTTGAAGAAGTACTGTAGCCCTTTGTAAGAAAGAACGTTCCAGCTGATAAGGTGGTCTGTTAGCACCCCCCCAAGGCAGAGTGCCTTTAGTGCCTAACACCTGTGCTGATGTACGACCGAAGCGGTGTTTCTGCACGTCAGCCACCATGCATGTCCCATAAAGCGGGGGGCTATGTTTCCATCTATCTCTTTTTCCCTGCAGTCCTGCAGTTGAGACCCAATGCCCAATGGCTGTAATTTACAAGAGCAACACCATCTTCCAAACCCAAATGCGAGAAAATAGCGCTCACAAATCAAACACAGACACGTTCTCCGAGTTAGAGGTGACTTGCATTACGTTTACCGTAGTCTATTCGATAAGGCTTCGAAGTATCCGCCTAAAGAGTGATTTTAACCGTTCAAGCTTTTCGTTTCCGCCTGTGTTCGATCTTAGCCCAACCTCCCCTGCGTTCTGCGTTCTGCACGGAAAGATGTTTGGAGTGGTCCGAGTGCGCGTACTTCGGTCAATTGTCTTGGAGCGTAGAACTCCCATCTTTCACAACGTGTCTAAGCCATCCGCGGACGTTAGCGCACCACGGTGCTTATCCTAGCATGATGCAGCACTCACTCGAAGCTTGAAATCAATTCCACTACCAAAGGTGTCGGTCAAGAATTTCTGAAGATCCTCTTTCGCGATATAGCCCGACTGCCTCGGACTAATCACAACCTTTACAAACGCAGGCATGCTCGTGGACCGTCTGACGTGAGAAAAGGAAGCTCGATAGCTGCAACAATGGACAGAAAGCGTTTACCGGTAGCGCAATAGGCGGAGCCAAATATATGAAGAATGATGGGGGTAGTGAGCTTATCATTGCGTGTGTATGCCCTGTCGGATTGGTTGTGTGCGTTTAACTTTTGAGGCTTCCATTCTGGTCGCCCAAGAATGGGCCGTTAGCGAACAGCTGACCGATGATTCGGCAAAAAGAATGGTTAGTGCGTCAGTCCTGCGTGGTTGAAGGTTGCGCGGCTTGGGCATTGCAATTCCAATCCATGATTGGAGCCAGCCGACCAGCATATTTGTGAGGCTCAAGTTGGAAGCCTGTCAGGCTGTCTAATCCTTCAAACTATGGGTTCACACTTTATCGCACTTGCCCTCTGCCGACTGATTCGTGCTTCAAAATCGAATTATGCCGGAAGATACACCAAACACACCAGGCCCGCCTCGAACGCTAAGGTCAGTCCGAAACCCTCTTGAATTGAGACCTTGGCGGCGAATCCACGTTGGGAAGCACCTAATCGACTCGTGATACTGATGCACAGCTCCTATGTAGGCGGGATCTCAGATCAGGGCAGATATTCGTGCGTCTCAAGGCCTTGCGCCCAAATCCTAGTGTCAAGTTCTAATCGAACGGCTTCTTGCGCAGATGATCGGGATCAGCGGGATCCTCGGTGGTCTCACCCTTTTTTCTACAAGTGGTCTAATACTGAGTGTCGGTGGTCCGGGCGGAGTCTTGATAGCTTGGGCAATCAACGGTGCAATAGCTGTCGCTGTTATGGAAGGCCTCAGCGAGATGATCGAACTGTGGCCAATATCCAATGCGATGATGGAGTTCGTAGACAAGTTCGTCGATAAAGATCTTGCCTTAGTAGTCGGTATCGCATATTGGTATGATCGGCAATTCTCATCCACTTCCTCCAATTGCTAAATTACGTGCATCAGGTACACTTACGCATCGATATTCGCAACCCTTATTTTGGGTCTGGCAGAATTTGTTCAGTATTGGGGCCTGCCGCAATTCTGGCAGACATTCGTGCTCTTCGTCTGCTGTCCCCTCATTCTTCTAGGGATCAACTGTTCTGGCGTTAAAGTGGGTTCGCTTTATCGAATTTCTGAAGACTGAGCTAACCCCTAAGTACTATGGTTATATCGAGTGTGTCGGAGGGGCTCTGAAGATAGTGCTTGCTATAGGTGGTGCTATATTGCTCTATATACTCGCCAACAGAGGTCAGAATCGCTAAGTCTCCGCCATCTGTCGCAGACAGGGCTAATATCTTTCCCTAAAACAGATAGACCAGGGGGAAAGCCTGGCTCCAAATGTACAAGATTCGATTGGCTAATCGGACTCTGTCGTAGGCTGAATACGGAGTATATCTAGATATCGAAGACAGCATACAGAATAACCCAGAGGTTGCTGACAATCATGCAACCGCGATCTGGTACAGTTGAACTTATTCCATTCGGCTGAGTCGAGAATTGCTAATTGATTATTTAGCATTGCTCTCCCGATTGTCGCCTATACGTTCCTGGGCGTTGAGATTATCGCTGTCACAGCTTTCGAGGCCCGAAACCCAAAATCCCTACGATTTCCAGCAAAATGGATCGCTTACGTCGTCCTCGTGGTCGAATTCAGCGTTGTCTTAGGTGAAGTACTGAACGTGGAATGGAAAGATCCGATGCTTCCCCAACTTCAAGATCAATCCGATATTTTGGGAGCAGGAAATAGTCGCGCAATTTTTGTTCTCGCCGCGCTCAAAGCCAGGATTCCTGTTCTACCCGGCTTTATAACGGGCTGTATCATCTTTAGCATTCTCAGCGCTGCCAATACAGCCTTGTACGTCGCGTCTAGGACTTTGTTTGGATTAGCTCGCAAGATAGACCCTACTCACGATCTATGGCTGATGAGATGGCTTTCAAAGTTGGGGACCACCACACCAAACACGCACATTCCAGCCTGGTCTTTGGTCGTTTCTGTTATCTCATTCTGCTGGCTCCCACTACTGCATCAGAAGTATGGCTACACCGTTCAACAGGTCGGTATATATATGATGCTGTCTTTCTTCGTGCTACTTCGCTGATCACTCAATACAGCTGCTAGGGATAATGGCCCAGATCGGGTCCGAAGGCTGCTTACTAGTGTGGGCTTCTCAATGCCTAGCATTTATCAGATACCGTAAGTGGTATGCCTGCACTTCCGCTTCGTTATATCGGTAGGGGCTGCTAATAGCTGATAGGACCCACATACACGAAGGAAATCTTACCGGTGACCACGCAAGGTACAATCCTCTTAGGCACATGCATGATGAAGGCCAGTTTTCAAGCCTCCTTACACACTTCCAGCCTGTCGTAGCATGGGTTGGCTTAATCGGATGCCTCTCGATCGTCCTTCTTTTCAGTAGCGCAATCATGTGGAACGGAAAGGTCACCATTGAGAAAGTCACAGCGGGATACATTGGGGTAATCGACGCCTTCCATCTCAGTACAATTTGCTGACTATCACCAGCCCTTGGCGTTATTCCTTCTCTGGCTCGCGTTGAAGCTTCACAGTAGGCGATCTTGGGTTAAACTCGACGATGATTGGGGAAACTTTAGCGAAGCTGTAGGTGAACTCAGATACCTTATAGAGGAGGAGAATTCTAGTAATAATGGCAACACGGCTACGCTTCGACAAGAACCCGAGAACGTCTTTGAAAATGGCAACATTTCTCAACGCTCGAGGCCCCGCGGACTCGAATTCGAGATGCAGAATACGAGACACTGAACTAAGGCATCTTTCACTATGGATAAATAAATAGAAAGCTAGATTACCACTCTGGAAAAGACCCATTGTCAAATTGGTACTAGTCTCCCATATCGGGATAGCATAATAGTATGTCCCTGGAATATCCACGCCATTAATGCTTCAACAACCGTTAATGTCATTACTATCATCGCATCATTCCATATTTCCTCCTCCACCCCAAGCCCCGGGAAGCGACTTTTACTGGCAAGACTCTTTTATGTATTTTTTTCCCATGTAATGATGGTCAAGCTTACTGTTAGTATTATTGGTATATGAGGGTCAGAGCGAATATGTGCATGTAGATATATTGACTATCTAGTAGGTAGAGCATATTTGGTAGAGCATGCAGATGAAGGAAGAAGTGGGAGGACGGATAAATATCCCTAGCGCCAAGCCGCTTCGGCCGGAGCGGAAATAACTAATCGCCGAGGTATACGTATGAGCATACGTATGTTCATACGTATGTGCATACGTACCCCGTTTCCAACACTCCCTCTTAGAAATTGAAGCTTCATGTGAAGCTATTCAGACCTTCTATGTATATCGTGCTCTTTTACTCGCCGGCGTCATGCTCGACGAGATAGCCTCATTCCTTGAAGCTAGTTTCATAACTGATCTGAATCTTAGAAATTTGTCTGAGTTCAGAGATTTGATTAGATCGTCGATCATCATTTGATTGATGAGTATGTATTTCAATCTGATTGCTTTCTCTTCTATCTTATTTCGAATATAGTGATACGATGTATCAATGTGCTTAGCTCGAGAGTGATTGACGAAATTGCTACTCATTTTTATAGTCATTTGATTGTCAGCTAAAATAATAGTTGAATTCGTATCTGAATCATCATATCTCATCTCTTTCAATGCTTAAATCAGAAATATCAATTCTTTGACTGCATTACATTCATCAACATATTCAGCTTCAGCAAATGACGTGCTGATGCATTGCTGATGTTTGAAACTTCAACTAATTGATTCATTTCATAGAAAAAACATATAGTTGAAGATGAATCTTCAAGAATTCAAGTAATTTGCATGAGCTGAATCGATATATTCAAAAAATTTAGCTCTCTTAACTTTCTTCACTTTGAAAAATTCATATCAAAGCTTCAGCTCAGCAGTATTAACTAAATATTGAATGATTTGTTTGACAGCTAGATTATGATTGAAGATAGAATTCATTGAATATCTGCTGCATTTACTCACTGCATAGACTATGTCTGATCATGTTTGATAAACTATTCACATCAGTGTTTTGATGATTGATTGATAGCTCTCTATTTCTTCAAAGATAGCTTGATATTTGACTTACTTCTTTGACTTTCAATAAATGTTCTTCTTGAGCTGACATTTATGATGCATCGATATTTTAGTTGAGCTGCAATTGCTCATGCTCAGAAGCTTGATGACTCACTTGATATAAATGCTTTGATTGATTCAAAGAGTTCATTCAACTCTATTATGAGTTATATGCATTTTTAAATATCACTTGATTGAGTCAAGATCTTTCATTTGAAAGCGTTCTGCAAATTGCAGCTTCAGAGCTTGAATATTGAATATATTTGATTCTAGAATAAGCAGATCGTTCACATAGATGATGATAATGATGTCATTATCATGAATGAACATTGAATGATTAATTTCTATTCTTTGATAGTTGATGAAGATGAGATAAACTTTCAAAGTTGCATATCATTCTCAAGATGTCTGTTTTAATTCATATAAAGTCTTGTTTAAACAACAGGTCAAAAAGATTTCATTTGATTCTTTTTGCTCAAATCTCGATGATTGCTGCATTCAGATCTTCTCTTTTAGATGTGCTTCTAGAAAAGCAATGATGACATTTATTTGTTCAACTTCATAGTCATATTTGATCATCAATACTAGAAGCATTTTGATGATCATGACTTTGATCATCGAAGTAAAGATCTCATCATAGTTAATTCTCTGCTTCTGATGAAATCTCTTACACATTTATCTAGCTTTGTATTTGATCATCTTTTCTTTGAATTCTCGCTTAATGATAGTTACTCAGCGTGTCAACAGTATTCATCAATTCGATGAAGATGTTTTCAGAGTAAAGATGTCATTTTTGATGTGAGCATCGAGCTCACTTCTGAATGCAAACTTTCATTGTTCTCAATCGAAACTAGCTTTAGCTTGTTTCACTGTTTGTGAAGTATTTAATTCAATTTGAACTCAATTTGCTCAATTAACAAAGTCTTAATTATAATCTTTGATTCAAAGATCATTTAGTGTTCTGTAATCAACAGATTCAGTGATGACTCATTTAAGATGTTCGCTTGAAGCATCAGATGCATCAGAATCGCTTGAGTTATTTGACTCGCTTGATTCTAGTTCTAGTGATTTGCTTCTACTAACTTTCTGTGAAGCAATTGATGTTCTTGTTTGATGATCATTGATAATTTTTGCAATCTTCGCATTTTCAGTGATTTTTATCAAGAAAGATGCATCATCGATTTGATCATTGAAGCTTAGTATTGAAAGATCTTCATCATACTTTTCGACTTCAATAACTATCTCATCTCATTGAACATGACTAGATATTAATACGTTCTTCTCATTTCACAAGTGAAACTGATTAACTCTTTCGTAACTCAAGAACTAACATTTTAAGCTTTTGTCATTGAGCTTTTGATGAACTTTCTTCACATGATGATAAACTATGCATTCAAACATATGTAGATAGCTAAGATCAGACTTTTTGTCATGTCATGTTTCATAGAGAGTTATTTTGTTCAATGCAGTGATAGAACTTTTGTTCTTCAAATAGATGACAGTCATTATTGCTTCATCTCATAGTCATATCAACAATTTGATGCTAGTCAGTATAGCGCAAGTTCATTCAAAAAGAGTGCAAAAACATCGCTTTGCAACTTTATTTTGACTTGAGTTATATGATGTTGTTGACTCTCATTTGATCTCATGCTCTTTGAGCAATTCAATAATTTAATAATCAGCATACTCATCTTCATTATTTGAACGCAGTTGATGAATCAAGATGTCTCAAGTCTTCATCAATTTCAGATAGTTTCAAAGTTCATCTTTTAGATCGAACTTTTGTTTCAGTAGATATGTGATCATATATTGACTGTAATCATCAATGAAAGTAGCTACATATTTGAATTCTTCATTGATCTGAGATATTTTATCATCGTTGACGAAATTCATATGTACTAGCTCATCTACTTTGATGACTCTGATGTGAGATTTTCAACTTGAGACTTAATTTTGCTTGTCTATAACACAAGTCTCACATATCAATTCTGAGAATTCTTCATCTTTTAAACTATTTGCAGAATTCACATTGATGTTGATGCTCATGTTGACTAGATGCTTGATGTCTATCATATTCAGATGAGCTAATCATTTATGTCATTGATGTCATGACGTCTTGACTGATTCTGAACTGCTTGTCAGATTGACTCAAGAATTTGAAAAGTTGATTGATGTATTCATGAAATATGCTTTCTCATTGTTTCTCAAGTCGATGAGAACGATGACATCTCTAAAATTCATGAAACGAAATTCGTTGTTTTTTATACTACACGTATATTCTTTGACTTTCATCTGATCAACTGACATCAAATTATAATGTAGTTCTAAACAATAATAAACATCGATTAGTTGAATTTTGATTGATTAGTTGTTCAGTAAAATGTCAATCATAATTAAACTCTTCTTGATGATGAGTACTGTCTCATTATTTGCAGTAACAATGCTGTTATCGATGATCTTTTGATATAATTATTCATTGAACAAGCTTATGTCATAGCAGACATGATTCTCAGCTTCGATGTTTATTCATCAGACATCTGTATGATTGTCAGCTCAACAGACGATGAAGATCTTCATTGTTTTAACTATTCTGACTTTGAAGCTTTTTTCGAAGTCATCTTCTTTGATCAGATTCTTTCTTTTTTGAAGAGACTTTCATTCATATGAACGAAGTTTTGAATGTAAAAGTCAGCAGTTCTGTTCGCTGTGATCTTCTTGCTCGCAATGAGCGCATTTTTTCAATTTTCTTCGAAATTCATTGTTGTTTTCAAATTTTCGCTTCTTGTCATCAAACTGAGCTATCATACTTTTGAAGCTGAAGTTCTTCTTTGAATTTGATCGCTTGTCATGATCAATTAAGACAATAGTCATATCATTGATTAATAGATTGAATTTGTTGATCTTGATACTTTGTATCAGATTGAAGATGTATAATTTTAGTCTTTCGTTAAAATCTAGAAGAAAGAAATTGCTCAGCATTCATAATTGAATTGTTTTTTCAATGTTTGAGCACTTGACAACAACTTACTTGAGCGAGTTTGCATAGTCTTGAATGAATTTGAAATTTGATTGCTTTGTTTGAGTCAGTTTCTTGATTGTCAGAAATAAAGTGATCAAATTCGACTGCTCATATTGAGTCTTTAAAATAAATCACATTTTGATGATGCTTTCTGCTTTGATTATATGTATTCTAAGTCTATTTTCGCAGCTGAAGTCAATTATATCGCTGACTCTGTCGTTTCTATCTTCTCAATGTTGAACATCAGTAATATACTTCTTTTTATCTGCTGTCGAGACGTCGAATGACAGTGATGTCGATTTCTTCAGCTTTTCTGAGATGATCATTCAGAGATCTTTGACTTTCAAGACATTGATTATATTCTTCTTTCATGACTCATAGTTCTCGCTCTTCTTTAGCTTCGAGACACGATAGTTCTTCGAATCTTTCATTGTGATTGAGGTATGAGGGTGTGAAATTGATGACAGCGAGTTTGATGCTTCGAGTTCTGCCCTTAGATATGTTTATGGTAGCGAAAATAGAGCTAACCCGGGCTCATAATCTATTGGTATATGAGGGTCAGAGCGAATATGTGCATGTAGATATATTGACTATCTAGTAGGTAGAGCATATTTGGTAGAGCATGCAGATGAAGGAAGAAGTGGGAGGACGGATAAATATCCCTAGCGCCAAGCCGCTTCGGCCGGAGCGGAAATAACTAATCGCCGAGGTATACGTATGAGCATACGTATGTTCATACGTATGTGCATACGTACCCCGTTTCCAACAAGTATTGTGTTATTTCCCAGTCGATGTACTCACCTTCCTTGAACACACCTTGTCGTGGCAAAGATCCCCAGCAGATGACATCGAATATCCAGCTTCGATGCAAGAACTAACAGCGACTCGTGCTTTC
>JAABUH010001707.1_pt1 | contig 23176 bp, 22 predicted proteins | sample 5559121 | NCBI WGS metagenome assembly JAABUH01 (sample SAMN10711871, study PRJNA513364) | rock metagenome | isolation source: Antarctica rocks | place: Antarctica: Victoria Land, Battleship Promontory nord | collected 2015-12-28
GCTATCGCCGCCTGAGCAAGGACTATGAAGAACTGCCCGCGAGCAGCGAAACCATGATCTACATCGCCATGATCCATCTCATGCTCCGGCGTCTGGCCCCGCCCTAACACGTTTGCAGACAAGCTCTTAAAGATGGACATGCTACGCTTGCCGCAGCCTCAAACTCCCCACGTTGGTAAACCTGGCTTGAAGGGCGTATCATACGGGTGAGGAAGCTGTTGTCTGTACCGTCTGCCTGAACAGGAGGTGCATGATGGCCCGTCGGACCCCACGCCCGCCCGCGACGCGCGATCACCTGCTGGAGCCGTGCCACGACCGCTGCCCCCGGTGCGGCGGCCCCCTCTGGACGGCCTACCACTCCCACCGGAAAGTGACCCGCCTCGACGGCGTCTGGCGCCTGACCTTGCGCATCCGTCGCTGCATGACGCGAACCTGCGCGCTCTACCGCCGCTCGTACCGGCCCGAGGAGGAGGGCTCGTGGGCCTTGCCCCACGGCGAGTTCGGCTTGGATGTCATCGCCTTGATCGGCGCCCTCCGCTTCGCGGAGCATCGCAGCGTGCTCGAGATCCACCAGACCTTGCTGGCCCGCGGCGTCCAGATCGCCGAGCGCACGGTCACGCATCTGGTGCAGCGCTACGAAGAGTTGGTGGCGCTGCGGCTGGCCGACGCTGCGCGCCTGCGCGAGCGCCTCGCGGAGGAGGGGCGGGTGGTCCTGGCCATCGATGGGCTGCAGCCGGATGTGGGGCATGAGGTGCTCTGGGTCGTGCGCGACTGCCTCTCGGGCGAGGTCCTGCTCGCGCGCAGCCTGCTCAGCGGGACGCAAGGCGACCTCGTCGCCCTCCTGCGCGAGGTCAAGGCCGCGCTACCTGTGCCGGTGGCAGGGGTCATCTCCGATGGGCAGTCGCCGATCGGGACGGCGGTGCGGGCGGTGTGGCCCGGCGTTCCCCACCAGTTGTGCCATTTCCACTACCTACGGGAAGCCACCAAGCCGATCGCGGAGGCGGATCGGCACGCCAAGGTGGCGCTCAAGAAGCACGTGCGCGGGGTGCGCCCGCTCGAGCGGGCGCTGGAAGGGCGGGCCGACGCCGAGGCCGACGCTACCCGCGGGTACTGCCTGGCGGTGCGCGCGGCGGTGACCGACGACCGGCGGCCCCCGCTGGACGCCGCGGGCCTGACGCTGCACGATCGGCTGGACGCCATCGCCGCCTCGATCGATCAGGTCGAGGCCAAAAGGGGGGGCTCCCCGTCGCCCTCGCGCAGCTCCGGCACCTACTGAGGCAAGGGCTGGAGGCGACCGCCGCCCACTGGCCGCCGCTGCGCGTCGCCCATCGGTGGGCGCGTAAATTGGCCACGATCTTGGCCAACGAGGCCGACCATGACGGGGCGACGGTACAGGCCCTGGTGCGGGCCCATCTCGCCGCGATATGCGCCGAGCGCGACGCGGCCGGTCCGCTCGGCGCGGCCGCCGCGCACATTGCCAAAGTGACGGCCAGCTACGGGGAGGGGCTCTACCGCTGCTACGACGTGCCAGACCTGCCGCGCACCAACAACGAGTTGGAGCGGTGCTTCGGCTCGGTGCGCTACCATGAGCGCCGCGTCACCGGCCGGCGGACGATCACGGGCGGCGCGGTCGTGCGCGGGCCGGTCCGCCTGGCCACCATCCTCGCCACACGCGAGGGGCGCGTCATCGACGTGCGCCTGACCGATCGTGCGGCCTGGCAACGCCTCCGGGAGCAACTCGACTATCGGCGCGAGACCCGGCGTGCGCAACGCCGCTTCCGCCACGACCCGGTGGCCTATCTTGCCGACCTCGAGCACCGGTTGCTTGAGTGAGGCCTCTCAAGCCAGGTTTACCAACGTGGCTCAAACTTTATAACACTTTACAACAGCTATCGGTCCCAAGATGCGATAAATTGTGCACGTACTACCGTCACCGATTGGGCGCGGGGATCGCCCTCTTTTAGTGATGAAGCGTTTCCACCGTCTTCGACTGTCGCCAGTCCTGCGGCAGGCTCAAAGTGAGCGTTCCGCGGATTCCTGAGCGTCACGTCGACAGTTATCCTGCTTGCCCCGACTGCGACGCTCGGCCGTGGGGCATAATTGCCCACCAGACCGCGAAAATCGGAAACAGCTATCACTTCAGCAGGTGTCGTTTCCCATGCTCTCGCCAGAGCCTTGATGATGAGCCCAGCGATCCCGATGTCGTGGCTGTAAAACGCGCCGGTCTGATCGCCTTCGACCCACCGCCGGCCATCAATAAGCCCCTCCGGCGTCCACAAATCACTGTGCTTAACGCCCTGTTCGATCCACCGGCCGTAATCACTTCTGCCTCGATCCGACCATAGTATAGCGAATCGACCATTGCGGATTAACAACACATTGCCATCCAAATCGGCGATCTCTCCGTTGTCATTGCGATTTATGTCAGCAACGTAAACGAGATGCACCTCGTCAGGCGGTTCATGCCATCCTGCCATCGCGTCAATAGGCAGCCATCCTCGCGCAGCCCTAGCAATCGGTAGGGACCCAATTCCCCCTCCACAATTATCGATGAGCACGGCGCAATTGTTCAGCCGGCCGGGGCTGCTGATCACCCGGCGCACTAAATCGGCCTGCTCCGAAGCCCATCCTGCCAAATCCTCCGCAAATGGAATTGCGATATCCCGTGTCACCGTTTCGGTCTCACCTTCCAAGACCCCTACGATACCGCTGAGGGCGCAGGCGCGAATGCCCCCCACGGTCACGACCCCGGTCGAATGTGAGTAACCCTCCTGAGATCCGTAGACGCACGCCCGTCCCACGATCTTGCCCGATGTATCCCTGATCAGGCGCAGATTAGTCCCGAGTGCATCCATGTCATCAGGATCATCGGGGAATTGCACGAACCCGTCGAGCATCGTGCGCTCGATCAGAGCCTGTCCATTCATGCCTATCCAGTCGGCCGCCCCGACCACCCTGCGACGCGCTTCGCCCTCCACCTCGATATCGAGGTTAACCGGCAGGCTCGGGAAGAGATAGCCGCACAGCTTGTCGAGTGAAAGCGGGATCTTGTTGTAGCGCGACCGCATCAGCAGTCCATCCTCGGCGCGCAGTCCTCTCTCCAGCCATACACGTATTTGTGTCCCGCCGTCGACGAGGGCTTCCTCGTCACGCGCCCGCCTCACAAGAGGACGTGAGGCTAGTCCGTCATTGAACTCCAGCACCTTGGTGTCGCTCACCGCCTCCCTGTACGGGCGCGTCGTCACCCACACGCGCTTCCCCCAGATGAATACCGAGAAGAACCCGATGCCGTACTTGCCCGTGGGCTGAAATCCTTTGGCCAATAGTCCTGGCAATTCCTGCCGCATCAAGGCCGAAGTCCAATAGCTCTCGCCGAAGTTAAGGAATGGTCCTGTGAGCGCGGCCATCGTCATGCCGATCCCATTGTCGGCCACCTCCAGCCATTCCCCGCGTTCATCCGCGCCAGTGCGAACGCATATCTCACCCCAATCTTCGGCTCGATCTTCTCTCAGGCGACGCGCCCGGACCGCATCTGAAGCATTCTGAACCAACTCGCGCAGCGGCACCGTTGGATCGCGACCATAGAGCTGCTCGCCGCCCAACCTGTACACCAAACCGGCCACGTCGGTCACCCTAATGCGTGCGTCGACCGGCATCCACCCAGTCGTGCGGATGCGCTCCGCCAAGCGCTCTGCGGCCTCGACCTTGTCGATGCCCCGCGCCGCAAATCGCGTGCGATCCGTGGCTAAGAGCGTCGTGTCCGCGTGCCGCAACTCGTCGTCGGCCATATGCAGGGCGTCAAAACAGAACCACCATGCCTGAGATTCCTCTACTGGAAACGAACGCCCGGATGTGAATACTAGTCGATTGTGGTCGAGCGTCGTTCGAGGCTTCAGGAGGTTCTGCTGAAACACCCAGTGGTACCTGGAGATGCCCGATGGCTGACGCAGGGCACGTAGGAAACCGGGTGCTCTACCCGCGAGCTGGCACGCGTCCGCTGCCCTGACAATGCACGCCAGCTTGAGACAGTTGACCTCCCAATCGGCAGGATAGTCACCTGAGGGAGCGCCAATTACTGTGTCGCGGAGGCTACCGGCGACCTCGTCGAGCGATTGACCATGGCTCGCGGCGATCTCCCCGATGTATTCACCGTAAGCGTGGCGGAGATCGCTGTTCTCGAGCAGATAGTATGCATCGTCACCTGGACCGGCTTGGTAGCGGTGCGTGAGTAAGTCGCGGGCGTGGCGAGCATGTTCCTCGCGCAACACGGACCCAATGACCCGCCGCTCAATCTCCGGCCCTGGTGCGCCTATCTCGTCCGCAGTCGGAGGATGACCGAATTCTCGTCGCAACTCGGCGACTATGGCGTCTCGCCAGGTTGACTTCGCTTTCAGATCCTCGACGCCCCCAGGGTAGGAGTTGAGAGTCATACCCAAGTCGTGGATGAGAAAAGCACACCCGAGGACGAATCCCTCGGTCGGGTTTAGAGCCGGATAGTCGGGTCCGACAATGAGATCGGCCGTTTCCCAGAGATCGTCGATGTGCCCAATATCATGGATGGTGTACTCGGGCAGGTCGCGGGCAACTTCTCCCGCCAGCGCTTTTGCCCGGCCCCGCAGCTGATAGAACGTCGCGCGCAGTTGCTCGCGCGCGCGCGTCATGCGCTCGGACTCCGACCGCTCGCCCAACGACTCCCGCCACAGACGGCTCGCCTCAAAGCTGCACACGACTCGCATCCTCCCATTATCAACATGATCATTGGTTATACCCGAAACGTCAAAGCGCCGCTGTCCGATTTACCCGTCAGTTCACCACGCCGCGCGTGCCTTCGCAAGGGAGCATGTGCCCCTTCGAGACTCACCTGTTGGAGCGTGCCACCGCTCGGTAGCTGTGGGCACGGACGGCCGTGAGAAACGCGTTCGGGGAGTTCCCAGACTCATCGCAGCCCTTCGAGTCAGGGTGTCGCGCTTCATAGCCTGCCGGGACATCTAGAACGGGATTGCAGGCGTGGCTGTCCCGTTCTAAACGGCCAGAGGTGCTCCTTGGAGCGAGACCCTGACACTACCCTTCAAGTAGCTCTCCGATACGCTTCGTGAGATGCTCGCGGACGTACCGCTCGAAGTCGAACACCGTGCCATACGTCGTGTACAGGCCCTTCTTGCCCACCTCGTCGCGGAAGGTCAAGACCTGCACCACCTGTTGGGCCTCGTGCACGGTTGTAGGCATGGCGGCGGCTTGTTTGAAGTAGAACATGATGCGCGGGCGGCCGGTCTTGGTATAGGTCTCGTAGGCCGATTGAAACTCCTCCTGTGTCCCCGAGGCGGCGTGTTCCGTCTGCGTCCCGAACCGTCGCCACATGATGCCGATAAAGATGTCGTAGGGGCCGATCTTTTCGATTTGCCGGTTGATCACCTCCTGGGGCGGTCCCATATCGGGGATCACATCCGTTTCCCATCGGATTAAGTCGAGCATGACGTCCTTTTCGCGGCCGATGGTGCGATTCAACTCCTCGACCACCGTCGCGAGGGCCTTGCGCTCCTCGTCAACATCGGAGGGCGAGGCGACAAAGATGCGTAAGCGTGGCACGAGTGGCTTCCTCCTGTCGCCCACTAATCGGCGTAGCTCCGCCACCTCGGCTATGAGGGTGCGACGGCGCTGGGTCTCCATAGTCATCGCGCGCAAACGCGCCAGCAATTCGGCGCTCTCGAATGGCTTGGTGATGTAGTCGGTGGCGCCGTCGTCTAGCCCACGCACTTTGGCGTCGGTGTGCGCGAGGGCGGTGAGGAGCAGCACGGGGATGTCGGCCGTGCGCGGATCGGTCTTGATGGCCCGGCAGGCCGCGAAGCCATCCATCGTCGGCATCATCACGTCGAGGAGCGCGACGTCGGGCTGATGTGCAATGGCCATCTCCATAGCGGCGCGTCCATTATCGGCCTCGATTGTCGCATAGCCAGCCTCGGCAAGCACCATGACGAGAAGATTGCGGATCGACTCATCGTCGTCCGCGACGAGTACGGTGGATGGACGCCGCGGCTTCGGCGCGTCAGTGACGCGCCGGGGCACGGGCACCTGGTCGGCCATCTCCTCCTCCTTGTCCTCATTCATTCTGGGGTTCCACTGATAAAGGAGCTGATAAAGGAAATGGGTCTTTCCGATAGCGCCGTCAGGGGTATAAAAAAAGGGCCCACACGGCGTATCCCGCGTTGACCTGATTCTTTTTTATATCAGCTTGGACTTGCTCACATGACAGAGCAAGTCCAATCAGCTCTTGACCAGGCGCGTCCAGGTCAAATTAGGTAGTTGGATGGCTGTGCATTGCTGTTACCCCGCTGCCCAACTACTTAAACAGGACCGATGACTGCGCAGGTGGAAAGGGCTGAGGATGAGCCGGCGTTTCACTCATTCGACATCTTCAGCTAAACCCTCTAGCTCACCACCCACGCGGTACTTGATGTCGTAGTTGATGATGAAGTCGAGTTCGTTGTCCGTGAACCCGTAGTGTTTGGCTAAGACCCGGTCGATGTCATCAATGATAGCTTTTGCACTACTTACGTCGTACTCGTTGTATTCAATGTTGCCAGTCGTTTTGTAAGCCGCCTTCCTAATCACTGCACCTCGGTCCAGGCAGTCCATGAGCTTCATGCACAGCCCATAAAGTTCCTCCATCGTCACCCGTTCAAGCCTTCCCACTGGGAACAGATCGATCACTGTCTTGGTGAAGTTGTGCCCGTCGCTGGTAACGCAATAGAACCAAAAGAATAAGGAGCTAGTCATGACACAGACGATGGCGTCACGCATGTACTTGTCCGTGAAATCCAGAACTTTCTCTCCTGTGGACACGCCGGTCGTATCGCTTTTGTAGTAAGGCTTGACGTTGAGAACTCGTGCCCAATAACGCACCCCGTAGCTGTAGTACGCCTTGTACGGACCTGACTCGACGCGGATACGCCCGATGGAGATATCGCTATGCTGCTCGATCTTATCAAAGATTGACCGCTCAATAGCGGTGGACAATTTCGGGGTGACGAACGCGGACACGGCGGAACTAACATCTGTGTACTGCAACGTCGGCAGAAGGTAAGGCCGATATTCCGATGCGAACCTATTGAGACGCGTAGCATACGTCGTCGCCTGCTCTGCGGCAGTGAGACGTAGCCATATCGCCAACCGGACGTCGATACCCTCGAACAACTTGCCAGGACGACATTCGTAGAAAGACACATAGTTGTACCCACGCTCGGTTGCCATGGTGTTGACGCTTGCCATACGCGGCGTCGAAAAGGCCGAGAGTTGAATAATGAGTCCGATACTTGTCCAGGGAGAGCTAAGGCGCGTGCATCGTTCGGCCACGAATGCGAGAAGGTTGTTCGCATCCATCGTGTCGTAGCCCTTGACGCGATATGTCTTTCTAACCTTGCTGTATTCAACATACGGCGGGTTGCCAATTATGACGTCGAAACCGCCCCGCTTCAAGATGCCGTAGAACTCAACGAACCAGTGGAAGGGTTGATGGGTCGCTCGCCACACGGCAAACGCGGATTTGTCGTCCGCTTTGACGCCATACTCCCCAGCGAGATAGCGATCCAATTCGTCGCGCAGTTCGGTTAAAGCGGCATAAAGTTCTGCCTTAGCAGCCTTGATTAATGCGGTAGTAGCAGTATGATCGCTTTGCAGAGTGCGGAATCCCTGGAAATGGTGGTCTGCTTGCGCTGCTTTCGCGTCGATCCTCTCCATATCGCCAATGTCCAACTTGCCCTGAACATCACCGAGGACCGCGTGTTGCACCTCGCCATAAGTTGAGAATCCGACTAACGTGTTGCCGGCGCGGATATTGAAGTCGATGTCCGGCAGGGGTTCGATGTCCTTGACGTCTTCGACCTGTGACACAAGTTTCAGGAAGAGCCGCAGTTTGCAAATCTCTACAGCCTCCTCCATGATGTCCACGCCGTAGAGATTGTTCATAATAATCGACCGATAAATGAAGTAGCGCCGATTTGGGTGTGTGGCCACTTGGGCAAGGATATGCCGGAAATCGTCGTATTTTTTCAACCTTGATGTCTGAGTGAAAGCGTCTTGCGCCACTTCGATACGGTCGGCATCTTCCACGAAACCCTGCATTCGAGCCAAACAGGCTTCATACAGCGGTTCTAACACGTTGAGAGCGGCGAAGTTGAAGGCACCAGATCCACAGGTAGGATCAAGAATAGCGATCCGTTCGATGGCCTTATAACAAGCCCGGAGTAATTCCGGCCCTTCGCAGTTAGAGATGATGTCCTGGGCGAATTGCCGCACGTCTAGGTTATAACGGACGAGATCAGTGAACGAATGGATAGCCCCTGATGCAAGAAGTTGCCACACATGACCGTAATGCTCTCGCCGGTTAATGCACTCGCGCCACGTTTCCAAGGGTACGGACGCACCATTATTTCTCGTCACAGTCAGTGCATAAGATGGCTCTGCAACTTGGTTCCATCTGGCTCGTGTACCCGTGTCCGAGCAGCCTGCATCGATATCCACCGGCAGCGGCGCGTCCACGTCTTTGCGCACTGCCTCATAGATATAGCGATCAGGATTTTCCTGCAACGTCCGCCATACGTAGCCGCCCTGCTCGAACGCAATAGCGCACTCTTGCTGCGCCACCTCCAGTAGGTATGGGATTATGGTATTCTGACTGATATACTCCGTGATATCTTCCTTCGTGTAGTATGCCCCCATCTGCTTTTGGTTAATGTATTTCTCGAAGATATAGCCAAGAACATCTGGATTAATCTCATTATCGCTGCGCAGAGGACGATCATCGAGGTGCCAGCCGAAGGCGTCGAAGAAATCGAAGATTCTCTCGAACGCCTCGTCGGGGATGTCAATATTGGGATGCCGGGACTCCAGCGTGTGAACGTCGAAAAGGCCACCATTAAGATACGGAATTTTGCCTAAGAGTTGGCGCAGGTGTGGTTCCCGCTCTACTGGTTTCTTGCTTAAGCCTTCTTGGAATAGATTCAGCAAGAAATACTTATAGAACGAAAGGAAGGGTGTCTTCTGTTCACGTTTCACCATCCCAAGCCGGGTACGCAGATAGTTCGGATCGGCGTCGAGGAACTTCTTGCGTTGGATGAAATAGACAAACATGAGCCGATTGAGCATGAGCGAGGCATACCACTCACGGTCGGCCTTCTCAGTAATACCCTTAACGAAGTTTAGAAAGACCGTGTGCTCTTTTTGGAATCGCTCATAGAACCGCTTGGTGACCTTCTCTTTATGGAGACTATCGTTGACGCGCCTAACGACATCGAGGACCGTCACCTCCTCATCCAGCGAGATGACTAGAGCTTCTAGTTTCTGGACAAGGGACTCACCCGACTGATTGGCATAGTAAGCGTGCTCGCTGGCGACAGCGGGCTTACCCTCCTGCCTCCACACCCACTGCCACACCTGCGTCGCCTTGGCAGCGTCGGTATAAATGATGATGTGTTCTTGGACTGACTTGGCGACCTCACGCTCAATCTTGCACCGGATCGCGTATGTCGGCACCACACCTGTCTCATTTTGGTCACAGATATAAGCCACAACGCCGCTCTTCTGTGCAACGGGCGTAAGGGTATAGATGTAGTCGTCTGCGGTGGCGTAAACGTCACCTCTTCCCTTGTAGCGGTCCCAGTGCAGGTCCTCGATAAAGAGAGTGGTGAAGTCGAATGCCTTGATGTGAGAGCGCATATCCCCCGCGACGACAGCCATAAATCAATCCCCCTTCGACTGCGACGAGAATAGGCCCATAGAGCAAATAATTTGCGCTTCTTGTCGCCTCTCGGCGTCGTGGACGATGCACAGGCGTTTGTCCTCGTGGAGCGCGAGCACGAGTTCGGATAGTTCGTAGTCGTCGATGCCGCTCTTGAGTTGCCGCCGCAAGACATCGGCAGCAGCCTCCTGGAGAGGGTAATGGTAGATGAGGTCGATAGCCTTGGGCAGTTCCAGCGACTCGAACAGCGTGCCCTGCTGCGCCTCGGCGTACCGCTTGAGGTGCTGGTAGGCTCGATAGCGCGGACCCGTGGGCTTGCCAAGCTGGCCACCAACGCTCCGCTCCTCTTCTACAATGTGCTTGATCCCACAGGCGACGAGATCGTGGTGCATCGGATTACGCGCGAGGGCGGGTGTGTGTGGTTCACATTTTGCCTGTTGCAGAATGGTGAGCTGTGACTGGGTAACACTCTTGCCGTCTTCGTTCACCCACGCCAGGGCATCGCTCCCATCTTGGGTGCGCATGTAGACAAGCACCCCCTCGGGGGCGGTGAGCGTGCCGTGATGCGGTTGCGTCGAGTAGGCAACAGGTGGCAAGGCTGGGATAGTCGTCAGCAGGGTGTTGTCCCTGTCGGTCGCGTTCTTCCAGATCTGGTACGCATACGAGGCTAGATCTACCTCGCTGTCGTCCTCGCCATCCAGGATGCCGGCCTTTTCGTTGTACAGGTCGATGATCGGCCCTTCCTGCCCCTGGTCCTCGAAGAATACTTCGTCGGTGCCGATGACCTCGGCATTCTCCTTCAGGCGCCGCAGGACGCGCCGGCGCAGACCGATGATTTTCTCGACACCTTCCGCGGGGAGGAACGTGTAAACCAGGATATGCTCGGCCTTCTGCCCGATGCGGTCTATGCGCCCCGCTCGTTGGATGAGGCGGATAATGGCCCACGGCAGGTCATAATTCACGACGACGTGGCAATCCTGGAGGTTCTGACCCTCGGAGAGCACGTCGGTCGTCACCAGCACCCGTACCTGATCCTCCGGCTTGACCGCCTTGCCATTGCTCTCGGGGCTGAAACGCCAGGCTGAGCCCGTCGGATCGCCGGAGCTACCCGTCACGCTCTCCACAGCCTCAATGCCCCGCGCCGCCAATTCACCCTTGAGATAGCGGGCCGTGTCCGCGAACTGCGTGAAGATCAGCAACTTGTCGTTCGGGTGCGTTGTTGTCAGCAACTCGACCAGCGCGGCGAGCTTGGCGTCTTTGGGCGCCTCCCACACCCCGCACACCGTCAGCGCCTCGGTTAGATTCCTGGCGTCGGCAGCGAGGTGCATCGCTAAAAGTTCATGATTGAAGAGGCCAGGGCGCAGCCACTTGAAGCGCGATTTGAACTTGGTCGCATAGAGTTTATAGGCCGTCTCGGCGCGATCCCGGTAGTCGGCCTCGCTCGGACCGCTGGGCGTCGCGCCGTTGGCGTCTTCCTGCTGCTCCGACGTCTCGTCGTCGTCGAACGGCAGCGGGATGGCGGCGTCGATGTCGTCATCGAAGGTGGCGCTGTCGAGCAGAGCCGCGTCCTGCGGGCCAAGCGGAATCGGCTTATCGTTCTCGATGGCGTGCAGGACGATGTAATTGCGCAGGATGTGCCGGTCGAGCGATTGGAGGTACGCAGGCCCGCCGCTCTCCAGTCGCTTGAACAGGTTGGTGCGACAGAAACCCATCAGGCGCTTGCCGGCACGCCCAAGGCCCTTGAGCTGCGCTTGCTCGTCGGCGTTTGGCTTGATTGGCGGCTTGGCCACGATGTAGTTGGCGAGACCGTAGCGCGGCAACGACAAACGATTGATGGCCTCGACCACCGGGTCGGAGTAGAGGCGGGCGTAAGGATCATCGTGATCGCTGATGGAATACTCAACCTTCTTCGGCACGCGTGCCGGGAAGAATGAGCGCGAGCCATCCTCCATGACCAAGTACCGGCGCTTCGTCTTCTCGTCGACGACGGCATAGTTGTCGCGGATAAAGCTGCGCGTGCGTCGCACCATGTACAGCCGCATCAGGTCGCGCCAGTCGTCGGCGTAGGGGCTGTGGTCGAAGGCCGCGATAGAGCGCGTCGAGCACTGGTGCTTCTTCTGGAACGCGATCTCGCCGACCTGCGCCAGATATTTCTCGGGGCGCACGCCGATGTCCTGATCCTCGGGCACGAAGAGGCGCAGTTGCGAGGAGAGGTCGGCGTACTCCTTGTTGTAGGGCGTGGCCGAGAGAAGGATGCACTTGCTGTCGCTCTGGGCGATGTACTCCTGGATAGCCCGGTATATCTTCCCCTCGCGGTTGCGCAGGTTGTGACTCTCGTCGATCACGACCAGACGGAAGCGGGCCGGGATGTTGGGCAGTTCCTTAATGGCCTTACTAATCGGCAGGATGCGGGCGCGGAGGCCGTACTGATCCACGTAGGACTGCCACATCGTCACGAGGTTCTTGGGGCAAATGATGAGCGTGCTGACGCCAAAATCATCCTCGAAGACACGGGCAAGGGCGGTCGCCATGAAGGTTTTGCCGAGACCCACGACGTCACCCATCAGGACGCCGCCGCGCTTGTTGACATGGTGCGCGGCGATCTTGACCGCCGCCGTCTGGAAATCGAAAAGGCGGTGGCGGAACTCTTTGGGGATCTCGAACTCGGCCAGGCCAGCGCGGGCCTCCTGCGAGAGGTGGTAGGCCATCTTCAGATAGATGTGGTAGGGCGGTATCTCTTCCGCCCGCGCCCACGACGCGTCGATGATGTCGGCCAACTCATCGGAGATGTCGAGGCACCAGATGTCGGTCCAGCGGTTGTTGAACCAGCCCTCCAGCTTATGGCAGGCGTCATGTTCCAGCACGTCCACGTTCAACTCGCCCTGCAGCGAGAGGCCCGACATGGTGAGGTTACTGCTGCCCAGGAAGCCCGTGATCGGGTTGTTGGGATCGCGGCGATAGAGCAGGTAGAGCTTGGCGTGCAGCGGGTGCCGCAGATACAACTTGACGACCACCTTGCGCGCACGCAGCTGCCGTGAGAGGCGGCGCAATCCGGCCTCGTCCGTGTTGGTGGGCGCGCCAAGCGCCAATTGCTGGCGGAACTCTTGTGCCATACGCTGCTTGATGCGCCGGGCCTCGCTCTGATCGATGCCATCGTCCGGTGTCAGGCTAAGCTTGGCCTGCATCTCGTCCTGAGGTAGCCGCTGCATGCCCACGAGCAGGCGACAGCACCCGCCCTCGCCACCGGGCCATGTATCAATGAGGGTGTCGATTAACCGCCAACCGCGCAAATTAAAATAGCCGACGCAGAAATCGGCCTTGTGCGATACCTCGAGTGTCTGCTTGAGCGTGCTGATGAGCCGCGTTTCATCGGTGATGTTGTCGAAGATGCGCGGCACTACGCTCTCCCATCCGACTGTTCGGGTTGGGCGAGTTGCTCCAAGACGCCCGGCAGGGATAACCTCCTACGCTCGAGCCCCTCTATGACGAGTTCATGTAAGGCGACGGAAACAGGCATAGCGCGCGATTCGCCGTAAACGCGGATCGCCTCGTACACGCGCGGCTCGACTTCCACATGTTTGCGTAGCCGCTTCGTGATCGCCATAACGCCTCCTTCACCGTTCGCCCTTATGGGTCCACACTGTGGGCCACGGCCATTACATCGTACCGTGTTGATGGTCCTACTCTCAATAGCCCTGATGGGGGATATCAACGGGGACACCCATCGGGTTGGGGTTTAGTATGTGACAGCGATATTTACGGCAGGTCATCAATCGAGTTAATAAAGACCACATTTTGTCGCCCCATCGCGCATCCCGCGGGATGGGCCTCCGGGAAGCTCGGATTGACGACGGGCGGCGGCGGCGATCTGGTAGTCCGTGCCCCGTTTGGTGTCGCGCACGGCGACCCACCACTCCTCGTCGGGCTGCTCGGCAAGCGCGCCGTAGACGAGGAAGCGCCCGTCGGCGCGGCTTGTGTGCCACACAGGGCTGCCCCGGCGAGACCGGGCGAAACGCGGAAACGCGCGTCCCCGCATAATCGGCGCTCACCTGACGACCTACCACTGGGGCACGCGCCACACGGCCCACATGCAGGGCTGGCCGTGAATAGAGACCTCGTGCGCCCCGAGCACGAGCGCGTCAACGAGGATCACCGCGGCGATCACGAGCCGCAGCGGGGTGAGGCGGCGCGTCATGCCTCCCCCCCTTCCGCGATCGGCAGCGCCTCGACCTCGGCACCGTCCAGCTCGTTGAGGCGGTCGAGCACGGCCAGGCCGTCGCCGGCGTCGTCGTCCGGATCGTCGACATCGTCGAGCGCCCCCCACTCCTTCTCGGCGCGGCGCACCAGCACGGTGTGCAACTCCGCGGCCCGCTCGCGTGTGATGGGTTCCTTCGCCCGGAAGGGGGTCAGCCCCAGCTCGCAGCGCGTGACCGAACCGGGGACCGCGCCGCCGGCCACGGTGCCCGATAGGCCGGCTCGCCCCACTCGGTGCGCGGGCCGTCGAGCCGCACGGCCCATAGCTCGACCGAACAGCGATTGCGTCACATAGGCGATCATGCGTCGCTCTCCCGCCCTGCGGGAGGGGTGTCCGGGGTCGTCGAGGCGTGCGGCTTGTTCCTCGCCCCCTTGGGCCGCCCCTGCTGCCCCAAGTGCGCGCGGCGGTACTCCTCGATGGCTGCGGCCGTGACCATGTTGAGTCGGGCATGGATGCGCACCGCCTTCAGTGTCCCCAGGGTGATCGCCGTCTTGACGGTGGCCTGGGTGATCCCGAGTTGGGCGGCCGCCTCGGCGGTCGTGAATAGGTCTCGCCCCGCGCCCTCGTCCTCTGCCACGCGCGCCCCTCCCTCCGTAACGATTGCATCCTCGCCACTAGGGTACCGCGCCGGATAGGAAAGGGCCGCCCCTCTATGCGCATCGGTCATGCGGTCGCGCCCTCTGACGGCGTTCAGTGTCGACATGGCTCACTCCTCCATGGGTGCTAGCCGGCCAGGGTGGAGGCCCTGGCCGGCGTCGGTCTATCGGTCGTGCGTGCCCTCGTGCCCTACGCGCGGGCGTGGGCGGCAAGCCAGGGGCTCCCCTCGGCGGTCAGGCCCTCCGCGACCATGAGGGTGCGCGCCTGCGCCGCTGCGTCGTCGATGATGGCGACGCGCCAGCGTACGTAGTCGAGGAAGTGCGCCTCGTCCTCGCCCTCGCGCTCGTCGCGGTCGCACCAGCGGTCGAACTGGGCGAGCACTGCGCTCACCGCCTTGTCGATCACCTCAAACAGCGTCGTCGGGGCCGCGTGCGTCAGAGTGGCCGGGGACTCCTGCGGCGCCTCGGGCGCGTCCTGCGCGTCCCGCTCCTCCTGCCGCGCCTCCAACACAATCATTTGGTTCATGGCCATGGGTGGTGTCTCCTGTGGTGTGGTGGGGAGGGCCGCCCCGCGCGGGGCGGCGGGCCGGCCCTCGGGCGGATTAGAAGGGGATCGCGCTGTCCAGGCCGACGCCCGCGCTCAGGGCGATGGCCCGCTTGGTGGGGGGCTCGTGCAGGCGCGCGTAGGGGCGATGGCGCCGTAGCGCCTCCCGCCACATGTGCTCTAGCTCCGTGTGGTGCGCGTCGCAGAGCCCGCAGGTATCGGCGCTGTGCTGCCACCCGTCGATGTGGTGCCGCTCGGTCGCCGGGGCCGCGCAGCCCTGCCACGCGCACACGCCGAGCGTGGGCTTGTCCCGCCGTGCCTGGGCGCGGGCCGTGTCGCCCGCCGCGTTGCGCCCGAGCACCGGATCGCGCCCGTACTTGGCGCGGTAGGAGGGGGCCAGCTTCGTCAGCAGGTACTCGCCCCACCCCGCCTCAATGGCGCGTTGGAACCCCACACGACCGATGCGGCTGTAGAACTCCGTGCCGTGCCGGGCGAGCGTCGCCTGACCGCCCAAGCGGCCCCGCTCCTGGGGCGTGAGCGGGCGCGGTGGCCCCCCTGACGCAAGGATAGGGATGGCCGGGGTATAGGTATCCTGGGCCTGTGCTACCATAAGGTGAACTCCCTTGTAGGGGGGCTCTCCTGGCGGGTCGCCTCATGCTTTCTGAGGGCTGGCGACTCGCCTTTTTCTTTGTCCCCTACCCTCTAATTATATCAGCTACATAGATGAAAATAAAGGATTATAGGGGCTAAATGGGTACATATATATTCGGTGAACACCCCTAAAAGGCGAATATATTTCAGCGCGGGGGATGGTGCGGCGCGGCCGTCGAGCCCATACAAGTGGCGACGCTACCGGCGCTGGCGCGGGCCTGCCGAACAATCATCAGCCGAGGGCGCGGCGCTGCGGGACGCGGAAACGCGCGTTTGCGGGGATGGGCGGCCGGCGCGGTCGGGGCAGACGGGCCGTCCCATTCTTTTCCAAGTAGCAGGTCGTCGCCGGGCATCCGCTCGCCTGTACCGGGGGCGTCGCGGCCCTGCCCTGACACCATCAGCGGCGCTTGCATGCGCTCGCCGCGCCTATGCGGGGGGGCACCACGAGCGAGCGCAGCGAGCTGGTGGCGGTCCCGGCCGCCCCCGCGCCTGTGACCTGCACCTGCGAAACGCCGTGGCGGCGCGGCTTGCTCGCTCGCTGCGCTCGCCGTGCCGGTGCTGTCGGTTAGTACAGCGGCAGCATATACGAGGGCCGGAGCGGGAACAGCGTTTCCAACAAGGCCCGATCGACGCCCTCTGCCCACGCATCTATATACGCGTAGCTCAGATCGGCATAGCTGCGGTACCCGAGCAGCAGTTGCGTGAAGACCTGCGGAGGGAAGCGCGCATGGGTCCAATCGTCTCCCCATGTTGGCTTGCGCAATTCGTCCGCCGTGACCACCTTACCCCGATCGAAGGCTAGGCGCAGACCGCCGCGGTAGAAATCGACGCACAGCTCGCCCGTGTGCCCATCCAGGGCCGAACCCGCCAGACGCTTCTCCAGCGCGGGCGCGATGTGCCGGATGAACGCGGGCACGTCCGGGATGCGCACGTACCAGGCGTAGCGGTTCCCGCTCAGGGGGGCCAGCTCGGGGCCAAGCGCGTCGAAGAGCACGTGGCCCGGCCCCATCTCCAACCGGAAGCGCGCGAACGGCGGCGTATCCTGCCGGTAGGAGGGAAAGGCGCCCGCGAGGACGAGATCGCGCACGGCGCGCAGCGCGTGCGGGGCGACCTCGATCAGGGGCACCCCTTCCTTGACGGCCATCCCCCAGATGCCTAACGAGTCGCGCGGTCGTCCCCGGCTGAGCAGCATATAGCCGATGTCCGCACCCTCGGCCGTCGTGATCACGTAGGCCACCCCTGGGTTGTGCCCCGCCGGATCGGACTCGAACGCCATCCAGCGCCACGCGCGCTCGTCCAGCACCGTCGCGATCTGCCAGCGCGCCCGCTCGCGCCCCGAGAGCTCCACCAGCAACGGCATGTCCTCCTCCGTCGCCAGGCGGAGCGCGTAGGGGGCGGCTTCCCCCACGGGCAGGGGAGGGATAGCAGCGACGTAGACATGCCGCATCCATTCCAGGTCGATGGCATACTCGTAGCCGAACTGCCGATAGTAGTAGGGGATACCCGTGATACCTTGCGCCAGGTGCCCGCGCGCCGCGCTGCGCGCATGGATGAGGCCGAAAATCGCGTGCTGCAAGCCGCGATCGCGGTACGCGCCCTCGGTGGCCACGATCACGGCTCGTCCCAATGTGAACGGGATATCCTCATAGCTCACCCGGTTGGCGAACAAGCCGGTCGAGGCGACGATCCTGCCCGTCGCGGTCTCCTCGACCACGGCGAAATCATGGCCGCTGATGTGCGGATGGTGCCCGCCCATCATGTCGCGCACCCAGTATTGCTCGGGCGGTGCCTCCTCGTGCGGCCGGAAGACGTCGCAGAACAGTGTGACGAGGCGTTCGATGTCCCCCGGCACCGACCACCGTAGGAGCAATCCATCCCCCAACTCGCGCCGATAAGTTTGGTCATCAAGCGAAAGGCCCGACACAGCCTCTTGTTGCATCGTCATCCCTTCTCGATCCTCGCTGCCAGAAGCGATCGTGCTGCGCCTTCTACCCCAGCCGCTTGCCCGCGACGCCCGGCTACTTGGGAAAAGAGCGGTGGTCGTCCCCCAGTAGCCCCATCTGTCGAAAGACGATCAGGGGCGACGCTGCCCCGACGAGGCCACCGGCGACGATCTGCGCGACGGTATGGTGTTCGAGCACGTAGCGCGACCAGCCGACGAGGGGCACGAGGGCCAGCGTGGGGGCCGCGCGCTTCCCGTAAAGGAGCACGAGCACCGTCGCGGCGCCGGCCGTGCCGACGACGTGCATGCTCATCTTCCACACGAGCGTCACGCCGGTAATGGTCATCATGGCCGCCGCCACCGACACGACGAGCGCGGTCATCTCGCGCGGCGCGCGCAGGACCCGCATGATGCCGTACGCGCCCAGGACTGCGGCGATCTCCCCCATGTAGGGCCAGAACCGCTCCTGGCGCACGGACACCTCATGATCGGAGAGCCGCCCCGTGCGGACCCCGTAGCGGACGTAGACGAGTGAAGGGAGCGTCATGGCCGCCGTGGCGATGCCCCACCAACGCAGGCGGTCGGGCCACCTCCGCGTAGACCGCAGGCTGGTGGCCGCGAAACAGGGGATCGAGATGACGAAGGGGTTGCCACAGAAAGACAGCACCTTGGCGGCCCGCCACGTCGCCGGCGCCATCGAGGGCGGCCGGGCTTTCCACGCGGGCGCTCGGTCGACGACCTCGGGCGCGGATACGCCGGCCGCGGCCGCGAGCGGGTTGAGGTTGTGGAGCGTGTGGGCGAGCAGGTGGCCGATTGACACCGAACGGGATACCTGCGCGCGTCCCTTAATCCTTCGCACTGTCGCGGTCTCCTATCCTACGCGGATCGGCGGCGTCGATCGAGGCCGTAGCGGCGCAGGGTCTCGATGATGGCCGTCGCCGCATCCCGGCGCCATCCGGGGGGCTCCTCGCGCGGCTCGATGCCCTCGGGCAACGGTTGTGGGTCCACCATCTGGAGCAGGCGCGACAGGTCGGAGAGTAAGTTTTGGCGCTCCTCTACCTGCTGGGGGACTTCCTCCGCCAAAATCGCGTCGTCCTCGGCGGCCTGCCCCTGATCCTCGTCCTTGTCGGACAGCAGGTCGAGGTCGTAGCGCGGCAGGCGCAGCACCCGCGCCTGGGCTAGCAGGGTCAAGCGCGTCGTCATGAGCGTGGTCGTGCGTTGGTATGCGCTTTGACCGGCCGCGGCGCTCCACGTCGCCATGTCATTGACCGGGCGCTCGTCGACCTCGGCATGCATCTGCACGAGGTGATCCTCGACCCACACAGCTAGGTTCACCATGTTGCCCTCCCGCTCGGCCACACGCTCCTCTCGGTCCGCTACCTTGCCCTCGCGCCCCTCCAATTCGACCTCGCAGCGGCGTAGCGCGAATACCGCCTGCACGTAGGCTCTGAGCCGCCGCGCTCCCTTGCCGGTGAGCAACCACACGACGCCCAGCGCGGTGGAACCGGCCATGCCCATGATCGGGCCTGTGAAGGCGAGGATTTCCGTCGAGCCGAGTCCGAGCGCGGCCGCGATGGTCTGCCCCAGGACAAGTAACCCGTAGAGGCCGGCGAGGCCGAAGACAGCGACAGCTCCCATCGCCACCACGCGCTCCGAGCTGTGCGCGTCGTCGCGCAGGTAGCTCGCGTAGCCGCGTATGCCCACGCCGGCCGCGTACTCGATGAGCGCGACCAGGGTAAGATTGGCTGCCAGAACCAGGGGCGGCCATCCGCTGTAGCCGCGGTAGAAGTTGTAGCCGTTGTGGATCGCGACCCACTCCGCGCCGTAGAGCCCGACGAGGGCGACATATAGCGCGACCAAGCCCTGGCGCTTCGGTGTCCATCCGTCGTCGCTCACGGTGCAGGTGAACGCGAATTGCAAGACGAAGGCGCCGGTGATGAGGGTGTCAGTGACGAGGTGCCCCAACCCAGGGGTGCGCGTCGCGGTGTCGAGGATCGCGCTCATCGGGTTCGGCCAGCAACTCAGGCCGACCCCTGCGCACACCAGACTCAGCGCCCATAGGACGTTGGCCCCGCGCCGCGCGGGGCCTAATGCCCGACGTGCCAGGATGCCCAAGGCCAGGCCGACAAGGGGCAGGGCCATCGCTTGGGCGATGTGGAGAGCCAGGGCTGGGCCGTCGTGTGCCATCAGGACGCTAGCTCGTCGAAGAAGTGTTTCAATTGGGATTCCCGCTGCGGGTCGCGCTGCCGCGCCGCCAGGCTACGATCATAATCCCGCGTGTTGTATCCGAGCGCGTAGCGCAGCATAGTGCGCGCGAACAACTCGGCCTCGTAGTCCTCGGCGGTGTCATGGAACACGGAAAGGGCGCGTTGTGGATCATAGCCCGCCTTCAAGCGGAACCTATTCCTGCGTGGGGTGACATGATCAAAGAAGATGTGTCCCAACTCGTGCCAGATCGTCGCTTCTCGGTGGAGGAGGCTCGACAGGGAATGGTAGAAGATGACGTACTGCGTCTTGCTCTCAGCCACGCACAGCCCGAACGTACCATCGGGCATGAGCTGTGGCTGCATCTCGATGTACAGCTCACGCTCCTCTTGTAAGGCGACGAGGAACTGATCGGTCTTGAAAGGCGGGCTTAATTTATAGACGCGGCACGCCTCATAGGCGGCGTCTTTTATCAAAATCGTGGGACGCATACCTGTCCTAACTGCCGCTATTGATCTTCGCTTTGTTCGTCTGTGCCGCGTTCGGGCATGTTCTGTGCCTGCTGCTCGCGCGCCATCCTGACGCGCGCACCGAGGGCTAGGGCTTGGTTCACCAAATCGAATAGGCGCTTCTGATCCTCCTCGTCGAGCTCGCCGGCGCGCAGCGCCATCTCCCGGACCAATGGCTGGCCCATCACCCGGCGCAACTCCGCGTCCTGTGCCGTTTCTATGTCGCCCCTGGGCTGTGGTTGCTTGCCGGTGAAGTATGAGGCCTCGACCCCAAAGAAGTCGGCCAGACGTTGTATCTTGTCCGCTCCCGGCCTCGCGGTCGCGCCCTTGCGCAACAGGCTCAACCATGAGGTCGTTAGCTCATCATTCGTCGCGGCGGCCACCTCGCTCAATTTGTATTCCCGCCCGCTCGGATGGCGGTGGGTCTCGAAGAGCTGATTGACCAGGGCCGCCAGGCGTTTAGCCTCGCTGCGCTGTGTCGGTTCGTTCACCCTTGACACTTCCACTTAAAGCACGGTATTCTAGCACTAACTTTCTATTGAGCGGGCTCTATTATCGAGAAAGCTCAAGAGAAGGTCGGCGCCCGCCCGGTGTTGGTCCGTGTCTTCTCAAGACACCGTAGCAGGCGCGCGCGCTTGGATGCAAGGCAAGTACCGCGCCCCATAGGGGGGTGAGAGGGAGGTGACACGCACGATGGACGAGGGGCGGGCGCGCGACCTGGCCGGCCGGATCGCCGGGACCCAGGGCTACAGCGTCGACGACGTGCGCCGCGGGTGGTCGGCGACCGGGGCCTGGCAGGTCCAGGCCGCCGACGAGCTGGCCGGCGCACGCCTGACGCTCCTCTCGGAGGACCAGTGGGACGACCACTGGGCGCGGCGCGCGACAGGCACGCCCGAGCCGAGCACTCGGCAGGGGGCAGCGTTTGCTTTTACTGCCACTCAGGAGGGTGGGGCAGTGGTTGCCGCCACGACCCCCTGAACCACCCACGCACGACGACCGTTACACCGCATACGAAAGGGTCAGTACCAGTATGAACGATTTTGTCATCGCTAGTGCATTCGGGGACGCGGGCACTAAGGTTATCGGCTTCCTGACCGAGGTGCGCCCGGCGCTCATCGCCATGATTATCTTCGGCGCCGCGCTCGGCGTCGTGTTCGACCGAGGCCACAAAGGGGCCATCTTAGGCTCGGCCGTCCTGGCGATCATCCTCCTGATGGGCTTCACCACCCTGGGGGCGCAGATTTAACATGCCGCACCAGACGCCCCGTAGCCTCAACCACTCGTTGCGGCTCGGCCGCCTGACGGCCCCGCAGTGGGCGGCGGCGGTCGTGGGCAGCGCGTCGCTGTGGGTCTGCTCGGGGTTCGCGGCGCATGTCGCGGACCCCAACGCCCACATCCTCGCCGTGGCGCTGCCGACCATGTTGCTCATCACGCCCATCCTCGTGCTGTGGCGGGGCGGCGTCGAACGCTACCCCGCGCAGCTCACCCGCTACGCCGCGCGTCAATCCGTGGTCTACCTGAGTAGGGGCCTGCGGATCGCCGGCGACCAGGCCGAGAAAGGAGCCCATCATGCCCACGCCCGCCTCCACGCGGCGCGGCGTCGTCAGGGTTGACGACGCCGATGGCGTGATCCTGGGGGCCGGTGGCACACGCCACCGGCTTTTGTCTATCCCCGGCTATGCGCTCGACGCCGACACGACGCCCGATCAGGAGCGGCACGCCGCGCTATTCGGCCAGCTCGCGGCGTCGTTGCCCCACAAGGCCGCACTCTCCATCTACGTAGAGAACCGGCCCGCCGACGCGGCCGCGGTCGTGGCCGGGCTGCGCGCGCAGCTCGCCCCGACGCCGCACACGCCCCAACTCGGGGAGGTGGGCGAGCGCCTGCTGTCCCGCTGGGGGCGCCGGCTGACCGACCTGGGCGCGCGGCACGTCGCGCGGCTCGACTACTGGCTGCTGGTGAGCCCCTACCCGGCGCGCGACGGCCACCCCGACCAGTCCGCGCCCGCGCGCCTGGCGCAGGCGACGGCCGCCCTCACGCGCCAACTCGTCGCCATGGGCGTCCCCCCGGTCGCGGCCGACGCCACCACGGCGCGCGCCTTCGTGGCCCGCCACCTCATCCCGCGCGACGAGGGGTATAGCGCGCCGGCCGGCGACCAGGCCGACGAGGGTTTCCACATCTACAAGATCGTGGACCCCGCGAGCGGCCGCGCGCGGTGGACGCGCACGCTGTTTGTCGTCGCGCCGCCCGACGAGACCCGGCCCGCCTGGACACGCCCGCTGGTAATGCCGGACTGTCCCGCAACCCTTGTGTTCCACCTGCGCGGCCTGCGCCGCTCCTGGGAGCGACGCCGGCAAGAGTGGCGCTTGAAGCTGATGGAGGGCACGGCCGGCCGCAAGAACATCGGCACAAAGTTGGCCGCCGAGGATGCCGAGGCGCAGGCGACGGCGCTGCATGGCGCGGGCTATAGCGTCGTGCGCGTGGCCTGCTACCTCCGGCTAGAGGGCGACACCCGCGCGCAGCTCGACGGCCGCGTGAGCCACGCCTTGCAGGCCATGGGCGATACCATGGTCGCGGGGGCCGGCTACGGGCACGCGCATCAGAGCCCGCTCTACCGCTCCACGCTGCCCGGCTACGGCGACGTGGCGCGCAGCACCTACCGCTGGGACACGCCGACCTGGGGCAACGCCTGGCCCTTCCTGGCCTGCAATCCCGGCACGCGCACGCTGGGCGTCCCGCTCGG
>JAABUH010001711.1_pt1 | contig 23155 bp, 23 predicted proteins | sample 5559121 | NCBI WGS metagenome assembly JAABUH01 (sample SAMN10711871, study PRJNA513364) | rock metagenome | isolation source: Antarctica rocks | place: Antarctica: Victoria Land, Battleship Promontory nord | collected 2015-12-28
AGAAACTCTACAGCCGTGTAGGTAACAAAGTTTTCAAGCTTGACCCTGACGATAGATCCTGGCTGGTGTTTTCTACGAACACCTTTCGAGCGCAAAGCTTCCTCCTGTAGGCCGGTATTTTGATGTGCATTGTAGCCATTTCTTTGCTGGGAGGGAGACGCGTCGCCATTATGGTTAAGACGAGCTCGCTTATTACTTGCTGAGCTGGTCGCTGAGGCTGTTGCGATGCCTGGAGATTCCATCCATTCAATTCCATCAGGTTCATTATCTCGCCGTCGTCGAGGTGTTGTCGCCGAAGGCATAATGTGCTTTCCAATTTCTAAAACCGTGGATTCTGGGATTGGGTAACGCGACGTGCTTGCGCTAAAATTGGCGATGAGGGTAGTTTCGATTACATAAGCGCTCCAAGAGAAACCGACAATGCCGGCGTCCGTAGAAATATCTCCAGTTAGAAGAACTGAAGCAAGTAGGGCACGAACATGTTTAAAACATGTTTTTTGACTACCTTCTTTAGGCTAGCTCAAAGCGTGTTTTATACACGCTTTTTGATGAGGTTTAAAACACAGGGGTTATATTTATAGTAGCAAATTAATAGAGGGGTTGATTTGCCTGCAGGTTGACCCCTTTACCATGTAAAGGAAGCTTCAAAAGCACCTGGCCGTCGCTATTCAAATACTCGTTGAGGGTATCCTCGCTCGAAGGATTTAGCCTGGCCATAGCAATTTCCTCCTGCAATAGTCTATCCTCCATTTCACATAGCTCCTCCTCATCAATTTCAATGCTCTGTGTATAGCGAAGCTTCCTTTTTAGGTCCTTCGGCCGATTAAGCGTTCGTTCCGGCCATATGACAGTGACGGCACTGAACAGTAGTAAGCCTTCCAGGTACGATTATCTGCTGGAAGTTATCGACGACGAGCTGGTTCAAAGGCCTACCGCCACGTTGCGGAGGCATTGCTGGTAGAGAGGTAGGTAGGGGTCTGCAAGCAGGTTAGCTAGTAGAACTGACGACAGCGAGGGGTCAACAGCAAGGTGAACCTTCCTATCATAATTCATGTCTAGCTTACATAATAAAAAACCAAAAAAGCGAAGCAAAAAAGCCGCTAAGAGGTATTATACATGCTTTTTGTAGAAAAAGCGGTTTTATTCGTGCCCTAGAAGCAAGACACACCTCGCAGCGCAACAAGCTTTGTTTCTACCAAAGATATATATCTTAGTTCTTTATAATCTAGTTCTGTTTTCCTGCACTTTCAGTTGACGAATGTTACGATGTTTGCTCATTATTTGCGCATACAAAGTAAATCTCATTGCATGAATATCAGATTCATGATCTATTTTATATACCTTACTTTTAAAACTTTTGAACTGTTCTTCAATGTAAAGTGCAACGAAAAAGCTGAATTCAATAACATTGATTCAAGTCTGATGCTGATTAAAACAAGACTTCTCGAAAAATATCGCAAATTGCTGATCAATACGTTACAATAAAAGAAATAGAGAAATATGATGAGTACATTGATCTTTGCACAGCCCTTCGTTACTGAGGATGCCGTGTTATAGACAAGAAGACCACAGATTCGACATTCTACGTTGACGTCAAGTCGGGAAGGATTGCGGAATATTCTGAGAATCGTTCTGCGAGACGTCAACGGGATCTGTTTAAGAGAAGGCAAGCCAACTGTAATGAGCCATCTGAAGAGCTCGAAGCCTTGAATCCGTCTCTAACGCCAATCTAGGCGGAACAGAACTTGCTGTACAATCGCCTCACTGCGCTAAAAAGAACACCAATGCGGGGAAACAAGCAGCTCATTGCTTGATTTATGCAACGCAGACAAAGCCTCTGTCATTTGTTTGCCTGACCTGATTGCCCTTTCCTTAAGATGTCTAGTGGTTTGGGCCAACCTGACGATTTCTTGCTTCAGTGTTCGAGCACGTCGCTGACTCTCTACTGAGTCGGTTTGAAGCTGCGTGGCCGTCTCCTCAGCTCGCTGTCTCCCCACTGAGTCTGATCGCGCCCGATCCTTCCAACTAACGAGCTCATGTGCTAGTCTGGTATTGTCTGCTTGAAGATCGTTGATTCTTGATATGGATCTAGTATCTAAGATTAAGAGTTTTGTAGACTAGTGAGTAATTTCAATTAGACATGAATACAACGGAAGAACAGTACAGTCTTACCTACCACTGAACTTCCTTCTTCATGTGATTCGAGGTACTGTTGCGGTACAGCCTCGAATATACCACCTACATCTCGACATGGCTTCATGTATGCTCCAATGGAACGCTAGCTTAATTGCTTCTTGAACAAGTGTCTTTTGGACAAATGTTCTTTCCCTGGCACCGCTGCCACGTGTATTCGTCGTTGTCACCTGGCATTAGACGTACTTGTGTCGGTTCAACCGTGATGTCTAGCTTAGTTTCTTCCAGTGTCGTCAGCAAGAGCCATTTCACGAGATATGACCCCATCTTAGTCAAATGGTTTGATAAGACTTTTCGGCATCTGCTTCTCCACTCAGCACGCTGCAATTTCCCTGATCTAGGGCGACTGTCATGGTTCATGGTGGAAGCCAACCGCCAACGATAATTTGAGCACTACTTGGGAGTTCGTGGTGCACGAAATGCTCCATAATTTGCGGTATTGCCAGCGGAGGAAGGGTGTGTTGAGATAAAGCCTGCCGAAGCTGACTGTCATGAACTTCCACACCATGATCGTTGATGGGATTTCTGGCGCTGTGCGCCTGCCAGGCGCCGTATTGACGTTCCCGCGCAGTTCAACTGACCCTAAGCCGAAGAAGGCGTGAAATATGTCTCATTTAATCGCAAGCGAGGTTAGATATCCTTTAGGGGAGGCGTATTCAGTTGATTGCAAATGGTCGAAGAAGAGACTACATTATCTTCCTGAAAGGAGTGCTCGTGCGGCCGACTAGAATGGTGAGTAATTTCACACCAATCTGACTCATGAGCAGCGCTGTCCGACGCTGCTATTCTGGATCCGTCTCGAAATACGGCGCAGGTCGCAGACGACCTATTCACGCCTCCGCTTCAGGACAGGGCTGACGAGCGTCTGAAAACAGACGTAAATATAGACGAGCAAATGCAGGGATTCAACATGACTTTTTTCAACCTGATCGAGAAAAGAAGAAAAAAACCTGCATTTCTTTGCATACAGCGCGTCTGTCCAAAGATGTCAGGACCGTGCCTAGATGATACAACCAGTGAAGATCAGGGTTGATAGTGCTTGATCTTTAGAGGTAGCTATAACTGAATATTAAGAATACAGAAGAAGGTTGATACAAAAGCTTCTATTTATGTAATGTTCAGAGGCTGCGCTAGGCCCGAAAGGGATGTGTTTGTGACACGGGAAGAATGTGATGTAGGTGAACAAGGTGTTGGTGAAAGAAAAGGGTGTTGGGGAAGGAAAAGGGTGTTGGGCCATATCTGGGCCATATCTGAGCCATATCTGGGCCAAACCTGACTAGCTCGCTGATTAGCCCTAATCATTACGCAGAGAACTCGCTAGCGTTCACTGCGAATTGATTAGAGCTTCAGCCTTGTTCAGCCTTGATACGCTCGTAACATTACCCCTTCCTTCGAAAATTCATGTTCGCATGAATGTAGTTCATTTGCTCGCTTTTGTTGATAGTTATTCCGATATTTAGCGCGATTTGTTTGAATATAGCTTATGAAAATCGTTCAAAACTTTCTCTGAGTCATTGAATTTCTCTTTATCGACATAGTATCATTCGTCGTTTCTATCTAGATTTGTTCATTTGACTTTGTACTGTATTCGATCTCGATAACGTCTGAAGTTTAATATATCGTCTATCTCTCAATGTTCATCATCTTCGATAGTGATTGATCTGAATGATTCTGAATGCTGTTCTGATAGAGAGTCTTCTGAATACAATCGCAGTAGCTTCAAGCTAAACATTGAATGCAGATGCTTCATGCTGACTGATAGATGAAGATGATAGAAGATACTCACTTTGACAGTGATTTGATAGAGATCTAGCTGTTTGTCTTTCAAATCTTTGCAGAGTCTCGTTGTCTTGATGTTTCTGAAAGATAGTCAAACTCAGTCATCTACTTCATAAATGACGTTTCATCTATGTTTATTGATTTAAACTTTGATGATCAGCTTCGTTTTTTTCAATTGTTGATGATCAAAGTTCAGTAACTCTTTCATTTGAATGACAATATCATTTGCTTTTCTAGCTTCAAGTCGTTCATGAGTTGTTTCATAATCAGTTGTATCTGAATTGAAACTCATTCGAGAATGAAATTCTTTATTGAAGTAGAAGAAAATCATTGAAGTGATTGAGAAGATATTGAAATTGTCACTGAAATTTATCATAGATATTCATTTGACTCAGTCGTTCTGCATGTAATTGCAGTAAATTCTAAGTTCGCGTTCAACGTCTTGATTGACTAATTTCGATTGATCATCAATCTCAGAATGATAAACTGTGAATAAACTAGCTGTGATTCTCAGTCGCTTGCAAAGACTTTTTCACATAGTCGATATGAATTGAAAGTCTTTGTTCAAAACAATAAAACTGAATAGATCATGCAGTCGATAGATGTTTCATAGCATGATTTAAATCATTTCTTCGACTGAGATGTCATTATCTTTTCAATGACAGAGAACATAGTGACGTTCTTTGATGAGATAACATATGATTGTGCAAATGATGTTATAGTTTTCTGACAAAGATAGTTCAATGATGAAGTTCATAGTTATATCTTTTCAGCGTTTCTGTGAAATCAAAAAAGAATGATGAAGTTCATTGATGCTATTTTTAAAGACTTTGCTTTGCTGACAAGCATAACAGTTTTGAATGTATCATCAAATAGTAGCTTGATGATCTGATCAATAGCAGAAATGCTGAACTAGATTGATGATTCATTTATTGTCGAAGTGAGAGATTGAAGATTGATCATGCACTTCTTGTAGTAATTTCGTGTGCATGTTTTCAGAGACTCACAGTAGATCTTTTCTAAATAGAACGTCATCAATGATTTCGCAGTTCTTCGATTTAATGATATGAAATTTGAGCTTGTTTTCATTCATAGCTTGTCTATATTCACTGCAGAGCTCATCTGTTTGATTGATCATTCATACTCGTTGATAAAGATTTGCTTTCGATTCAATAGATAGAACATCAACTTTATCGAGAATCAGAATAGTCTGAAAATGATCTTCAAGACGCTGAGCTGATTCAGAGATGTTCATTAGAAGCATTCTGATTAAAGCATTGACTTTAGTGTTCATTTTGCCTGATTTAAAGATGATCTGAAAGTTAAACTTTGATAGAATGTTCAGATAGTTAACTTGTCATCGACTCAACTGTTTGTTTTTCATGAAGATCTTCAAAGTCTGATGATCGATGAACATCTGAATGAGTAGTTCAATGCATTTCAGCTTGAATCATCAGTGTTCGAAGCATCGAATAATGACTAGCAATTTCTTGTCATAGATGTGATAATTGATTTCAGCGAAGATCATGCTTTTACTGTAAAAGATCATCAAATGAAGAACTTTTTCATCATCATACTGAGATAGTATTTCATCTTTTACATAGTTCAAAGCATTAGTTTTCAGAATAGCTTGTTGTTTGAGATCAAAGTGACGAAGTATTGAGATTGAGCTAACTTGTTTCTTTAGATTGTCAAAGACTTGAACACAGATCTCGTTTCAAACAAAAGACATGTTCTTTCTAGTCAGTTGAGTGAATGATTTTACTAGCTGTCATGATGTCAGATCATCAACTCGATTTAGAACATAAATCGTCGATATCTTAAATAATCTCGATTCATTGAATCTGTTTTGCAGTTCAATGAATCAAGTTATCAATCTAGTCATCGTCATCTTAATCTAGTCTCAGCAATTCTGTTTCAATCATCTCAGTCGTGTGCGCGAACTTCTGCAATCTTAAGTCAATAGAACTACTGTCTAGTCTTGATTTTGCTTGATTCATGTATATAGAAGTTGAACTTTCGTTCTTTTCTTTTGCTTTTTGTCTTTCATCTTATACATTATTTGATGTATTGTCTTGTATCTAGATTCTATCAAAGTAATAATAATATCAGTCATCTATATTGATAGTATTTCTAGTCTAGCTCAATCTCTGACATTACAAAAGATCTACACTTTCTGCAATGTTTTCATACGTTGAAATCTCGTCTAGTTATTCTTTCGCTTAAATGAAGTCGCTTCACAATTTCTCGATCGACGATGAGTGTGCTGTTGAACAGTTCGCTCAAAGTGTGATCGAAAATTCAGTCGAGATCTTTCGCGCAATACGAGAGCTTCAAAATCAAGTTCAGCAACATGATGTCATCATCTCGTTCTCATTCATTGTTCTCAGTTCTTCAGTCTATATAGAATTGAATTCTCAGTCTCTTGTGATGATAGCTCAGATCATTGCACAAATCTTGAACAATCAATCTCTCTTCATCATTCATCTCTTTGCAAACTTTGTCGCTGTCATCATCGCTTCTAGATTCGAGAAGCTTCTCGACATATCTGAGTATGAGAGAGACAAAGATCGATTGAATGCATGAAAGCAGAGTCTGATACAGCGCATGAACGTGAACGATGATCGTTATTTCTTTCATCGAGTCAAGATCGTCTATGTCGAGTCACGACTCATCATAGATAAGAAGATTCACAATCTAATGAGTCAATATGGAGTCAATGATCTCTGTATCATTTTCATCTTCGCAGATTAATGACACAAGTTGCGTCATTGCTGCGACAACTCTTTCAAGACAGAAGATGCTCGTCTATATCTTCGCGAAATTCTGAAGCAAGACATGAATAGCTTTGTCGACTACTACAATCTCTTCTATCAAAAGAAAGAATGTTCTTTGATGAAAGATTTTTCATTGATTGACTGTCTGAAGCGCAATGTCAATTATTTCACTTAAGTCGTCGTCTTCTTCTGACGAAACTTCGATGAAACTCGATCATTCATCTTTCATTAATGAGTTCAAGCATTCTCTGACATCGATGAAGAGCTTCAGCAGCTTAAGCATCATCAATCTTGCTTCGTCTTCGTCATTGTCTTGTCAATCAAAGTCAAGAGCGTCTCTGCGTCGATCAGTAATTCTTTGAATTCAAAGATCATCATTTCTGTGACTGTTGTTTCAACAGTATCTACGTCTCTCTCTTTCTCATCTTTTGATGAGTCAATGAATTTAAACTTCGTCATTGTCATCATTCAAGATAAGACTCTGATCGTTTCTGAGATCAAGAAAATCTGCAACAAGTGAAAGCTGTGCTACTACTGCAAGTTGCAACATTCAAGCAAAATTGCTAAAGAATGCTCAAATAAGAAGTTCTTCACTCTGCGTATCATGAACATCTACGACAGTGACGTCGTCAGTATAGATGAAGAAGTCTCGCTGTCTGCGAGAAAAGTCTAGTTTCTGAGCTAAGTCGCGCTCAGAAATCTGTATACATATCATCTTGTCTACTAGTCTCAATCTTCTCATCTTCACTTCAATCATATAGAAAGTTTTCTGCTAAATCTGTCTTGAAACTCTTTGAATTCGATTCGACATTCAAAGATAGTCACATGATAGTATTCTGTATTCTACGTCAAGCTCAATCTAGAGTTCTCGCTCTCGCTCTGATTGATAGTGAAGTCTTCGCTTATGTCTTTATGAATAAATTCTTCGCGCAACAACATCATCTTTTCTTGCATCAATTAACTCATTCTCGCAGACTTCGAGAATTTGATGATCAAGTCACTCTAATCGATGACATTATTCATGTTGTCGAAATCACAATGATTCTCGATGAACACATCGAAAGACTATTCTTCTATGTCATTGAATTAAGTCAGTACTTCATCGTCATGAGTTTGTCATGACTTCGTCGTCACGTCATTGATGTCAATTTTGAACATAATATTCTCATCTTGTTTTTCTTTTTCTGTCTTAATCATTGTTGTCAAACTTTCGTCAAGATTTATGATCTTAATCAACAAGAAGAAAATTTCTCGCTTGAAGTTAACAAAGTAGCTTCTCTTCAGTCTCGCTCTCAATTCGCTCACAAGAAGCAATTCAGTTCACGAATCATTCACAAGAAGCAATTCAGTCTACAGATTGCTCACAAGAAGCAATTCAGCACTCAATTCGCTTGCAAGAAGCAATTTAGTTTCTCATTCACTTGAAAGAAGCAACTCAGTTTTCAGTTCGCTCGCAAGAAGCAATTTAGTTCTTCATTCGCTCAAAAGAAGCAACTCAGTTTTCAGTTCGCTCGCAAAAAGCAATCTAGTTTCTCATTCACTCAAAAGAAGCAACTCAGTTTTCAGTTCACTCGCAAGAAGCAATTCAGTTTCTCATTCGCTTGAAAGAAGCAACTCAGTTTTTCGTCTGCTCACAAGAAGCAATATAACTTTTCGTTTGCTCATGAAAAGTCAACTAATACTCAGCTCATTCACAAGAAACAAATCTCGTTCAATCTTGTCTCTCGTCTGAAACAAGAAGCTTCTAGTCGTATTTTTCAAGTTATTCAAAAAGAATACTCATCAAAAATCAAGTGTTGAAATTCTTTTTTCTTTAGAACTTCTGTTGTCTTTCAAGCAGATCAATTCAATTGATCTTCTATACAACTTGACATAGTCGAGTTGAGAGTTCAAAGCTTTGATCATGCTGCTCGTGTCAAAGACATTGAAGTGTTTAGCATCATTCTAAAGAAAATCGATGTCTTCTTGAATCTTGAGTCAATCTCGTCTTCTAGTCTAGACTCTGATGAGTCAAAATCGCGTCGCGCGACTTTGACTGTTTATTCAAAGAACATCTCAACTCTTGCTCAGTTGTCATCTCGTTCTCAAGACAGTACATATGATAAGAATCATCATTTGAATCTTCATCAAATGAAAAAGAAATTTCAATTGATTGCATTCACGACACAAGAAGATCTTGAAGTCTATTGACAAAGTAAGAACGTCGATTCAGTCACAATTCTATCGTTCAGATATTTTGAGTTTCTAGATGTCTTCTTCAAGAAGAACGTCGATATCTTGTCTTTGCATTAAACTCATGATCATATCATACATCTTAAAGAAGATGCTCAATTCTCAGTCTTTGCTTTATATGACATAAGTCGTGATGAAATTCTAGAACTTCGTCGTTATCTGAATGAAAATCTGAGCAAAGATTTCATTCAAGTCAGTCACTCTCAGACGATCATCTCTGTTCTCTTCATCAAGAAACTCGAAGAAGAACTTTGCTTCTGCGTGAACTATTGAGATCTGAACGTTATCACAGTCAAGAATTGATATTCTCTGTCTCTGATTTCAGAAACGCTGAATCATTTAAGTCGAGCTAAAATCTTTATCAAGCTGAATATCATCTCTGCGTTCAATCGACTTCGAATCAAAGAAAAAGATGAAGCTCTCATCGTCTTTCACACTCGATTTGAATTATTCAAGTATCTAGTCATGCTCTTCAACTTATGTAATGAGTCTGTCTTGTTTCAGAAGTACATCAACAATACTTTTTGCAAACATCTAAATAAGTTCTGTACAGCTTATCTGAATGACATTTTGATCTATTTCAACAATAAACTTGAGCACGAGATTTATGTCAAGCTCATTCTGCGAAAGCTGCGAGAAGCAGATCTTCAGATGAATATAATCAAATGTGAGTTTCACGTCACTCAAGTTTCATATCTAGAATTGATAATCATCATTGAAGAGATCAAGATGAATTCTTCTAAGATAAACATCATTGTCAACTGATTCATCTTGATCAACGTTAAAGACATTCAAAGTTTTCTAGATTTCGCGAACTTCTATAGAAGATTCATCTATGACTATAATAAAATAGCTACTTCGCTCATTCATCTCATCAAAAAAGATGTATTCTTTGTCTGATTTCAGAAATGTCAGACTGCATTCAACATTCTTAAGAAAGTCTTCACTTTCAAGATTATTCTTCATCACTATAATTCAGATCACAAGATTGTGATAGAAATCAATGCTTTGAACTATGTGTTCAAAGACATTCTCTCTCAGTACGATGAGAACGAGATTCTTCATTCAGTCACTTACTTTTCGAAGAAGCATAATTCAGTCGAGTGTAACTACGAGATCTACGATAAAAAACTCATGATTATTGTTCGCGCTTTCGAGAAATGACGATCAGAGCTTGAAGACTCTATCTATTCTGTTGAGATGATCACGAATCACAAAAATCTTGAGTATTTCATGTCAATTAAACAGTTGAGTCGTCATCAAGCTCGTTGAAGTGAGTTTCTGTCTAGATTTAACTATCGCATCGCTTATCATTTCGACAAGATCGACGATAAGTTGAATGCTCTGACACGTCGCTCAGAAGATCTTTCTAAAGAGAGAGATACATTCAATTCTCAACATCAATATCAACATCAGACAATTCTGAAAACTCATGTTTTAGATCTCGATATTGTTGAGAATCTCGCTTTCGACGTCTTCGACATCAAAATCATGAAGCTTCAGTCACAAATCATCGCTCTAGATTCAGTTCAGTTACATCTGTTTTCAGTTATCTCAGCACTCTTGCAAATTTTAGCTCTCATGAATCTAGAAATCGAAGAATTTGACGTTGAAAACGTCAAGTCTCAGCTAGATCAAGACACTCTGAATCTTGATGAAGATTCTGCTGACATTTTCATTCAGACATTGTGAAAGCAAATTGAAATCAATGACAAATTCGCAGCTCAGATAATTGAAGCGTTTCGCAATAAAGCACGACATCACAACAAGATCTCTTTAATTGAGTGTGAAGAACACGAGAATCATCTGTACTTTCAAGAAAGAAAGTACGTGCTCAACTCAGATAAACTACGTCTTCGTATCATTCAGCTCGCTCATGATAATGTCGTCGATGATCATTCAGAAAGAGCAAAAAGCTATGAACTGATCAGTCGAGTCTACTGATGATCAAACATTTATAAGTATGTTCAATGCTTCGTACGAAACTATCACGTGTGCACACATTTCAAGTTCTCTAGACAATGAACTTAAAAATAATTGTGTTCTCTTTCAGTCTTTGAACGTCGTTGACGTGATGTCTTCATGAACTATGTAGATTCTTTATCGCTCAATATCTTCATGAATATCACATATAGATATGTTCTAGTCTTCGTCGATCGTCTTATCAAAATGAGACATTTAGTTCTCATCACTTCTATGAAAGTTGAAGAAGTCATCAACTGCTTCTATGCTCATGTTTGAAAACATCATGATTTACTCAAGTTCTTCGTGTCTGATCGAGACACACAATTCATCTTTGATGTCTGAAAGCATATGTGTAAAATGTTGAAGATAGATGTTCAGTTATCAACAACGTATCACTCTGAAATCAATGATCAAATCGAAAGAATCAATGCTGTCATGAAGCATTATCTTCGAGTCTTCGTCAACTACATGCAGAATGACTGAGCTAAGTGACTTTCTGAAGTTGAATTCGTCGTCAATAATGCATCGTCGTTAATCACTTTAGCATCATTCTTCTTGATCAATTCAAGTCAGAACTCACGTCTAGACTTCAAGTCTTCTGAGTCTCTGTTCAAGAATCTTACGTTTCAAGCTCGAGACAAGTTAATCAATGTCAAAGAGTTTATCAAGAAGATGAAGAAACTAACTGAGCATCTACGTGATGAGATGCTTATAGCTCAGATCATCTACGAATTCAATGTCAATCTTTTTCGTCGTTCTTGTTCTAGATACTTCGTCGAAGATGAAGTCTGACTGAATGCTTGCAATCTCAGCATCGCTCGTCTCGTTGTCAAGTTAGATGATCGTAACATTGATTTCTTCAAGATCAAACATGTCTTCAAGAACAATTCTCTGATCATCGAGTTAGATCTTTCAACATTCATGAAGATTCATTCAATCTTTCATGTCATTCTTTTGAATCATATCGCAAGTGATTCTCTTTCGAATCAACGTCAGAAATCTCAAGAACTCGTTGTCATCAAGAATGATGAAAGATTTTGATATGTAAACAGCATATTAAACTTCAAGCGTGATAGATGTTATAACTCATCTCTGCTCAAGTATTACATCGATTGAGAAGATCACTTCTCTACTTGAGAGTCTTTTCATCTTCTGAATAATTGTGAGCAAGCGCTTGATGAATATCATCTCGTCAACTCTGTCGCTGAAGAATCACATGTACTGTCGTGTGTGATGTCTCAATGTCAATGTCAAGAACTCTAAATTCAATCTTCATCATCTCAATTCAGTCTCGATCTGACTCAGATCTTGTCTAGATCTGACTTAGATATCTTGTCTAAATCTGATTCAGATGTGACTCAGATGTATTCTAGTTTCGTCTGTGCATCATCACATTAAACTGCATTTCGTCTTTTTCTTGCTCAGATCTGACTCAGATCTTGTCTAGATCTGACTCAGACATCTCGTCTAAATCTGACTCAGATGTGACTCAGATGTGTTTCAATTCTCTGTGCATCATCACGTTAAAATGCGTCTCATCTCGTCTCGTTCTTCAGATATCTTGCTCAGATCTGACTCAGATGTGATTCAGATTTATTTCAGTCTCATCTGTGCTTCATCACATTAAAATGCGTTCTCATCAATTCTCATCTCATTTCAGTTTTTGTCTTTAATTCTTTCTCGTCTCATCTTGTTTCTTTTCATTGTCTCACAGAAGCTCAGTCTTGAAGAGAAGAGTTACTGTTATAATGTCAGATTATCAACTCAATTTAGAACATAAATCGTCGATATCTTAGATAATCTCGATTCATTGAATCTGTTTTGCAGTTCAATGAATCATGTCATCAATCTAGTCATCATCATCTTAATCTAGTTTCAGCAATTCTGTTTTGATCATCTCAGTCGTGTGCGCGAACTTCTGCAATCTTAAGTCAATAAAACTACTGTTTAGTCTTGATTCTGCTCGATTCATGTATATAGAAGTTGAGCTCTCGTTCTTTTCTTTCACTCTTTGTCTTTCATCTTATACATTATCTGATGTATTGTCTTGTATCTAGATTCTATCAAACTAATAATAATATCAGTCATCTATATTAATAGTATCTCTAGTCTAGCTCAGTTTCTGACACTAGCTTCGAGAAGTTCTTAATGAAACAATGATAGAAGTTAACAAATTTCACGAAGTTCTGAATTTCTTTTAGATTGATTGAAGTGATTCAGCTGATTATAACTGTCACTTTGCTGAGATTCATACGAAGATCTAGTTCTGATATGATAATTTCTAGAAAGATAGTCTCTTTCACATTGAATTCGCACTTTTGAATATTCATCTGCAGTTCAGCTTCGCGTAGTCGATTCAATACTAGTTTGACGTGATCTCTATGTTTCTTTCTCATTTTGCTATAGATGAGAATGTCATCTAGATAAACTTGACAAAAGTCGTTCAGAAAGTTTCATAGAATGTCATTTATATATTGCTGAAAGAAGACTGATTCATTAGTCAGTTCAAATGATAGCATCTTGTATTTATATGCTTCTAAAGCAGTGATAAAAGTGATGTAATTCTCGCTATCGAGATGCATTTGAAGTTTGTTGAACGTTGATATGATGTTCAATCTAGTCAGATGCTTGCAATTCACTATTTTATCAATGATCTCATTTATCAATGATAGAGAATATCTATTTCTTTTGAAAATAACATTTAGCTTTCAATAGTTCACGCAGAATCAAAGATCTTCATTTGCTTTAAGAACAAATAGAATGAAGAAGAAATAGAAAGTCTGACTAGAAGTGATGAATCTCTTCGACAGATTTTCATTTAAGTACTTCTTTACTTTCAGAAGTTTGACAGAAGACATTTTATAGACTCGACAGCAAGAAAGCGTTGAATTATTGATGAGCTCGATTTTATGATCATAGAAGCAATGAGAGAGTAGCTTATTCAATTGAGCTCGATCAAAAACATCTAGAAACTCATGATATTTTGATGACAGCTTTGCTTTAATATCTTTCAAATTCTGAGTCGTTTCATTGATTGAAGAGACGTTTAGAGCGTTCAAATCGCACTGAGTATTGTACAAGATTTTTCTATTGATTGTTGCAAACGTGTCTCGTTACTTTGAATTAGTCTAAACATAGATTGTGTTAGACTATCATAGACTAGTACAGAGCTGATGTTGACACGCTAGTGATCTAGCGCGTCTTCGTGAGTATAAGACTCTTGACGTGTTTCATCTTCTTTCTTCTTTAGCTTTGAACTTCTAGTTAGAATACACTCATATGATTCGCTCTATGCAGACTCATAACATTAGTTCAAAGCTCATTAATCTTGCTATCGACGTGTAGATGATACAAAAACAAGTTACACAATCAACTCAATCAGAAGTCGAACTCAGAAATTTCAACAGCAGAATCAGAACTCAAGCTCAGAAAGCTTGATAGAAATCAGAAATTTCTAAAGAAGAACTTTGATTTGAAATCAGAAATTTCGATAGAATCAGAATTGAAGAACATGAACACGTTGCTCTTGATTAACTCTTTATTGAGCTCGTCATCAGAAATCAGAAATTTCAGCAGTACTTGAACTCAGAAAGTTCGATAAAGTACTAGTCGTTGCTTGAACTCAGAAAGTTCAATAGAGTAACATCAGAACTTCGATCAGCAATTTTGTATTCATATCATGATTAGAAGTTCAGAATCAGTGAGCATTGCTCGCTATGATTTTCAAAATGTTAGAAGAGAATCACTTCTATCACAGAATCAAACAGCATCAGAAGAAGAAGACACGAATGCATTGTTGAATAGAGAAGAAAAGAACATGAACACGTTGCTTTTTGATCATAAAATGATCAAGATCAGCATCAATACTGAACTGAATGCTTGAATAAGCACTCATGAAGCAGATGACATTGTTGTCTTTATCAAGTACATGTATCAACAGCACGACATCGAAATCAAGATTCACAATGACATGATTCAGATGTTAGAAGATGTCAACAAGATAAATATCATGTTGAAGATTACACAGACGCGTTTGCAGAAAAAGAATAAAAACAAGAACGTGATTATACATTATCTGAAAGCTGCATCAAGTCGACAAAGCACTTTGATCTCTGAAGATTGATTCTCAAAGTTGATCAAGTTATCAAACTCTTCACTGTTTGAAGATTCATCGCAGAATGTAGACAATTGACTGTCTTGAATGCAAAACAAGCTGAAGACAAACAAGAATCATTTTTCTATCAAAGAGTTGAAAATTGCATACATCAAAAGTTGAGTTAGTGAAGCTGCGATCAAACATATTGCATCTTGCATGCAAAATATCTTCTTGAACTCGTTTCTAGAAGTTGAAGAAGTACTATCGACGATTAATAAGATGTACAACAATCTCAATCATCATCACACGACTCAACGTCAGTATCTGAAGCTGTATCAGAACAAGATCTTCTTTCATGAATTTTGAATGAAATTTCAGAGATTTAGTGCAGAACTAGAATACAATAACGAGACTCTATTAAATGATCTTCAGCATAAGATCAGTTCAAATCTTCAGAGAGCAACGCTCAATGAATGAATCACGAACTTGAACGAGTTTGTTGACATTTGCATGCAAGTCAATGTTAGATTGACTGAATTGAACGCTTGATCAATCATCAAAGCATCAGCTACTCAAGCTGCTCGCTCTGTCATCAGCACATCGACTACTCGACTCACGTCATCAGTTTCTTTGTGAAAAAAACTCAGAAGATCGAAGCTCAATTCTATTTAGAAAGAGTTGTTTAAGAAAGAACTCTGCTTCAAATGCAAGAAGTCAGAACATAGAGCATATGACTGCTTTGAGATGACTCAAGTGCATGAGATCGCTGCGAGTTTGAAAAATGATCTGTTCTCGTCAAAGTAGTGACTGAGAATGATATACTCATATTCTGTTTCATCAGCATGTCTGATGATTCATTTGATTTCAAGTCGTTCACTGTTGATGTTATCTTAAGTAATCTAAAAAAGATATTCAGATTTCTTGCTCTGATAGATATTGAAGTCACTGACATGACTTTTATTGATGAATCTTTGATGTCAGAGCTATGTGAATGCTTTGATATTCAGTCAATATTGCTGTCAAAATCAAAGTTGATTCAATCGTATGATGAAATTTCTGATCGAAAGTCGATTACACACGCTCTGTATACATCGATCATGATACAAGAACACAAGAATGAAATGATGTCTTTATTGATAACTCGTCTAGGTCAGCACAAGATAATCATTGAAAATCTTTGATTGAAAAGAAATCAAATTTTAATAGATTCTGCAAACAATCGATTAATATTATTGTTGAAGATTCAAACATCGAAATCTGTTGTTTTGAAAGCAAGCAGTCAATTAGCATTTCACAGATCTGAATCAAGCGAAATCTGCAAAATAAAACGAAAGAACTTGAATTCAATGATTACATCAACAATCATCTTGAAGCGACTCATAAATCAGAAACTAGTGAATCAGTTCATTGAATCTGTTCAATTCATTGAATCTGTACTCATATGAAAGCAAAGCACTCAAGTTGATCTCGATTAACTTCGTCTCTTTCAATCAACTGAGAAAAAGAGACTCGTCAATATTATCATGATCGAAGTCGTTGTGTATTGAACTCTAGTCAAGAATAAGAAGATCGAGATCTTCTTCTTGATCATTAGTGAAATCAACAAAGCACTTAGCTCAGTTGAAGATTTCGCGAAACTGAATGAAATGATCTCTGTCATGTCATTAAATGAACTGAAGAAGAAGCTTTTGATAGTTTATCATGACTTTCTGAATGTTTTTGATAGAGAAAAGACAACGCAGTTGCCTCTGCATCAATCATACGATTATAAGATTGAATTAGAAGATGAGAGTCAATTCTTTAGAAGTCGATTGTATCTCATGTTGAATCACAAGCTGCAAAAGATCAAGAAGTTTATTACATTCAGCAAAGCTTTCTTCGCTTCGTCAATACTATTTGTTGAAAAGAAAGATGATAGTCTTCGTTTTTGCATGAATTATCAAAAACTGAATGCTTTGATCAAAAGAAATCGTTATTCAATATTCTTGATAGACGAAGTACTCGCTTGAATTTAAGACAGTAAGTATATAATTCAACTTAACATTATCATCACGTTCAATAAGCTTTGCATGAGTACTGAGAGCGAGAATCTAATCACATTCGTTACTTTCTTTCACATTTACAAGTATAGAGTAATGCTCTTTGAATTGATCAATGAATCTGCGTTCTTTCAGCACTATATCAATGATGTATTATTCGAATGTCTGCATAAATTCTGTCAGACATATTTGAATGATATTCTTATCTACAGTAAGATCTTGAAGAAATATAGAACTCATGTAAAAGAAGTGCTAGACAAGCTTCATGAAGTCGACTTGCAGATAAACATTGACAAGTGCGAATTCAAGATTCAGAAAATCTCGTTTCTTAAACTACTGATATTCATCAATGATCTACAAATGAATTCTCGAAAAGTAGATGTGATTTGAAGCTGAGAAGTGTCTCGATCATTGACTCATGTGCAGATCTTCATTGACTTCTGCAATTTCTATCGATGATTCATAAAGAACTTCTCAAAGATCGCTCGATCTATGATAAAGCTGATTCAAAAAGATCATCTTTTTGAATGAACAGAGATCTGTCAGATGATTTTTGAAGAACTAAAGCAACAGATGATGACAGTTCTCGTTCTGAAGCATTTTGACTCAATCAGAGAAGCTATTCTGAAAACAAACTTCTTGAACTATGTCAACGACGAAGTATTGTCTCAGTATGACGATGAAGACATTCTACATTCAGTGATCTTCTATAACAAGAACATGATTTTCGCAGAATGCAACTACGAGATCTACGACAAAGAACTGCTGATTATTATTTGCTGTTTGAAGCATTGATGCTTCGAATTGAAATGTATCAATATTTCAATCAAGATCTTTATCGATTATCTAAATTTGAAGTAATTCATGTTCATCAAGAAACTGACTAGATGACAAGTTAAATGAACTGAGAACTTATCTGAATATAACTTCAAGATCATATATCAGTCGAAAAAACAGAATTTGAAAGCTGACGCGCTGATCAGAATGTCAGACGTCAAGTCAGTTGAAGCAAACAATGATCAAAAGCTATATCAGCATCAAATGCTATTGTCAGAAGACAAATTTGAACTGCAGTCAATAAAAGCTGATTAAGAAGATGATCAGAAAGCTGATCAAGATCTGACTCAGATCTTGCTCAGATCTGACTCAGAATCTGACTCAGATTCAAAACTTGAATCGAAAGCTAATCAAAATTCGATCGAAGAGATAGTTTCTATTCAGAATCAGATTATAGCAGAAAATTAAACGAATCAACTATGCTTCAATATTTGAATAGTCATGAAACAGAACAGAAGAACTTGTCAAGATATTGATCTAAACAATTGCAAAGTACTGAATGAAGTACTCTGAAAAGATGATAAACTATGAGTTTCTCAGTCAATGATTACTTGATTGATAAGAAAAGCACATGATCTTTCGATCAGTGAACACTCTGACATGAATCGAACGTTGAACTTGCTGAGATGATCATATTGCTGATCGAAGATGAGAACAACGATCAAGCGTTACATTCAAAACTGTTACGTTTGTCGTAGATCAAAAGCATCGAAAGATCGAATCAATGAACTGCTGAAGTCATTGCTCATACTCGAGCAGCAATGACAGAACATATCATTAGACTTCATTATTGATCTATCAGAAAGTGATGAAAACAACGCGATTCTGACAGTCATAGATTGATTGTCTAAGAAACAACATTATATATCATGTTGATCAGATGACGAAGAAATCTTTGCAGAACAAACAGTCAAGCTACTGTTGATATGAGTCTTCAGAACTCATGAACTATCAAGATCAATAGTGTTCGATCGTGATTCATAATTCATATCAATTGTCTGAAAGTCTCTATGTCTGAGACTCGACATCAAGATGAAACTATTCACAGATTATTATTCGCAGATCGATGATCAAACAGAAAGAGCGAATCAGAATGTGAAATGATATCTACGAAGTTATTGCTCATATATGCAAGATGATTGATTCGTCTGATTATTTATGACTGAATTCGTCGATAACAATGCTATTTCGTCGTCAATTGAACAGTCAACGTTTTTTCTGAATAAGAGTTTTCACTCTCGTATGAGCTTCGATTTGAATTCAACTGAATATGAGATCATTCAAGCTAGAATTGAAGCAAACAAAGCGAAGAATATATTCAAACACATGAAACAATCACTAGCATTGATCAAGCAAGCATTAGCAAGAGTCAGAGTCACAATGAAGAAACAGACTGATAAGCATCGAAAGAAAATGATCTACAAGATAGATGACATGATATTTCTAGATTCTAGAAACATTATGATTGCAAAATTGTCAAAGAAACTAAACGATAAAATGCTAGAATCTTTCAAGATTCTGATCGAGATCGAACATGCATATCGATTGAAATTGTTATTGACAATGAAGATTCATTCAAAGTTCATCTTGAATCTGCTGCGACTGAATTTGAAGAATTCTCTGAAAGAACAACGAAATGAGTCGTCTGATTCTATAGTGATGAATGATGAAAACGAATGAAAAGTGAAGAACATACTGAACTTCAGACACTACAGACAACGACTACAATATCGTGTCAATTGAAAAGAATATGACGTCAATCTACATTGATACAACATCGATGAAAATGAGTTTGAGAAATGTCAAAAGATCATAAATGACTTTCATGAACGTTATTTGAACAAGTCAAGATAGAAATTGACTCAAGAAAGATCAAATGAATTGCAGCAATGAGAACATTGCTAGATGAAGAGAGAGAGTAATGTTGCAAGCGTGTCTCGTTACTCTGAATTAGTCTAAACATAGATCATGTTAAACTATCATAGACTAGTACAAAGCTGATGTTGACACGTTAGTGATCTAGCGCGCCTTCATGAGTATAAGATTCTTGACGTGTTTCATCTTCTTTCTTCTTTAGCTTTGAACTTCTAGTTAGAATACATTCATATGATTCACTTTATGCAAATTCATAACATTGATGTTTGTCATGAATAAAGCAAAAACTTCGATCTTGTTTCTCTTTGAACAATTCAACAGTGTTTTGAATGAAGCTGCGTCTATGCTTCGAATCGAGAATGACTCTTTTTGAACAAGTCGTTTGAGCATCATAGAAATCTTAGTCTGAGTGATTGAAGAAGACGAAGTTGATCGCGATCAACTTGAGTGCTTTGAATTGAGAAAAATCGAAAAAATCGAAATAGAAGTATTCAATTGATCTGAAAAAACAATGACGTCGTTTTGCATATTCAATAATATTTCGTTTTTGTTCATTCAGAACTTACTCAATATGACTTCATGATGATTGATATCAACTATCAGCATTGATACAGTCAATTTCTTATGACTTTCGATGATGAGATTGAATAGAATTTTATGAGTGATGATTTTCTTAAATATTTTTTCATTATAATCTTTTATTAGCTTCTCTTTTGTCAGTAATATAAATTGAATTCTCAGTTTCTTGCATACTTTATCGACTAGATTAAAATGTATGATTGTGTAAACAACTGAATCACTGTCTATTAAAGAACGAAGACTGAAAGATCAATTCTGAGAGATGAGATGAACATCAATTAGAAATGACTTTTCAAAGTAATTTTTTTTCGATAGAATTTCATCTAGTTTGCACAAAGATATAATTTCTATCTCTTCAATGACTTTTGAAGAGATGATTAGTTTTTTGAATTGAAATTTGAATCAAAATCGAAGTGATGTTACGAGCGTATCAAGACTGAAGCTCTAATCAATTCGCAGTGAACGCTAGCGAGTGCTCTGCGTAATGATTAGAACTAATCAGCGAGCTAGTCAGGTTTGATTCAGATATGACTCAGATATGACTCAACATCTTTTTTCTTTCTCAATATTCTTTTCTTTCATCAACATCTTGTTCATTTACATCATCTTCTTCTCATGTCACAAACACATTTCTTTCGAGTTCAGCGCAGTCTCTGAACATTACATAAATAGAAGCTTTTGTATCAATCTTCTTCTGTATTCTTAATATTCAATTATAGTTATTTCTAAAGATCAAGCACTATCAATTCTGATCTTCATCGACTGTATCATCTAGACACGATTCTGACAAGTGATCATATTCATTGTTCACTGCATTGATTCTAGTAGATCGATCGAGACACTTTTTAGAACTATGATCTGATTTATGAAATATAAAACAGCTTTCGACTAGAATGTCTGCTTCTTTGACGCTAGTTAAAATCGCATCGCGCGACTTTAGCTGATCAGACTTTAAGTGATTGACTGACTGAGTGATAACAGTCACTCTATGAAAGATAGTTTTAGAAAGATCATTGACGCGTTTGATCTTGTTCTTGATCTCTTGAATGACTCGCTGATCATTATTCAAATGAATCAGATAGAAACGAATTTCTTTTAGAGAATCAGATTGAACTAGTTGATCTACTCAAATGAATCAAAGACGAGAATGTATTTTATCTTTCAAATCAGCGATCAATTACTTCTCGTGATAGTCTAGATAGAAAGATAAACGTTGAAACTGAATATAGAATTCACAAAATTTCTTGAATTCTTGAATCAAGTTGTAGTATTTTCTATGAAAGTTGACTTTCTTATTTGAATCATTGAACAACTGAGCTAGCTCTTTCAAAAGATCGTCGACAATTCTATAGAAATTGACACAGTTATGTTCGCGTTTAGCTTGAATGATCTCAGCTGCGTCATCGAATAATCTAGAATGTATATAGCTCAATTTGACTCATTCATTAGAAAAGAGATCGACGTTGATCTCTAGTTTATTCTGAATTTTTTCATATCAGTTCTCTCAAGTAGAGTTCTTTTCATCAGTAAACAGCGAAGAATCAGGTATTTTTTGAGATCTAGAACGCTCAGAGTAGATGAAATCAGAAGAAGTGTTTTCTTTAGCTTGAAGTTTAGTCTTCAACTCTTTGATTTCGTCTTCTTGTTGTTTATTTAACTCGTAGAGTCAATCTGTTTCTTCATCAAGAGCTAGACTTCGAGTCTTTCAGATTTTGTAGAACACGAAGAGTATTATCATTTCAGCAAATGATTTGTCATCTTCATGAATGAATGATGCAGCACTTGATGATTTCGTTCATGATTTCGATAAATCAGCATCAGAAATTAGAGAGAAATGATTTCAAAATTCTTCAAAACACTCTTCAGTAAACAAATGATTAAACATGATGAGATTTGTTTGAAAAGAGAGTCGAACGAATGATGATGCTTGACGATTGAGAAAGAAAAACGTATAGAATGATGTTTAATCTTCAATAAAGAAGATGAGATTTGTATGTTTGTTGATTTGATTGATTCTCTAGCAAACAACGAAGATTCTTTATCGTTGAATCTATTGATCAATTTGATTCTTGAGCAATTCACGAAGATTCTTTATCGTGATTCTCGTAATCGAATGAACTTTGCGTACTTAATGAGCGATAAGTAGTCTAGCAATTCAAACAGCCTCGTCGTTGATTCTATTCAATTCTCTAGTGTTGTTCTATCTTTCAATTATCGTCGATCATCAGATAAACGAATTTCTTTAGACTCGTTCTGTCTAAACGAGTATGTTGAATGAGTAATGAGATCAGTATCGTGTGATTAACGAATTCTTAATATAATGTCAGGATCGTGTCTAGATGATACAATCAGTGAAGGTCAGAGTTGATAGTGCTTGATCTTTAGAGATAGCTATAACTGAATATTAAGAATACAGAAGAAGATTGATACAAAAGCTTCTATTTATGTAATGTTCAGAGGCTGCGCTAGATCCGAAAGGGATGTGTTTGTGACACGGGAAGAATGTGATGTAGGTGAACAAGGTGTTGGTGAAAGAAAAGGGTGTTGGGGAAGGAAAAGGGTGTTGGGCCATATCTGGGCCATATCTGGGCCATATCTGGGCCAAACCTGACTAGCTCGCTGGTTAGCCCTGTTCAGCCTTGGTACGCTCGTAACAAAAGACTCTATGGAAGGCCGACTGAAGATTATTAGGAAGAAGCATGGCTTCGATGGATCAGAGGCGGAGATGGAAGTGTCCGCTGCGGTATCCACGGAGAACCGATAAAGAGCAGGTATACAGACAG
>JAABUH010001713.1_pt1 | contig 23145 bp, 23 predicted proteins | sample 5559121 | NCBI WGS metagenome assembly JAABUH01 (sample SAMN10711871, study PRJNA513364) | rock metagenome | isolation source: Antarctica rocks | place: Antarctica: Victoria Land, Battleship Promontory nord | collected 2015-12-28
CGATATCGACTATTCAATTGCTGACATTTGATAATCAACTGCTCATAGTTCAGACTGCTGACATTCATCTGAATCAATAGAGCTTTGAGCTCGCTGAATAGTTCATTCTTCAGATTGAATTTTCAAGTTACGACGTCATATTTGATTGCATCAATGTGCTGCTGAAAATTGAACAGATATTCAATGAAAATGCGATTTTGCATTCTTAGAACTGAAATGAATCGCTAAGCGATTTCTTGCTTGTCTGAATCATCGAAGACTTGTCTTAACAAGACAACTAATTGCTCAATCATGACTAGCTTGTCATGCTGAGTAATCATACGTGACAACGCTTGAGCGACAGCATTCTTTGATAAGCGACTGTACTCATACAGAAGATGAAACTCGAGAGTTGAATAATGATTCATGTTCAACTTCAGCTTGCTGATCAGCTTGAAGATGAGTTGATTTAGCTTGTTTTCTCGCTCTTTGATACAGAGTTCTGAATTCAAATATTTCTTTGATTTGATATTGATTCTGCTTATGCTCTTGAGTTCTTGAATCATTTCTGACAAGATTTTGTTATTGATCTGAAACTGCTTAAGTTCAATCTGAGTTTGCTCATGTTCTTGTTGACAGACTGAGACTCAGTTGATATACTGAGTGATGATGTTGTTGAATCAAGTTTGAAGTTCAATCAGAAAAGTGTATCACGCTTCAAGAGCATTATTGACGTGAGTTTGAAACTGAGCGACAGTGATGAGTTCGTTGATTAAGACTAGAGATGTCGATGACAAAGTGTTGCTGATATTCTCGAATTGACTCATGATGTAGTATGATGCAATGTAATGTCATGAACTGAGAGCTGAATGAAATCAGAATGAAATTTTAATAACTAGATTTTAAATACAAAATGTTGCACGAAGAAGAAAGAAAAGAAAGAGATCATTCAGAGATTCTTATATCTCATGAATGTTGAGTATCATTTGTATCGAGAAGTCTTCATAACATCACTGATAATCTCACATCTATCATCATCTATAATATTGTTCAACATCATCTAAGTGATCTAACATCTCTTTTTTCAACATCTTTCAAGTAACACATGCTAAAATCGTGACACTTAGATAATCTTGATTCATTGAATCTGTTTCGCAGTTCAATGAATTAAGTTATCAATCTAGTCATCATCATCTTAATTTAGTCTCAACAATTCTGTTTCAATCATCTCAGTCATATGCGCGAACTTCTGCAATCTTAAGTCAATAGAATTACTGTCTAGTCTTGATTCTGCTCGATTCATGTATATAGAAGTTGAATTTTCATTCTTTTCTTTTACTTTTTGTCTTTTATCTTATACATTATCTGATGTATTATCTTGTATTTAAATTCTATCAAAGTAATAATAATATCAATCTTTTATATTAATAGTATCTTTAATTTAACTCAATCTTTGACATTATGAAAGATTTACACTTTCTGCAACATTTTCATACATTGAAATCTCATTTAATTATTCTTTCATTTAAATAAAGTTATTTCACAATTTCTTGATCAATGATAAGCATGCTATCAAACAATTTAATAACATAATATTATTACTTTATTTTTATTCATCATTTTCAATTTTTCAATTTATATAAAGTTGAATTCTTAATCTTTTGCAATGATAACTTAAATTATTACATAAATCTTGAACAATTAATCTTTCTTCATCATTCATTTTTTTGCAAATTTTAACGTTGTTTTCATTGCTTTTAAATTCAAGAAACTTCTCAACATATTTGAATATGAGAAGAACAAAGATTGATTGAATGCATGAAAGCAGAGTCTGATACAACGCATGAACATGAATGATAAATTTTTTTTTTAAATTCTTACTCGATTCAACACTCATTATGAATCTATGCAAGATTCTATATACTGTAGTGAACGCTGCGCTAACGCAGCGTTCTTTTTGCATCAAAAATCATTTCTTTCTGCGCTTTATACTATAACTGTTTTCAATGCAAGAACTTTATGAATCTGTTTCTTCTTTATTCTTTTTTTCTTTCATCTGATTCTTCAATGATATCACAGCTTGAAATTGATTCAGTATGCTCGTTGAGAATATCATTCAAATGATCATCATCATTGCACTCATGATTTCTAAGAGCTTTTTTAAGTTCGTGGTGTTTTCTTCTCATTGCATTGCTTTTCATTCTACTTTTCATCTGAAACATGTTAATAGAATGTGTTTGATCAACATTTAATCTTTGTCACACTTGCATGTCATCATAATGATATCAAGTACTTATCTCTTATGTAGAAATTAATTGAAGTCAATTTTTCTTATGTGTAACTGCGTCAATAATGCGCTGTGAGACTTTGCATAATTCTTGTGCAATCACAGATGTTGATGTATTATCTTTAATGTCAGATATTGAAAATGAGCTGTATTGAATTTCTTTTTTCAGATTATTCTTCATGTTTATTTGATCTGTTTCTGTATGAGCATCAGTCTTGTCATTATTTCAATGCATTGATGCTCAGTCAGTGATAAAGATAAATCATGTGCATCATCAATCATTTTGTTCATCGCTTCATTTTCAAGTACTTTTGCATGTTTTGTCATTTAATGTAACTTCAGCGTAATTTCTTAAAATTAAATGCTCTCATGTGTAATCTGAACTTATTGCAGACGTGTCTGATCTTTTGTTGATATCATAACTTTCACTGTTTTCAAAGAAGTCTGACTATCATTGTATACTTTGTATATCTTTTCATGACACTTTTGATTCTTTGTCGTTACATTTGCAAGATGTTTCATTCTTATGATCAATTCTTTCAGTTCTTCATGATGAGTGATGATTAAAGTCAATCTTTTCAATCTTTTATTTAGCTTTCAGTTAATTCTCATTGCAATTGTTGTAACATTCTTTTTATTGTCACTATCATTTTAGTAAACTCTTTGACATTTGCTTCAACATGAATGTGTCAAAATGATGTTGACTTATTGACATTTTCTTGTTTGCAACTATAACTATTCTCAATGACTTTGATCAGAAAATCATCATGTAAAGATGATTTCACTTCATCTTTGTCTATTTAAATGTTTTCTATCGAAAATATGTTGTATACGTTGCATGCAACATACATAAAGCATGATTTCTATGCTGATTTCTCTCTTAAACTTGAGAAATTACTCAAAGAGAATTTCTTGTAACAGATTTACAGTTCAAGATGAACGAGATTTTTCACTGCTCAGATTTCAACAGTTTACTTCTTAAGCATGAATTGCAAATATTTCATCTATGATACATATGCATATTGCAGTCGATTTCTTCTTTAATCACATCAACATGCATTACTGTTCTCTTAAGCTATATAGATGATGTTTTCAACTAGAGATTGATTTTATTATTAAGACATTCAAGAGTCAAAACTCAGTGAAGAAATGAGATTCTTAAAATCAACAATTGTTGTCATTGTATATCATGCTTTGCAGATGCTCACTTCACTCAAAAGTATGCAACTCATTTGTTTCATATTATTTGTAAAGATCTTTCTTATGCAGATCGATCATGTTTTGCAGAAATGTTCATATATTACACTTTTAATCAAATAATGTAGTTCAATCATTTTTTACTAATTCGCTTGTGTCTCTCTTCTCTTAATGAAGTCTTTTCATCAACATATCATTCATGTATAGAATGTCTGTATCTGAACGTCTGTTAAACAATATTAATGAGATTCTCAAGTTTGCTCATGTTGAACTTAATGAGTCTCATGAGTTGCTCATGTCGTAGTAACAGACACGCAGTCTTAACAAGATTTATATGTAGTTAGCATGTAAATTTAAAGAATGTTTGTGATTTGAATTCTTTCTGCTAATCACTCTTAACAGATCAAACACAAGAGTGTTTTATTTCAAATTTTGTCATCATGATGACAAGATACTGAATTGAATAATTTTCATAAGTGATTTTTCTCGTAATTCTGCGTTCTATTTGACTTTCTCATCTGCGTGCAGATTGCTTTTTTTTGTAGCATGCACATTGAGATTGAATAATGATTATTATTTATTTCATTAAGTCAAAATCATTTATGTTGAGTCAATATTAAATTCATGATCTTTGTATCATTTATTGACAACAAGATTCATCTGTACATGATGTCAATTATGAATCTTTTGATTCTATTCTGTGTTCAAATAGAAGTCAGAAGAATCAAGAAATCTCAATTTAACGCAGTTTAAATGATGTTAGAATGTTGCGTGATCAGAAAAGTCATCATGCAGAGTTTTCATTCATGTGATAACATTTCTCTTTAACAATCACAATCAATTTATGAAGAAGATTAATGACATGTTAATGTCAGTAAGAAATGAAAAGATACTACTAGTGAAAAAGACAACTCGAATGAAGAGTTTGCAAGTTGTGACTACAAGTGATCAAAGAATTTGCAATTCATCAACTGCGTTGATATTGAAATATCTTCATCATATCGATAATGTCATCAAGTAATTGATGAAAAAATATCAGATAAAATAGTCATTTCAAGTATTGAGAGTCGTGATTACAATGCTCGAAGAAGTAGTGACTCATCAATCACACTGATATACTGAAGAAACTTGAGTTCATCTTTTTTACTTGATGTCAAGTCATTCATTTATTCACATAAAAAATTGAGAGTTCAAGAGAATGATTAAAACACATTCTTTTTTATTAGTCAGAGTCAAACATCAAATGATTGCGATTGCACATTTATACTAACAATTCATTCAACGTCTACGTGACATAAGTCAAATCAAGAGAAGAAAAGAGTTATTCAATACAATCACACTTTATTTTCTCATCATGTGCATCTCTCTTTCATCACATATTTCTCTGCTCAATGAATGACAATCATTGAGTAAGAGAACACAGCTCTACATATGTTACAATCATGAGCATCATGAATGCAAAGAAAACGTCTTTCATCTTCAAATTGAAAATCAAATCGAAACATTATTATATAGAATATTGTCAATGAAGAGCAGAGCAAAGATGATGTATCATAATCAAACAGCACAGACACTTTCATCAAGAGTTTACTCAAGCATCACATGTTGAATAAAAGCTATAGATTCATTACTTGATAACACAGCGTCAATTCTATTGTTTTGACTGCGCAAAGCAATCATATAGACAATGAGTGATTTTCTTCTTCAGAGAGTTTTGTTCACTCGATATAAATAACATAGAGTTTCTCATGAATTGAGTCTAAATCAATGTCATAAAAATGTATGAATTACAATCATAATCAATCTTTGTATCATTTTTATCTTTGCAAATTAATGATATAAATTGCATCATTACTGTGATAATTCTTTCAAGACAAAAGATGCTCATTTATATTTTTGCAAAACTTTGAAGCAAAACATGAATAACTTTGTTGACTATTACAATTTCTTCTATCAAAAGAAAGAATGTTTTTTGATGAAAGATTTTTCATTTATTGACTGTTTAAAGTGCAATGTCAATTATTTCATTCAAATTATCATTTTCTTTTAATGAAATCTTGATAAAACTTAATCATTCATTTTTTATTAATGAATTTAAGTATTTTTTAACATCAATAAAAAGTTTCAGCAGCTTAAGCATCATCAATCTCACTTCATCTTTATCATCATTTCATTCATCAAAGTTAAAAGCATTTTTACATTAATTAATAACTTTTTGAATTTAAAAATCATTTTTGTAACTGTCATTTTAACAATTTTTTCATTTTTTTCTTTTTCATCTTTTGATGAATTAATGAATTTAAGTTTCATTATTATCATCATTCAAAATAAGATTCTGATCATTTCTGAAATTAAGAAAATTTGCAATAAGTGAAAGTTATGCTACTATTGCAAATTGCAACATTCAAGCAAAATTGTTAAAGAATGCTCAAATAAAAAGTTTTTCACTTTGCATATCATATATGTTTATGATAGATTTTCTTACTTACTTGTCATCAAAACAATTACAACGCACGCATCACAAAATTTGAAAAAGAGCACTACAAATAAGACAAAGTAAATTTAGAAGATGACTGAACAATGATGAATTGCATGAATCACAGCAATGTTGATTCAAAAATGATTGCGAGCGACATTGATTCATTGCAAAGAAACAGAGATGCAAGATTGAAATGCTCACGCAATGATGAAAAGAACATTGTTAACATTATTGATTTACTAATAAAGATATCAACGTTAGAGAAAAAGAAGAGCAAAGATCATTCATGAAAAGAGATAGCATTGAAGCTGATTCAATGACTTCAACTCAACTCAGAAGAAAAACATAATGTGAATCAGAATGTGATCATCGCGAAGAATGTACAGAAACTGAAGACATCAGTTCAACTGTTCAACAAGCAGTTGCATACACAGAAAAGCATGCATTTTTTAACGAAAATCACGTCATGAGCAAACATGACAAGAGAAGAAATAGCAATGAAAGAGTAATGACTCAGAGATAATCTGTCATTGCTTTGCAAGAAATGAAAAATCATGATTAAAATAATGAACAGAAGAGAAATAAAAAAGATACAGAAGAAGTTGATTGAACAGATTTTACAAAGAATTGCAGACGTGTTGACAGATCAAAGAGATCTAATCATGTTACTTTGCAAGCTGAGTAGCAATGATATTTTTCTTCACGCAGTTAGCTCAGATGCTTAAGCAAATCTGAAAAAGACTTAAACATGAGCAAAAGAATTCATGAGTTCAACACATGTAACACGTTGAATCTTTGCAATGCTGACACATGAAGTATGCATTGCAATAAACATGAATAATCAGAAAAAGATCATTAAAAGATTGATAAAAGATAATGCAAAACTTCATGAAGATTTAAAAGTTTTAAGAATAGTCTGACTCAAGAAGATAGCAAATAGCAAAAAGATTCATTCATCGCTCATTGTAAAGATCATGATCGAAGCGATGACAAATTAACTAATGAACGTGAGCATGCTGAACTCATATCAAGAATGTGCATGCAAGCTATTTGAAAAGAATTGTTGCATCACACAATGCTTCAGATGTCACGAATTTAATCACATGATTAAATTCTGCAGAAAGAATCAACATTGTGAAAAGTGCGCAGACAAGCATCATATCAAGAAGTGCATGATGTTTTTGAATAAAAGATGTTGCATCAACTGCAACAAAAATCACGAATTCTGAAAATGCATCTGTCTCAAGTGATAACAGCAGATGAAACAAGCATTTGAAATTTATAGAAACAAATAATTCAGATATTCTGAAACGTTTAAATATAATTGCACACTCTTTTCGCTGTTTCTGAACTCTTTAAATTTAACAAACTCTTCAGATTCAATGAACTTTTTCAATTCAATAAACTTTTCAAGCTCAGCAACAGTCATGTTGAAAACATGCAGTTGAATTGCTGATGAATCAGCTTGACAAATAGTAGAAATCAAGAAAAGATGAGTCAATCTTTTCTCTTACATAAGTAGCGACTCAGACGAGATGACATCTGAGCAGATTCAGAAACGTTCAATCAGAAAGTGAGAAAAACTCTCAATGATTGAAAGTATACAAAGAGTCTTCTCATCACAGAGTCAACAACAGCTATGAATAACTTTATGACAAAACAATCTTTTCTACAAATTCTACAGTATAACATCAGAAAGTCATTAAGAATTCAAGAATCATTTTTAATTGACAAAGAAATTCGCGAATTTGACATAATAGTTATACAGAAGCAAGATTGCAACAACAATGATTCATAATCATTTAGTTCAGCACACAACTTCTTTCATCTAGTGAAAAACTCGTCATCTCAATCAAGAATATGCATATACATTAACAAATATTTAAGATTTGATCAATGAATAGTAGAAACAGCTGAGTCAGACATTTGCTCAATCAGAATATTAACTCGCAACACAGATAATGAAACGCAGACACTAAGACTTCTAAACGTCTACAATTCATGCTCACTGTTTACTACATTCACAAAGAAATCTTCAATCATTTTTCATTTGAATGAACTACTCAAGAATGATTGCAAACAACTGATTGTAGAAGATTTCAATCTACATTATTTTCATTAAAAGAGATGAAGATGCTTCACTTGTCATATGATGATTAATACTCTACTAAACATCATTACAAACGTAAGACTGAAATTATTGCTGAAATCAGATACTATTACTTACGAAGCTCACAATCAATTTACAACGATTGATTTAGTTTTTAACAGCGAGAAAATACAGTTCATGACATGCAAGTGCAAAATATAAATCAATTTGCATCAAAGATTGAATCATTTTTTGATCATCACAAAGTTATGTTTACAAACAATTTCAGTGCAATTCTCAATTTGATGACTTTGAAAGAAAATGAATGATCAGCGATGAAATTCATCTGTACGTGATGCTGACTACGAATCTACTATCTAGTTACAGTAAAGTCTAAAGATTATCAAAAGTTTGAATGACATCAAGATGCTGCGTGATGATGAAGTGTTGTGCGTTGATTGCATGCAAAGTTTTCGCGATCGCACAGACTTCAATAATCTCAATGCGCATGCTACAAAAGCAATTTGCACGCAGATAAAAAAGTCAAATAGAACGCAGAACTATGAGAAAAATCGCTTATGAAAATTATTTGATTCAGTATCTTGTCATCATGATGACAAGAATTGAAACAGAAAATTCTCATGTTTAATTTGTTGAGAATGATTAGCAGAAAGAACTTAAATCACGAACATTCTTTAGATTTACATGCTAACTACGTATAGATTTTGTTAAGACTGCATGTCTGTTACTACGACATAAGCAACTTACGAGACTCATTAAGTTCAACATGAGCAAACTCAAGAATCTCATTAATATCGTTTAACAAACATTCAGATACAGACATTCTATACATGAATGATATGTTGATGAAAAAACTTCATTAAAAGAAGAGAAACACAAGCGAGTTAATAAAGAATGATTGAACTACACTGTTTGATTAAAAGTGTAGCATATGAACATTTCTGCAAGACATGATTGATTTGTATGAGAGAAATCTTTACAGATAACATGAAACAGATGAGTTGCACACTTTTGAGCGAAGCGAGCGTCTGCGAAGCATAATATACAATGATGATAACTGTTGATCTTAAGAATCTCACTTCTTCACTGAGTTCTGACTCTTGAATGTCTTGATGATAAAATCAATCTTTAGTTGAAAACATTGTTTGTATAGTTTGAAAGAACAGTAACGCATGTCAATGTGATTAAAGAAGAAATCGACTGCAATATGCATGCATATTACAGATGAAATGTCTGCAACTTATGCTTAAGAAGTAAACTATTGAAATCTGAGCAGTGAAAGATTTTATTCATCTTGAACTGTGAATCTGTCGTGAGAAATTCTCTCTGAGTAATCTCTTGAGTCTAAGAGAAAAATCAGCATAGAAGTCGTGCTTTATGTATGTTGCATGCAATGTATACAACATATTTTTGATAGATGCTTTGCTGATGCATCACGAGATTAAGAGAATCATCTATAAGATGATGCTTGACAAGACTTCAAAACACACAGAATACATAAATAGAATAATGCGCAGACTTGTCGATGACATGTCAGAATAAATACACTCTCTTTTTGAAAGATGTTTGCAGAAGAGAATACAGTCAACTCAGTTCAAAAGCGTAATCACAATAGTGATGTAAAAGTCAAACAAGAAGAATTACTTTAATGCAAAGACATATAAATCAATTGTGCTACTCAACATGCTGAGTAAGATACTGAAGTTCATCATATTTGAACATTTGCAAAACATCATAAAAGTGTGCAACTCAATATTGAACACTCAAATGAGAGTTCACAAATACAGATCAACAAATATGATTCTACAACTGATTACAGAAAAGATACATATTGTATGAAGTGACACAAGAAGAAGAGTAGTCTCATTGTTAAGTTTGAATGAGAAGAGTGCATTTAACAATGTAATGCATAGCAGACTCTTGCATGACATGAAAAAGAGAAGAGTTCTCAGACTGTTTCTTGAATTTGTGAAGAACTTTCTGAGAAATCGATGCATCATGATCATAATTGATGATTACACGACGATGAAATGCAGCGTGAACGTTAACATATCACAAAACTCTTCACTATCATCAATATTATATTTGTTTTACAACGTGAACTTGCTAAAAGCATGTGATGACATCAGATTGAGAATAAGCTTCACAAATTTCATAAATGACGTCAATATCTTAATATACAAAGAGTTTACAAAGCATAATTACAAAGTTCTTAACGAGATTTATGATAGATGCAAACAATGATTAAAAACACATGACATCAAGTTTGTAAAGACAAAGCATGAGCTGATTCACTTTACAAGAATCTTTAAGTGATTCAATATGAACATTGATGTAAAGTTGATAAAACATCAGATTGACTTAAAATTAGATATCAGAGTTTTGAGAGTTCAACTGAACTTCAAGTTGAAATGAGTGATTCACATGCATCATGTTGAAGCAAAACTAGTGATTAAACAAAAGATCATGCAAACAATCATTGAGTTTACTTGAGATTCATCAATGATGACAAGAAAGCAAATATACTTCGCGATGATGCGATCTCTGCTTAGTCACGAAGTCATCATATGATACATGTCACAGAAAGTGAAGAATCATTGAAAAGATCTGAACGTCAAGCTGAAATCAGTACAAGAAAGAGCATTATGACAAATCATTAATGTTTATCATGCAACATCAACAGAGACTTTACAGATAGAAACAAACACAGCGTCGATAGATATTCATTTACGAAAGCTGATATAAAAGTCGATAATGAACATGAACTTTCAAAAATCAGATGAAGTTATTGAAATGATGATGCATTGAATTTGCAACAACTTGATACTTAAAAGAAATTGAAAATCAAAGCTGCACAAGATATCTTTGCAGCTGAAGCAAAAGTGAATGAAAGAAATATTTGAACAGATGAAGATGAAGTGAAATCATCTTTACATGATGACTTTCTGATCAAAGTCATTGAGAATAGTTATAGTTGCAAACAAGAAAATGTCAATAAATCAACATTGTCTCGACACATTCGCGTTAAAGCAAAGAGTTTACTCAAATGATAACAACAGTAGAAAGAATGTTATGATGATTGCAATGAAAATTAACTGAGAGTTAAATAAAAGACTGAGAAAATTGACTTTAATCATCACTCATCATGAAGAACTGAAAGAATTGATCGCAAGAGTAAAACATCTTACAGACGTAGCAACAAAGAATCAAAAGTATCATGAAAAGATATATCAAGTATATAATGATAGTCAGACTTCTTTGAAAACAGTAGAAGCTATGATATCAACAAAAGATCAGACACGTCTGCAATGAGTTCAGATTGCACATGAGAGCATTTAATTTTAAGAAGTTACGCTGAAGTTACATTAAATGACAAAACATGCAAAAGTACTTGAAAATGAAGCGATAAACAAGATGATTGATGATGTACATGATTTGTCTCTATTGCTGACTAAATGTCAGCGCACTGAAGTGATGACAAGATTAACATTCATACAGAAACAAATCAGATAAACATGAAGAATAGTCTGAAAAGAAAAATTCAACGCAGCTCATTTTCAATATTTGACATCAGAGATGACACATCAACATCTGCAACTGCACAAGAGTCGTGCAAAGTCTCACAGTGCATTACTGACATAATTACATATGAGAAAAATTGACTTCAATTAATTTTTACATGAGAGACGAGTATTTAATGTTGCTACAATGATGTGCAAGTGTGACAGAGATCAAATGTTGATCAAGCACATTTTATTAACATGTTTCAGATGAAAAGTAGAATGAAAAGCAATGCAATAAGAAGAGAACATCACGAACTTGAGAAAGCTCTTAGAAATCATGAGCGCAGCAACAATGATCATTCAAATAATACTCTCAATGAGCATACTAAATCAATTTCAAGCTGTGATGTTATTGAAGAGTCAAATGAAAAAGAGAGAAAATAAAGAAGAAACAGACTCATAGAGTTCTTGCATTGAAAACAGTTATAGTATAAAGTGCAAAAAGAAGCGATTTTTGATGTGAAAAGAACGCTGCACTAGCGCAACGCTCGCTACAGTATATAAAATCTTGCATAGATTCATAATGAGTGTTAAATCGAGTAAGAATTAAAAAAAAAATGAATACAGAAGCATTGAGTGCTTATCTGCAAATACATCTATCTTTGAAACACTTTTTAGACGACAAGATTATGATGAATGACAGAGTGTGTAAGATTATCAGAGTGCTACAGAAAATCATCAAGAAATTTATCTTTTTGACAAAGTCATCAAATTGAGTAAGAGACTTTTGAAATCAAAGTTGCTTCAAAGTAGTAATGAAATCAAGATGCCTGCAAATCATATGAAAAACACAAGATACATTAGAAGCATGAAATAAATATCTGAAGCACAATAATCATAAAAACAAGATCATTTGACAAATAAAATGTGCACACTTCAGATCACAAATGCATGAGTTGAGCGAAGCACTTAAATCAATATGATGCTTTGCAAAATGAGCTAGAATCGAAAGTCAGCTATTTAAAAAGCTTTCTCAGTTTTCATCATTGAAGTGAAGCAACATTGATCATATGACAACGATGTTCAAGAAAAAAATCAAGATACTGCGAGAAAAGTTCTTTCTCTCATCTTCTTAAGCAAATGTTAACAACATTGCAGAATCATTCATATCTTTGACAGTCTCATTCAATTCACGCATCACAGAAAATGAAGTGAAGCAAACAATCAAATGAGTAAAAGCAGATAAAGCGTTGAGCGCTTCAGATATTTCAAACAGAGCGCTTCAAGCGAGTCTTGCAGAACTGATCTCAGTACTGACAAGTTTATTCAATGCATGTGTAACACACAAGTATCATTTGAAGCAGTTCAAAAAGACTCAAACAATAGTATTATGTAAATCAAAGAGAAGTGACTATATCAATTCAAAAATGTATCAACTCATTGCTTTGTTCAATATCATAAGCAAAGCGCTGAAGTCAATCATGATCAAAAGACTGAGTAACATAGTTCAAACTCATCACATGCTATCAAATGCTTAAATGAAAGTGAAATGCAAGTAATTTACTAATAGATCAAGTTCACACAGTGTGAAGCTGTGAAATCAAATATGTGATCTTCATGCTAAGCTTAGACATCATTAAAGCGTTCAATCAAGTCTCACATGTCAGACTTCTGCATATGCTGAAAATGAAAAAAACATCAAGCTACATAATCAAATGAACATGCAGCTTTTTAAAGAATTGAGAAATGTTGCTAATATTTGATGAACAAATGAGTGACATGTGCAAGATAAACGCAGACATATCACAGAAATTCTTTATTTCATTGATTCTCTTTCTATTCTTCAACGCAAGTTTAATTGAAAAATGCAAAGCATTGAAAATTAAAATCAAAGTGCTTAACTTCATAAATAATATTAACATTCTAGTCTATGACAGATTCACTGAAGAAATCTGCAGAACATTAAGCAAAGTACACAATCATCAACAGTTTGTAAAGTGAACAAAATTTTAGAGTTTAGCTAAAGTGACATTTATCACTTAAAGTGAAATAAAATTCGAATTTAAGCTGATCTTGTTAGACTGCAATTTGCTTTTGTTGATAAAATCTGTGTTTATTCATATGTTTTTGAACTGTATCTCGCTTTTGTTGATAAAATCTGCGTTTGTTCATATGCATTGAGCTGAATTTCACTTTCATGCATATGTTGCATATGTTGACAATCACTCATTTACTCGCTCATTTACTCATCATTCTACATGCTCGCTCATCTACTCATCATTCTACATGCTCGCTCATCTACTCGCTTATTTACTCGCTTATTTACTCGCTTATCTACTCGCTTATCTACTCGCTCATTTACTCGCTCATCTACTCGCTCATCTACATGCTCAGCACTCTACTCGCTCATTTACTCGCTCATCTACTCGCTCATTTACTCGCTCATCTACTCGCTCATTTACTCGCTCATCTACTCACTCATCTACATGCTCAGCATTCTACTCGCTCATCTACTTGCTCACTTACTCGCTCATCTTCTCGCTTTATCGAATTCTCTATCGAATTCTTTATCAAACGCTTTATCAAATACTCTATCAAACTTTCTATTAAATGCTTTATCAAAAGCTCTATCAAACACTTTATCAAAAGTTCTATCAAATACTTTACTAAACGCGTTGATCGAGCGCATAAAACACATCAAACAGTGCTTCAAACAATGCTTTCTACATGACTTTCTATTTATAGTACTCATCATCTTAAATGCTCAGCTATCTATCTTATCTACTCAATAATCTTCGCTTCAAGCTCTATAAAATTGACGTTAGAGAGTTTGAAGTTTTTATCTTCTTTCTTTCTTCATAGTTTCTATCTTTCAGAACAACAACAATCAAAATACTTACATGTTCAGCTATCAACTCAGCTATCATCTCAGCTATCAACTCAGCTACAGCTCAGCTATCAACTCAGCTATTTACTCGTTCATTTACTAGTCAGTTTACTTGCTTCAAAACATGCTTTATGCAACGTGTTTAAACACGAATTATTTGCTTCATGATTTACTTCATGAATTACTTTATGATCTTACTTTATTATTCATTGCTAATTAGCTCAATAAAAAGCATTCTTCATGAATCAATATCAAACTTTCTATTGAGCTTTCTATTGAACACTTTACATGCTTCAAAATACGCGTTGATTGAGCGCATAACATGAGTCAAACAATGTTTTAAACAATGCTTTTCACTGAGCTATTTACTGAGCTATTTACTGAGCTATTATCATCTTTCTACTGATCTTTCAATTGAACTTTCTATTGAGCTATCTACTGAGTTATCATCGTCTTTCTACTGATCTTTCGATCAAGCGTTTTACTAAGCTATCAATCGAGCTTTCTACTGATCTTTTGATCGAGCTTTCTATTAAGTTATCTACTGAGTTATCATCAATCTTTCTACTGATCTTTCTACTGATCTTTCAATCAAACTTTCTATTGAGTTATCTACTGAGCTATCATCATCTTTCTACTGATCTTTTGATCGAGAGTTCTACTGAGCTATCAATCAAGCTTTCTACTGATCTTTTGATCAAGCTTTCTATTGAGCTATCTACTGAGCTATCATCAATCTTTCTACTGATCTTTCTACTGATCTTTCGATTGAACTTTCGATTGAGTTATTTACTTAGCTATCATTGATCTTTCTACTGATCTTTCTACTGATCTTTCTACTGATCTTTCGATTGAACTTTCTATTGAGCTATTTACTAAGCTATTATCATCTTTCTACTGATCTTTCAATCGAGCATTCTACTGAGTTATTGATCGAGCTTTCTACTAATCTTTTGATCAAGCTTTTCATTGAGCTATCTACTGATCTTTCGATCAAGCTTTCTATTGATCTTTCTACACATCATTCAAGAATCAACTTTGTTTTCTATCAAGCATCAAATATGACTCTATCGTACATTCTACGTGACTTCATATCAAACATTCTACATGACTTTCTATCTCATTAACTTTCTTATTGACTTCTTTATTGACTTTTCCAGCGCATATATTAAACTGTGTAAATAACTATTATTTAAATAGTCAAATTAATTATTCAACGTTGCAACTATTGATGCTACAAGTGTCAGAATCGTGTTTGTTGAATTAAACATCAAAATTATGTTTGTTGAATCAAACATCAAAGACGTATACTGCGCTCTTAAAAGTTCTAGAAATGTTGATGCTTTTATGAATATGCATCAATTAAAAGTGACGCAAATCTGAAACATGAGATTAAACGAATATTTAAGATATTGATCATTAAAAGCGTTAAAATTTGTCTCTGTCACTCTTTACAAATTGCAGATGATGTCTGCGCGAAATAAGCTTGCATTCATGACGCAACGTTCGCATCAGAAAAGTATGAGCTTACGCATTTCACTAGAAAATCGAAGAGATTTAACATGATGACTAGCATACAAATAGAAAACTCAGTTATTAAATCAAAATCAGATGTACGAGTTTTAGAAGTGCAACTGAACATGAAACTGCAATGAGACATGCATCTTTGACAAATAAAGATGAATCACGTTACAAGAATGCTGATACTTAGTCATCTTGAAATCTTCACATGAAGAGCTATCTTCACAAAAGCGAGACAAATATACTCAGCAGTAGTGAGATCAGAAATTGCATTCAAAGCATCAATCTGACATCAGCATGACAAGAAAGATGAACTGTTAAGCAAAGAATGCAGACTAGAAACACTTCAGAATCAGACTTTGCATCACGTAGCAGAAGCATTCAAAAAAGTAAACATTGAAACTCTAGAGACAAAAACATACATGAGTTCACTACATGTTTATTTGAACATGTTACAGAACAAGATCACGTTACACAGTTGAGTCAATGATTGAACACAAGAGATTCGACAAGCATGCAAACTAATATGCGTTCATTTGACGAAAGTTAATTGTATCATTTCTCGCTCACTCATTATTAAGAAAATAATACTTCTGAATGTCTTCATTCAAGAAGATGCGAAGATACAGTTAAGATGCAGATGATGCACTTTCTTCTTCACAATGATTTCAATAAGTAATAGCATCACAATAACACAGTATCACAAAGATCAATGAAATCAACGATGAGAAATGTACAGAGAATGCATCGCAGATGTCAATGCAATTTCAGCACAAAGATTGCATCTGAGCAATAAAATGATAAAGATGTGTAATGATTTTCAGAAAGCAGAAAGCATTCTTGCAATGCACATCAGAATTGAACGCATAGATTTGAACACTTATCTGCACTCTAAAAATGTTTCAAACATGAATAACTTGCAATGCAACTGCGAATGAAGTCATCAGATGACGAAGCATGTACTTATGCATTGCTCGAACTGATTGCATCTGCAATCAAGAATGTTACAAGATGCTGACTTCTTGAACAATTGAATAATCATCGTCATCATGAAGAGTCTCAGAGCAGTAACAAAGATGATGATGAAAATGAAGCTCTTGAAGCAATTTAGAATGACTAGAACACTCATTCTTTAACGTGCAATCAACACGAACAAATTTGATACATAGTTTTAAAACTCACTGTTTCAACTGCGTGAAGCAGTTGTATAAATGATGAGTGATTTTCTATCTCAAAGAGTTTTGTTCACTCAATATAAATAACATAAAGTTTTTCATGAATTGATTTAATTAATGTCACAAGAATGTATGAATTTATTATTATTAATGTTTATGATAGTAATGTTATCAATATAAATAAAGAAGTTTTGCTGTTTGTGAGAAAAGTTTAATTTTTAAGCTAAGTCATGCTCAGAAATCTGTATACATGTCAGAAACTGAGCTAAACTAAAGATACTATCAATATAAAAGATTGATATTATTATTACTTTGATAGAATTTAAATACAAAACAATACATCAGATAATGTTTGATTGTTTGATTGTAATTCATACATTCTTATGACATTGATTTAGACTCAACTCATGAGAAACTTTATGCTATTTATATTGAGTGAACAAAACTCTCTGAGAAAGAAAATCACTTGTCATTTATACAACTGCTTCACGCAGTTGAAACAATGAGATTAATACTGTGTTATCAAGTAATGAATCTATAGCTTCTATTCAGCGTGTGATGCTTGAGTAAACTCTTGATGAGAATGTCTGTGCTGTTTGATTATGATGTATCATTTTTGCTTTACTCTTCATTGATGATATTTTATACAATGATGTTTCGATTTGATTCTTGATTCAAAGATGAAAGACGTTTTCTTTGCATTCGTGATGTTCATGATTGTAACATATGTAAAGCTGTGTTCTCTTACTCAATGATTGTCATTCATTGAGCAGAGAAATATGTGATGAAAGAGAGATGCACATGATGAAGAGATAAAGTGTGATTGTATTAAGTAATTCTTTTCTTCTTTTGATTTGACTTATGTCATGTAGACGTTGAATGAATTGTTAGTATAAACATGCAATCGCAATCATTTGATGTTTGATTCTGATCAATGAAAGAAAATGCATTCTGATCATTCTCTTGAGCTCTCGATTTTTCATGTGAATAAATGAATGACTTGACATCAAGTAAAAAAGATGAGTTTAAGTTCTCTCAGTATATCAGCATGATTGACAAGTCACTACTTCTTTGAACACTGTAATCATGTTTTTCAATACTTAAGATGATTATTCTATCTGATATCTTTTCATCAATTACTTGATGACACTGTCAATGTGATAAAGACGTTTCAATATCAATGCAGTTGACGAATCATAAATTCTTCAATCACTTGTAGTCACAACTTGCAGACTCTTCATCTGAATTGTTTTTTTCACTAGTAGTATCTTTTCATCTCTTACTGACATTGACATGTCATTAATCTTCTTCGTAAATTGATTGTGACTGTTAGAAGAGATGTTGTTGCATGAGTAAAAACTCTGCATAATGACTTTTCTGATCATGCAATGTTCTAACATCGTTCAAACTGCATTGAATTGAGATTTCTTGACTCTTCTGACTTCTATTCAAACACAGAATAAAATCAAAAGATTCATAGTCAACATCATGTACAGATGAATCTTGTTGTCAATCACATCAAATAATGTATAAAATGAAAGATAAAAAGTGAAAGAAAAGAATGAAAGCTCAACTTTTATATACATGAATTGAGCAAAATTAAGACTAAACAATAGTTTTATAACTTAAGATTGCAAAGATTTGCATACATGATTGAAATGATTGAAACAGAATCATTGAAACTAAATTAAAATGATGATGATTAAATTGATGACTTGATTCATTGAATTGCAAAACAGATTCAATAAATCAAGATTATTTAAAACATTGATGATTTATATTTTAAATCAAATTAATAATCTGACATCATGATAGTAACTTCTTTCTTCAAGACTGAACTTTTATAAAATGATGAGAAGAAACAAGATGAAATGAGAAAGAATTGAAAACAAAGACTAAAATAAGATAAAAATTGATATAAATGCATTTTAATGTAATGAAGCACAAATGAAACTAAAATAAATCTGAGTCACATCTGAGTCAGATTTGAGCAAGATATCTGAAGAGTGAAATAAGATGAAATGCATTTTAACATAATGATGTATAACAAAATTAAAATACATTTGAATCACATCTGAATCAGATTTAAACAAAATGTTTGAGTCAAATCTAGACAAGATCTGAGTCAAATTTAAGTAAGAAAAAGATGAAATGCAGTTTAATATAATGATGCACAGATGAAATTAAAATACATCTGAATCACATTTGAATTAAATTTGATTTAATTTGATTTGAATTCATACATTCTTGTAACATCGATTTAAACTCGATTCATGAGAGAAACTATGCTATGTGTATCAAATGAACAAAACTCTCTGAGAAAGAAAATCGCTTGTCAACTACACAATAACTTCACGTCGTCGAAACAATAAATTGACACTGTGTTATCAATAATGAATTTATAGCTTCTATTCAACGCGTGATGCTTGAGTAAACTCTTATGAGTGTCTGTGCTGTTTATTGTAATGCATTGTCTTTGCTTTGCTCTTCATTGATGATATTCTATACAACGATGTTTCGATTCAATTTTTGATTCAAAGATGAAAGACATTTCTTTGCATTTGTGATGCTCATGATTGTAACGCAGAAACTGTGTTCTCTTGCTTAATGATTATCATTCATTGAGCAGAGAAATGTATGATGAAAGAGAGATGTGCATGATGAGAAGATAAAGTGTGATTATATTGAATAATTCTTTTCTTCTCTTAATTTAACTTATGTCATGTAAATGTTGAATAGATTGTTAATATAGACGTGCAATCGTAATCGTTCAATGCTTAGCTGATCAATAGTAAAGATGCATTCTGATCATTCTCATGCACTCTCAATTTTTCACGTAGATAGATGTATGACTTGACATCAAGTAAAGAAGATGAGTTCAAGTCTTCTTAATATATCAGCGTGATTGACGAGTCACTACTTCTTCAAACACATGTAATCACAAACTCAAGACTCATCATTTGATTCATTTATTCTATCTGATATCTTTTCATCAATTACTTGATGACATTATCGATGTGATGAAGACGTTTCAATATCGACGCAGTCAATGAATTATAAATTCTTTGATCACTTGTAATCATGACTTTCAGACTCTTCATCTGAGTCAACTATTTTACTAGTAGTATCTTTTCATCTTTTACTGACATCAACATGTCATTAATCTTCTTCATAAATTGATTGTGACTGTTAGAGAGAGATGTTGTCGCATGAGTGAAAACTTTGCATGATGACTTTTCTGATCACGTAACATTCTAACATTATTTGAACTGCGTCAAATTGAGATCTCTTAACTCTTCTGACTTTTATTTAAAACAGAATAGAATCAAAAGATTCATAATTGACATCATGTACAAATGAATCTTGTCATCAACTCATTTAATTTAAATTTAAACAAAATATTTATGTCAAATTTAAATAAAATCTAAGTCAAATCTGAACTGAGTCAAAATGATGAAAATTGAACTTAAAGTTCTTGACATTGACATTGAGATATTACATATGACAGTACATGTGATTCTTTGACAACAGAGTTGATGAGATAATATTCATTGAGTGTTTGCTCATAATTATTTAAAAGATGAAAAGACTTTCAAGTAGAAAAATGATCTTCTCAATTGATGTAATACTTGAGTGTCAGAAACTAAGCTAAACTAGAGATACTATTAATATAAAAGATTGATATTATTATTATTACTTTGATAGAATCTAGATACAAGACAATACATCAAATAATGTACAAAATGAAAGACAAAGAGTGAAAGAAAAGAATAAGAACTCAACTTTTATATACATGAATCAAGCAGAATTAAAGCTAGACAGTAGTTTTATTGACTTAAGATTGCAAAAGTTTATGCACATGACTGAGATAATTGAAACAGAATTGTTGAAACTAAATTAAAATGATGATGATTAAATTGATGACTTAATTCATTGAATTAGTTCAATGAATCGAGATTATTTAAAATATCAATGATTTATGTTTTAAATCAAATTGATGATCTGACATCATGACAGTAACTTTTCTCTTCAAGACTGAGCTTCTGCAAAACAATGAGAAGAAACAAGACAAGATAAGAAAGAATTGAAAATAAAGATTAAAATGAAACAAGAATTGATGTGAATGCATTTTACTGTGATGAAGCACAGATAAAACTAGAATAGATCTGAGTCACATCTGAGTCAAATCTGAGCAAAATGTTTGAAAAGCAAGATGAGATGAAATGCATTTTAATGTGATGATGCACAGCAAAATTGAAAAACATCTGAGTCACATTTGAGTCAGATTTAAATGAGATGTCTGAGTCAGATTTAAACAAGATCTGAGTCAGATTTAAACAAGAAAAAGATGAAATGCAATTTAATGTAATAATGCACAAATGAAACTAAAATATATCTGAGTCACATCTGAGTCAAATTTAAACAAGATATCTGAGTCAGATCTAGACAAGATTTGAGTCAGATCTGAGCTGAGTTGAGATGATGAAGATTGAACTTAAAGTTCTTGACATTAACATTGAAACATCACACATGACAGTACATGTGATTCTTTGACGACAGAATTAACGAGATGATATTCATTAAACGCTTGCTTACAATTATTCAAAAGATGAAAAGACTTTCAAGTAAAGAAGTGATCTTCTCAATCAACATAATACTTAAGCAGAAGTGAATTATAGCATTTATCATGCTTGAAGTTTAGTATGCTGTTTACATATCAGAATCTTTCATCATTTTTGATGATAACAAGTTCTTAAAGTTTTTAACATTGACTTAAGAGAAAGTTACTTGCAATATGACTCAGAAGAATGACATGAAAGATTATATGAATCTTCATGAATGTTAAAAGATTTAACTCAATGATCAGAGAATTGTTCTTGAAGACACGCTTGATCTTGTGAGATCAACATTATGATCATTTAACTTGACAGTAAAATGAGTGATGCTGAGATTGCAAACATTCAATCAGACTTCATCTTTAATGAAGTATTTAGAACAAGAATGATGAAAGAGATTGACATTGAATTCATAAATGATCTGAGTTATAAGCATCTCATCATGTAAATGCTCAGTTAGTTTCTTCATCTTCTTGATGAACTCTTTGACATTGATTAACTTGTTTCAAGCTTGAGATGTAAGATTCTCAAGCAAAGACTCAGAAAACTTAAAGTCTAAACGTAAGTTTTGACTTGAATTAATCAAGAAAAGTGGTGCTAAAGTGATTAATGATGATGTGTTATTGATAATGAATTCAACTTCAGAAAGTCACTTAGCTCAATCATTCTGCATGTAGTTGATGAAGACTCAAAGATAATGCTTTATGACAGCATTGACTTTCTCGATTTAATCATCAATTTCAAAGTGATACATCATTGATAACTTGACATTTATCTTCAGCATTTTACACATATGCTTTCAGACATTGAAGATGAATTGTGTATCTTGATCAGACATAAAGAACTTAAGTAAATCATGATGTTTTCAAACATAAGCATAAAAGCAGTTGATAACTTCTTCAATTTTCATAGAAGTGATGAGAACTAAATGTTTCATTTTGATAAAATGATCAATGAAGACTAAAACATATTTATATGTGATATTTATGAAAATATTGAGCAATAAAAAATTTACATAGTTCATGAAAACATCATGTTAACAACGTTTGAAGATTAAAAGAAAATACAATCATTCTTGAATTCATTGTTTAAAGAACTTGAAACATGTGCATACATGACAGTTTTGTACGAAGCATTGAACATATTTATAAATGTTTGATCATCAGTAAACTTAACTGATTAGTTCATAGCTTTTTGCTCTTTCTGAATGATCATTGACAACATTATCATAAGTGAGCTGAATGATATGAAGATGTAGTTTATTTGAGTTGAGCATGTACTTTCTTTCTTGAAAGTACAGATGATTCTCATGTTCTTCACACTCAATTAAAGAAATCTTGTTGTGATGTTATGTTTCATTGCAAAGCACTTTAATTATTTGAACTGCGAAT
>JAABUH010001715.1_pt1 | contig 23114 bp, 20 predicted proteins | sample 5559121 | NCBI WGS metagenome assembly JAABUH01 (sample SAMN10711871, study PRJNA513364) | rock metagenome | isolation source: Antarctica rocks | place: Antarctica: Victoria Land, Battleship Promontory nord | collected 2015-12-28
GGCCGCTCACGTTCTCTTTTCTCGCCCACTTCGCCCACTGGCCCACTCCGCCCACTCGCTACACATTCGCCGAACTGACCAGCAGTTGCGTATACGGGTGTTGCGGGTCTTCGAGGATCTGGTCGGTCAGGCCGGACTCCGCGACGCGGCCATTCTTCATCACGATCGTCCGCTCGGCGAGCAGACGGATCACGCCGAGATCGTGGGAGACGACGATCATCGCGATCCCGGACGCCGCCTGGATCTCGCGGATCAGGTCGAGGACGCCCGCCTGGACCGAGACATCGAGGCCGGTCGTCAGCTCATCGAGCAGGAGGAGCGAGGGACCGTTGGCGAGCGCCTTGGCGATCTGGACCCGCTGCTGCATCCCCCCCGAGAAGAAGGCCGGCAGATCGTCCATCCGCGAGGGCGGCACCTCCATCCGCCCGAGCAACGAACCGGCGCGCTCGCGGATGTCGGCCACGCGCCGCCACTCGGTCGCCATCAGCCGCTCCGCCACGTTCCCCCCGGCGGAGATGCGAAGATTCAGCCCCTTGTGCGGGTGCTGATAGACGATCCCCATCTGGAAGTTCCGCAGGGTGCGGCGCTCGCCGGGGGTGATGTCGAAGATGTCGCGGCGCCCCTCCTCGAACGAGCCGAGATGGGCCGTGCCGCCCGATGGGGTGGTGTCGCCGTAGAGGCAGGCGAGCACCGTGCTCTTCTCCGAGCCCGACTCCCCGACGATGCCGAGCGTCTGCCCGGCATGGAGGGCGAAGTCCACCCCCGCGCAGGCGACGATGCTGCCGCAACGGGGACATTCGTTGATGCCGGTCAGTGGTCCGGTCAGGTCGTAGCACCGCTCGCAGCCCCGCCCATAACGCTTGGTCAGCCCCGCGACTCGTAACAATGGTTCTGCGTTCATCGAACCCCTCAGCTGAATGACGAATGACGAATGACGAGTGACGAATGACGAATAGATCCGGTCTATCTACTGGCCTACTGGCCTACTGCGCCCACTCGCCCACTCGCCCACCATTCGTCATTCGTCATTCGTCATTTGGCTATCGCAGTGGGCCGTGTCGGAGCAGGTGTAGAGGCGGTCGCCGCCATCGAGGATGATCTCGTCGAGATAGGTATCGGTCGCGCCGCAGCGGGCGCAGCGCTTGCCCGCGAAGCTTTCCACGCGGAAGGGATAATCCTCGAAGTCGAGCGGCACCACGTCGGTGTGCGGCGGCACGGCGTAGATCCGCTTCTCGCGCCCCGCGCCGAGCAGCGTCAGCGACGCCGATTGGTGCAGCTTGGCGATGTCCCAGCGCGGGATCGGGCTCGGCGACATCACATAGCGCCGGTTGACCAGCACCGGGTAGCCCGACGCGCGGCTGATCTCGCCATTGGTGATCACATCCTCGTAGAGGTGGACCCAGACGCGCGTGTAGTCGGCCTCGGCGTGGAGCTGGCGCGTCACGCTCTCGCGCGGCTCGACCATCCGCAACGGCTCCGGCAAGGGCACCTGTAAGACCATGATCTGGTCGGCGCGCAGCGGCTCCTCCGGGAAGCGGTGGCGCGACTGGATGATCGTCGCCTCGGCGGTGTCGTAGGTGGTGGCGACGCCGGGCGCGGTCCGTTCCACGAGGCGGCGGATGTTGACCGCATTGACCCCCGCATCGGTCCCCTGGTCGATCACCTTCAGCGTGTCGCCCGCCCCGATCGTGGCGAGGGTCACCTGGAGCCCGCCGCTCCCCCAGCCGCGCGCGATCGGCATCTCGCGCGAGCCGAACGGCACCTGATAGCCGGGGATCGCGACCGCCTTGAGGAGGGCGCGGCGGATCTCGCGCTTCGAGACCTCGTCCAAAAAGGCGTAGTTGTAGGCCGGTGGCGTACCCGCCAGCGCGGCGAGGCGCGGCTGGGCGGCGGGCGGTGTCGTGCTCATCACGCTCCTCCATTGTCAGCGGTGGTGCCGACCAATTGCGCCAGACGGCGGAAGCGCACCCGATCGAGCGCCGACTGAAAGGTGACATAATGTGGTAGCTTGAGGTGCTCGACGAAGCCGCTCGATTCGAGTGCGTCGCAGTGCGAGAGGACGAATTCCTCGTCGGTGGCGGGGCCGCTACCCCCTGGGATGTTCATGCTGGCGTCGATGATCGACATCGCGATCGCCTTGCGCTCGTGCCGCCCGAAGGCGATGCCGTAGCCGAGATCGAAGCGGGCGCTCGTCTCGCCCGCCTCGTCGCTCGTCGTCGGCCCGCCGATCCCCCCGGCGGTGTGGTTGATCATCTCCACCTCGGTCAGGCCGACCATGCCGAGGACCACCGGGTCGTGCGTCAGCGGGTGCTGGATCTGGATCGGCAGTTCGCCGGAACGCAACTCCGCGATCGTCGGGTGCGCCCCGCCGAGGCCGCGTTGCGCGCTGTAGCCGATCGCCACCATGAAGCTGGTCTCGCCGCGCGCCAGCGCCTGGAGGCGGGCCGAGCGCGGCGCGGGGAAGCGGAGGGCGTCGCGCGTGATGTCCGCCGGTTCGGTCGGATCGTCGCTGATCGGGCGGACCAACCCCTCCTCGCGTAGCGCCGCGACGACGCTGGGGAAGTCGGGCCAGGCCGCGTCCTGGCTGTCCGCGACGTTTACCGACGGGGGCAGCGCGAATGCGCCGTCCACATCGAGCAAACGCTGGGTATAGTCGCGCGTGCGCCCGAGCACCTGCCCGCCCGGAATGTCCTTGAAGGTCGAGGAGATTCGCCGCAGGATACGCATCCTGCGCCCCTCGGCGGGGAGGGTATAGCCGAGGCGCGGCAGGGTGGAGCGATAGGCGCGGAGGAGGAAGGCCGACTCGATCGGGTCGCCCTCCGCCTGCGCGACCGCCAGCGCCGCCAGTGCGGGGGCATAGAGGCCGCCCTCGCCCATCACCTGATCGATCAGGAGCCGCGCGCCTCGCCCAACCGCCGCCGGATCGAGCCGTCCCGCCCGCCCGCCGATCAGCGCCTCCGCCGCCAGGATCGCGTCGAGTCCGCCTTTGACCGCCGTGTAACCCATCGTGACCTCCTCCGGTCCCGTTTTGCGCCGTTAATCCGCCGCGATCGTCGTCGTGCGCGGCAAGCAGAGAACCTGACCCAGGTGGTCGAGCAGCAGCAGGTCGATCCCGCGCGGCCCCTCCGCATTCGCCTCTCGCCGCGCCGCCAGTTGAGTGGCGTCGAAGGTCGGCAGCGTCTGCCTCAGTGCGCCGGGAATGCCGGCACCGGTCAGCGTCACCGGCAGCCCCGCGCCCCCGGCGAGCGCGGGGACGAGCACCAGCAGGGTCGCGCCCTCGTCCGGGAAGGCGAGGCTGCCGCGCTTCGGCGTTGTGATCGTCGCGGGGGCGAGCGGCCCGCAGGCGAAGAGATAGTCGGCCTCGGCGGGCGGGGCGGGGCGGCTGCCGGTGGCGGCGTGCAGGAAGCGGGTCAGCGTCTCCTCCGCGCCGTCGGCAGCCCACCCGCCCGGCACGAGCGCGAAGGTGACCTCGTGATCGAGCAGCGTCAGCGCCACGGTCGCCAGCGCGCGCGCCTCCGGCAAGGGGCAGCGCGGGTCGCTCGCCGGGAGTTGGCCGACGCTGCCGGGGCGTGCCAGCGCGTCGAGGATGACGCGGAAAGTCCGTTGGCTGTCGGCGACCGGCGCGAATGGCCGGGCGGGGGTATCGGTCGGGCTCATGGCGATCCTCCTGTGCGCGGTGACGAGCGGCGCGGGGCGCGGCCCTGGCCGTCGGTGGCCCCTAGCCGTAGGTGGCGAGGAAGGTGGCGAGATCGTTCATCTCCGGCCAGCGCGCCTCCAGGGTGGCGCGGTCCCAGTCCCACCAGGCGATCCGCAGCAGGGTCTCGGCGACCTCGCGCGGGAAACGCTCGCGGATCGGCCTGGCGGGGACGCCGCCGACGATGGTGTAGGGCGGCACATCCCTGGTCACGACCGCGCCCGACCCGAGCACCGCCCCGGTGCCGACCGCGACGCCCGGCATCACGATCGCGTTGTGGCCGATCCAGACGTCGTGGCCGATCGTGACACGGTGCGCCCGCCGCCAGTCGAAGAACGCTTCGTCGTTGTGATCGGCGAAGCCATAATCTTTGAGGCGGTAGGTCGCGTGGTGCTGCGTGACCCGCCACATCGGGTGGTTGCCGGGATTGAGGCGGACGTGCGAGGCGATCGAGCAGAACGTGCCGACATCGCTGTAGATGATCTGCGCGTCCCCGGCGGTGTAGCTGTATGCCCCGAAGGTCGATTCGTGGATGCTCGTGTTCGGCCCCAGCGCGACCCAGCCGCCGACGGTCGTGTCATGGACCTGGGCGCTCTCGTGGACGGTGTACGGCTCGCCGTCCGCCGCCCGCAAGGTCTGATAGCCCGCTTTCATCGTTCTCGCTCCCGGTGTTCGCGCCCCTCGGGCCTCAGCGCATCTCGTCGAAGGCGACGCGCGTGGGGGCGACCTCCCGCCAGGCGGCCAGCTGGCGCGCACGCTCGGCCTCCTCGCACGCGCCGAGCGCCACCTCGATCGCCGGGGTGAGCGGGTGTGCGCCCTCCACCGCCGCGTCGAGCAGCGCGGCGGCCAGCGTCAGCTCCGGCGCGCGCCCCAGGCGCATCGCGTAGCCGTCGTGCGCGCCGATCGTCACCCGCGCCTCGGTGACTAAGATTTCGCCCGCGTTGAAGACGGTGCCGTGGGTCGGCTCGCGCAGGCGCAGCATCACCATCCCCACCTGCGGTGGGGTGACGACCGCCACCTCCGCGCCCGACTCCGCCAGCACCCGCTCGGCCAGATCGAGGAGTGGTGTCGCCGGGTCGGTGGCCTGGGCCAGGATGCTGAAGCGGCGATTGCGATCGAAGCTGCTCATCGTCTCCTCCGGGCCTATCGCCGGACAGGGGTATGCCCGCTCGTCTCGACATTAATCTATCGGTATTGGCCGGGCTTGTACCGATCCAATTGGTGATATATTATCCGACCAATTACGGATAATCCCCCGCGAGGAGGCGCGATGGCACACCGCAACGATCCCGCAGCGGCGATCCGTGCGTCGAGCGTGCGCTACCGCGAGATCGTCGCGGACTTCGCGGCGCGGATCCATCGCGGCGACCTGCCGCCCGGCACCCGCCTCCCCCCCGAACGCCAGCTCGCCACCCAGCTCGGCGTCCACCGCAGCACCGTCACCGTCGCCTACGACGAATTGGCGGCGGACGGGCTGGTGGAGCGGCGGCAGGGGAGCGGGACGACCGTGCGTGGCGATCTCTGGGGCGTCGCCCCGGACTGGGCGCGCTATCTGGCCGAGGGGGCCTTCGGCCCGACCGCCCCGCTGGCGGAGCGGCACCGCGAGGCGCGCGGCATCCCCGGCATGATCGATCTCGTGGAGGGGATGATCGGCCCCGATCTCTTCCCGCGTGCCGGGTTGGAACGCGCCGCACGCACGCTGACCTTCCCCGCCGAATTGCCGTATCCCGATCCGCGCGGCGAGCCGCGCCTGCGCGCCGCCATCGCCGCGCGCTACGCGGCGGAATACGATCTGACGGTCGATCCCGAGCGAATCCTGGTCACGACCGGGGGGCAGCAGGCGGTCTACCTGATCGCGCGGGCGCTGCTGCGTCCCGGCGATGCGATCGGGATCGAGCAGCCATCCTACTACTACTCGCTGCCCCTCTTCCAGGCGCTCGGCGCGCGCCTGATCCCGCTGCCGGTCGACGAGCGGGGGGTGCAGCCGGGGGCGGTGCTGGCGGCCTACAAGCGCTATCGGCTCCGTTTCATCCTGGTCGCACCGACCTACCAGAACCCGACGACGACGACGCTGTCGCTCGAACGCCGCCAGGAACTGCTGACGATCTGCGGCGAACTGAACCTGCCGATCGTGGAGGACGACGGCTACCGGCAACTCGCCCTGGCCGGGACGCCGCCGCCCGCGTTGCTGGTGCTCGACCGGGAGAACCGTGTGATCCACCTCTCCACCCTCTCGAAGACGATCGCGCCCGGTATCCGCGTCGGCTGGGCGATCGCCCCGGCCCCGGTGATCGAACGTCTCGCCGATATCCGGCGGCAGATCGACTTCGGGATGAGCCCGATCGCGCAGTGGCTCGTCGCCGATCTCCTCGCCGCGCCCGCATGGCCCACCCACCTGGATCGGCTGCGCGCCGCCCTGCGCGCCCGCCGCGACACCTTCGCCGGGCACCTCGCCGAGACCTTCGGCCCGACACTGCGCTTCTCCACCCCCGCCGGCGGGTTGCACCTCTGGGCGCGGTGGGCGGGGCCGGGCGACGATCGCCGCCGCCTCGATGCCGCGATCGCCGCCGGGGTGGTTTTCGCGCCCGGACGACTCTACGGCGCGGAGGAGGGCTGGCTGCGCCTCGGCTACTCGCGCGCGAATGAGGACGAGGCGGCGGAGGCGATCCGCCGCCTCCACCGCGCGCTGACAGCGTTGCGGTGAGGGCCGGGGTCAGCCCTGGCCCGCACCGTCCGGCCTACTTCAGGTTCTTGATATCGATCCCGATCGCCGCCGGAATCTTCCGCAGTTCGTCGTAGGTGCTGTCGTCGGCCCGTAACATCTTGACGGTGCCACTACCGAGACCCCCGACAGCGGTCTTGAAGAGGGTGCTGTCCTGCGGCTGGCTGTTGATCGAGAGGAAGAGTTGTGCGAAGAGCTCCTGATCCGCCTGCGGGATATCGCCGCGGATGGCGATCGGGCTGCCGGGGATCGGGAAGGAGGTGTCGAGGATCTTCACCTTGCTGGCGTCGATCGTCCCCGCCGCCGTTCCCGAGGTGAAGATATCGCTGGCGATCGCCCCCGCCTCGACCTTCTTGTTCGCCACCGCCTGATAGGACGCGGGGTGCGATCCGGCGTAGATCGGCTTGTAGTCGGTCTCCTTCAATCCGGCCTTCTGGAGGAGGGTGTAGGAAGGGACGAGGTGGCCGGAGGTGGAGGCCGGGTCCACGAAGGAGAAACTCTTGCCGCGAATATCGCTCAGCGACGCGATCGGGCTGTCGGCGGGGACGATGATATAGCTGTTGTACACGGCGAGCTTGCCGTCCTTGTCCTGGCCCTGGATCAGCGCCTGCGCGTTCGCTTCCTCATGGGCCAGGATGTAGGAGAAGGGGCCGTAGAAGGCGATGTCGACCTTCTTGGAACGCATCGCCTCGATCACCGCCGTATAGGAAGTGCCGACCGCGCCGCTGACATCGATGCCAAAGCTTTGCTTCATGTAGGCGAGGAGATCTTTATTGTCGCTGAGCGTCTTCCCGGCATCCTCGGCGGGGATGAAAGCGGCATTGATCTTCTTCAGCGTCAGCTTCCCCTTGAAGTCCGGTGGTGGCTGGACGACCCCGGAGATCTGCGGGGCGGCGGTCGCCTCCGCGAGGCCGGTCACGCCGGTCGGCACCGCCACCAACGAACTCGCCGCGCTGCTGGCGGTCGCGATCACGGCGGTAGTGCTGGCCCCGGCGGGGGTGATCGCCGGGCCGGTGGTGGCGGCGCGCGTGGCGGCGGCGGTCGGGGCGCTGACGGTGGTGCCCGCGATGGTCGGGGCCGCGCCCCCGGCGACGCCTACACCGCCGGTTGTTGTTGTGCCGGTCGGGACGGCGGCGGGGCGGCTCGTCGGGGTGGCGTCCGCGCCGCAAGCGGCCAGGAACGCGGTGATCGCGACGCCTGCCGCGCCGCCAAGGATCGCGCGGCGGGTGACGATGCGGCGCGTCGGGGCGTGTTGCTGCTCCATGATCTCCTCTTTCTTTCCGACTATCGTGGTTCGGATGCCGTTGCTTCCCGACCGGAAGGGGTCGCTCTCGCTACGTCTATCTGCTGTCGCGCTCACGCACGGCCGCATACCAAAGGGAGCCGACATCAGGCCAGCCGCGAGCGGATCCAGGCGCTGATCCGATCGGCCACGGTGACCAGGACGATGATGATGATGGCGTGGACCAGGAAATGGGTGTATTGGAAGAGGTTGAGTTCGGTCGTGATCTCGAAGCCGAGCCCGCCGCCGCCGACCGCGCCGACGATGAAGGAGGCGCGGATGTTGTGTTCCCAGTAGAGCAGGGTGTAGGAAACCATGTTGACGAGCGCCTGGGGCAGGACGCCGAACGCGATCTTCTGCACCTGCGCCGCCCCGACCGCCTCCATCGCCTCGACCGGCTTCGGATTGATCGACTCGATCGACTCGGCATTGATCGACTCGATCGACTCGGCGAAGACCTTGGAGAGCGAGCCGACCGAGCCGGCGACGAGGGCCAGTGTCCCGGCGAAGGGGCCGAGGCCGACCGCCGAGACGAAGATCAAGGCCCAGATCAGCTCCGGGATCGAGCGGATCACGTTCAGGATGGCGCGGATCGTCTGGTAGATGGCCGGGTGCGACAGGTTGCGCGAGGCCAGCAGGCTGATCGGGAACGCCAGGATGACGGCCAGCGCTGTCCCGGTGATCGCGATCTGCATCGTCACGATCGTCGGCTCGCTCACCCGCTCGCGGTTAAGGAAGAACTTCCAGTCGGGCGGGAACATCCGCCGGATGAAATCGACCATGTTCGGCGCGCTGGTGATGAACTCCGCCGGGCTGACCTGCGTCCCGGCGATCGACCAGCCGATGACGACCAGGACGATCAGCGTGACCAGCGTCCCCCGCCAGCCGACGCGCGGCGTGCCGCTGGCGAACGGGTGCTCGCTGATCCGCTCCGCGAAGCTGACGGGTGGCCTGGCCGCATCAGTGGATGGCGTCGCCAAGCGCGGCCTCCTGCTGTAGGTGCGGCAGGAAGGCGCTCTGCGGCCCTGCGGGCGTGCCGACGAGCGACTGTCGATCGCGGCGGTAGATCGAACGCTGGACGCCCGCGGTCAACCGCGCGGGTGTGCCGTCGAACTCGATGATGCCATCGGCGATGCCGATCAGCCGATCGACATATTCCTTCGCCAATTCCACGTCGTGGATGTTGACGAGCACCGGCAGCCCCTCGTCGGTCGCGGCCTTGCGGAGGAAGCCCATCACCTCGCGCGCCAGTTCGGGGTCGAGGCTAGCGACCGGCTCGTCGGCCAGGATGACCCACGGCTCCTGCGCCAGCGCGCGGGCGAGCGAGACGCGCTGCTTCTTCCCCGCCGGAGAGGCTATCGGCGCGCTGTGTCGCCTTGTGCAGCAGTTGCACCCGGTCGAGGCAGTGCAGCGCCATCTCGCGGTCGTGGCGCGGGAAGATGCCGAAGGCCGAGGACCAGGGGGGCATCTGCCCGAGGCGTCCCGAGATCGCGTTGCGGAAGACGGTCGAGCGTTCGACAAGGTTGTATTCCTGGTAGACGAAGCCGATCCGGCGGCGCAGCGCCCGCCGCTCCTGCTCCGCGACCTCCGTGATCCCGATGCCGTTGACCGTGATACGCCCGCTGGACACCGGCAACAGGCCATTGAGGCAGCGTAGCAGGGTCGATTTGCCCGCGCCGCTCCGCCCGATGATCGCCACCATCTGTCCCTTCGGCACGGTGAAGGTGATGTCCTTCAGCGCCTCGTGGCCGTTCGGGTAGGTCTTCCGTAGCTCCTGTACCGCGATCATCGACCCTTCCTTGCCTTATCATCAGCGCCCGGCGCTGTATCTGCTATCGCCTGGTCGTATCTGACGGTCGTGTGCGCGATCTCGTACCGGAAGAGTGCCGAGTTCGCTTCCCGATAGCCGTTGGCGGGGTAGAAGCTGCGGCGGTAGTTTTCGCGCGCGCGGGTGGTATGGACCTCGATCCGCACCGCGCGATGGAGACGCGCGTAGGCCCGCGCGCGGCGCATCAGCCGTCGCCCTACCCCACGCCCGCGCGCATCGGCGCGCACCGTCAGGGTGTCGATCGACACCAATGTGCCGCCGAGCTGAAGCTGCGGGCGTCGGGAGAGTCCGATCAAGCCCAGCGCTGTCCCCCGCGGCTCGTCGCGCGCTACCGCCAGGAAGAGGGCCATGTCGGGGCGATGCAGTGTCTCCCGCAGCAATGCCGCGAGATCATCCCCACCGCCTTCCAGATAGCCGAGCGCCTGCAAGAGCGCCGCGACCGCCGCCCGGTCGCTTGTGCAGGCGGGGCGCAATCGTATGTCGCGGATCTCCCTGGCCGCTGCCATGTCGCTCCCTCTGCTGCCCGTGCGTGATCCGTATCGCGTGGGCGAACCACAGCAATGCTAGCAACCGGGCGGTCGCCGGGTCTTAACGGGGAGTTAATTTCTGGTAAGTGGAGGCTTAAATCCCTGTTAACGCTCCGCTCGGCAGGGGTGCTATGCTGCACCGGTGCCGCCCTTGATATCCCCCGCGAGTACATCGCTACATGGTGAGGGCCAGGAGATCGCGCACGAAGCGCGGCACGGCTTTCGCGAAAGCCAGAGATTAGCGCGCAGTATGCGGGAAGCCGCCCCGTTCTCTGGTGAGGGTGGTGTCGAAGGTGTTGGAGAGGAGCAGAGATGGCAACGGACGTACGTTTGGCCGCGACCGGGATCGCGGCGGGCACGGACGGCGATTTCGCCGCCGATCGCTACGAGCGCTTACCCTATCGCCGCTCGGGACGGAGCGGCCTGACCCTGCCGCCGATCTCGCTCGGTGGCTGGCAGACATTCGGGGGCTATCGCGGGCCGGAAGTGGCGCGGGCCTGCCTGCGCCGCGCGTTCGACCTCGGGATCACCCATTTCGATTTCGCCAACAACTACGGCACGCCCCCCGGCCAGTCGGAGCTCGTCTGTGGTGCGATCATCCGGCGCGAATTGCCGCGCGATGAGCTGATCATCAGCTCCAAAGCGGGCTATGGGATGTGGCCGGGGCCGTATGGCGACGGCCTGAGCAAGAAGTACATCGTCGCCAGCTGCGACCAGAGCTTGAAGCGGATGGGGCTCGATTATTTCGATATCTTCTATCTCCATCGCCCCGACCCGAACACCCCGCTCGAAGAGAGCCTGGCGACGCTCGATCTGCTGGTCACGCAGGGGAAGGCCCTCTACGTCGGGGTGAGCAACTTCCCCGCGCCGCTCCTGGCGGAGGCGACGCGCCTCTGTCGCGAGCGCGGTTGGGCACCGATCACGATCCACCAGCCCTCGTACAGCCTGCTCAATCGCGGCCCGGAAGCCGAGCTGTTGCCGGAGGCGGAGCGTTCCGGGGTGGGGGTGATCGCCTTCTCCCCGCTCGCCAACGGCCTCCTCAGCGATAAGTACCTGGAGGGCGTGATCCCGGACGACTCGCGCGCCGCGCTCGCCTGGGGCGAGGAGAACGCCCGGCGGCGGCTGACGCCGGAGCGTCTGGAGACGTTGCGCGCCCTCAACACGATCGCGGCGGGGCGCGGGCAATCGCTGGCGCAGATGGCGCTCGCTTGGCTGCTGCGCCGCCCGGTGGTGACGAGCGCGCTGATCGGGGCGTCGCGCGTCGAGCAGATCGAGGAGAACGTGCGCGCGCTCGATGTGCCCGCGTTCAGCGACGAAGAGTTGGCGGAGATCGATCGCCTGACCAGCGCCTGAGCATTCCCGTGTCACGCCGGACGAGCGCCGCTGCCCGCATCAAGAAGGCAGCGGCGCTCGTCGTTTCGCGCCCTGCTTGCTGATAGCGCTCGCCGGGGGCATACCGCGCCACACACTCAGGCGGGGACTATACCGATACTCCCTGGTGATAACCCCTGTCGTGCGCGCTCTACGCATCGTGAAGCGAGAAAGACTTCATTATCGCGGCGAGGATTCTTCATAGGATTGCATAAATAACTTGTGTTCTTCCGATCCTCCTGATACGATGTCGGCACGGATGACATGATCCATAGCTGTGAACGATGGCGAGTCTGGCGAGTCCAGGAGTGTGGGCGCTGGTGCGCCCGCGCGCCCGATCGCGCGGGTTGAGGGAAGTGTGCGGAGGGAACGGCGATGCGGGGGCGGTTGTCTTTACTCTATGTGTTGGGAGTGTTGCTGGTCGGGTTGTTCGGTGGTTCGACCGGGGAAGCGTTGGCCGAGGAACGCGACGAGCGCGAGGTGTCGGGCGCGCTGGCCCCGGCGTTATTCAGCCCCGAATCGCTCGACTTTGGTGACGTAGTTATCGGACAGATTGGCAAGATCGATCTGGTATTCACGAACAGCACCGGTCACACCGTTAATTTCGAGCGCGCCACCGGGCCATACCCGAGTGCAGGGGATACGACCGGCCTCGATGTGAGCAACACGGTTGTCTGTCGCAAGAAGAATATTTTTCACACCGAGACCTGCACGATGCAGATCACGTTCGCCCCGCTCGTGATCGGCGAGGCGACCGCAACGCTGACCTTCTATGATGATTACGTGAGCGGTTTGGTCACGAGCGTCTCCCTGCGCGGCAACGGCGTCTCCGCGACCCCCGCAAGCACATTGCGTGTCGCGACGGCGCGCGGCCTCTATCATGGCGAGGTCGCGCTTTCCGCCACTCTGGCGGGCTGCGCCGGGTCGGTGGCCGATCGCGCGGTCGCGCTGACGATCACCACCGCCGCAGGGAGCCGCACCGTCGTCGCAACGACGAACGCCAGCGGCGTCGCGACCGCCACGGCGGTGCCGCTGACGATCGTGACCGGCGGTGTCGCCGCCGCGATCCCGGCGGGCGAGTACGCGCCGAGCGCCGGATGGGGCGTCAGTGCGTCGTTCGCCGGTGAGTCGGGGTGCGCCGCCGCCAGCGGCACCGCCGCGCTGACCGTCGAGCGCCGTGTCCCCACGCTCACCTTCGCCGCGCCCGCCGCCACGACCTACGGCGCGGCCCCGTTCGCGCTGACGGTCGGGAGCAGCGCCGCCGATGATGCCGCCGCGCCGCCGCTGCAACTCAGCTACGCGCCGTCCACCACCTGCTCCGGTCCGGCCACGCCGCCCGCGACGGTGACGATCCTCCGGGCTGGGGACTGCACGATCACGCTCAGCCAACCGGCCGGCGACAACGCCAACTACGCCGACGCCACGCCGCTCGCCCATACCGTCACCATCGCCCGCGCGACCCCTGCACTCGCCTGGGAAGCGCCGAGCGCGATCGCGTACGGGACGCCATTGGGGAGCGCGCAACTGCGCGCGACCGCCACCTTCGGCGGCTCCGCCCTGCCCGGCTCGTTCGGCTACACGCCCGGCTTCGGGAGCGTGCTAATCGCCGGGTCGCACACCCTCGCGGTCACGTTCACGCCTGCCGACGCCACGAACTACACCGAGGCGCAGACGAGCGTCGCCCTCACCGTGACGCGCGCCACGCCGGTCGTGACCTGGGCCACCCCGGAACCGATCGCCTATGGCACGCCGCTCGGCACGGCGCAGCTCGGCGCGAGCACCACCGTCGCGGGGCAATTCGCCTACAGCCCCGCATCCGGGACGCTGTTAGACGCTGGCCCGCACGATCTGACCGTCCTCTTCACCCCCGCCGATGGCGACAACTACACGACCGCCAGCGGCGCGACGACGCTGACGGTGCAGCGCGTGTCGCTGACCGTGACCGCGAATGCGGCCTCACGCACCTATGGCGCGGCTGATCCGCCCTTCGCGGTCGGCTATGAGGGGTTCGTCAACGGCGAAGGGACGAGTGGGCTGACCGGGACGCTCGCGTGTGCCAGCGATGCCGCGCGCCTGAGTTCAGTCGGGAATGGGTATCGAATCACCTGCTCCGGCCTCGCCGCGACGAACTATACGCTCGATTATCGTCCCGGCACGTTGACCATCACGCAGGCGGGGAGCGCGCTGGCGCTGGCGGACGCGGAGGTGGTCTACGGCGCGGCCACGCTCGATGTCAGCGCCACGCTCACCGCGCCCGGCCCGCTCGCCGCGAGCGCCGCGACGTTCGCGATCGTGCGCGGCGATCTGACATTGCAAAGCGCCACCGCCACCGGTATCACCGGCACTGCGGTGCATGGCACCCTCGCGCTGGCCGGGCTGGCGGCGGGCGATTACACCCTGATGGTCCGCTATGCCGGGGACCAGAACGTCGCGGCGAGCGAGGGACGCGCACAATTGCGGATCGCGAAGGCGGAACAGACGATCACCTTCGCGCCGCCCGCCGGGGTGCCGCTCGCCGGTGGGGCGGTGCAACTCGTCGCCAGCGCCAGTTCGGGGCTGACAGTCACCTTCACCGTCGCGTCCGATGCGCCCTGCGCCGTCGCGGGCGCGGTGCTCACCCCGCTCCGCGCCGGGGCTTGCGCGATCACCGCCGCGCAGGATGGCGACACCAATCACGATGCGGCGCTGAGCGTGAGCCGCACCATCCAGATCACCACGCCGCCGCCGCCGACCGTCACCGTGACGGCCACGCCCCCAACGGCCACGCCGCCGATAAGCACTCCGATCGCGACGGCCACGCCGCCGCCGAGTACGCCGATCCCCCCGACCGGCACCCCGGTGCCGAGCGGTACACCGACGCCCGCACCGGGTGGCACCCCCGCCCCTTCGCCCGCGCCCGCGCCTGCCTACTACACCCTGACCCTCGCCGCCAACGCGGGTGGCAGCGTGAGCGCCAGCGCGCCCGGCCCGCGCTATCCGGCGGGCACACGGCTGACGCTGCGCGCCACCCCCGCCGCCGATGCGCTCTTCGTCGGCTGGACCGTCGATGGGGTGGCGCAGGGCTGGTCGCCGACCCTGATCGTGACGTTGCGCGCCGATCGGCGGGTTGAGGCGCGCTTCGCCCCGCGCCCCGCGTTCGGCGATCTCGCCCCGGACGCGCGCACAACGGACCCGATCGCCCAACTCGCGGCGCGCGGGATCATCAAGGGCTACGGCGACGGCTCGTATGGCCCCGCCGACCCGATCCTCCGCGCCCAGATGGCCGCCCTGATCGTCCGGGCGCTCGGTTGGGACGGCGCGGCGGGCGGGCCGACCCCATTCAACGATCGCGATGGGGTGGATGCCGAGTTGTGGCGCGCGATCGGGCAGCTGGCGACGCGCGGCATCGCGCGCGGCTATGGCGACGGCACCTATCGCCCGCGCGACCCGGTGCTGCACATCCAGGCGGTTAGCTTCGTCACGCGCGCGCTGATCGCGGCGGGGACGTGGCAGCCGCAGCCGGACGATCCGCGCCTCTTCCCCGATGTCGCCGCCGTCTCCGGCCACCGCACCGATCTGGTGACCTATCTGCACTACGTGGGAGCTTTGCCCGGCCTCGCGCCGGGCGCGACCTGGGCCGGGACGGATGGCTGGGAGGGTGCGGCCACGCGCGCCTGGTTCGCCGAACTCCTCTGGCGTGCGCTCGATGGGATCGGGCGTGAGGAGCGGGAAGTGTAGGCGGGCGGGTACAATAGCCCCGAAGGAAGAAAGGGGTGTCCCATGAGCGAAGATCAACGCGAACAGGAAGCTTTGACGAGCATCGAGGCGATCCGCGAGCGCTACGACAAAGAGCTGCTCGAACTCGCGACCGATCTGAACGTGACCGCCCAGTTCTCGATCGTGGAGGGCGAGGAGGGCGAAGAGGACGAGGTGCTGATCTCCTTCCCCGATCAGGGGGTCAGTATGCTGGTGGAGGAGGGGCCGTGGACCCTCGACGAGATCGCAGAGGCGCTCGACGTCACGGTGGAGGCGCTCGGCGATCTCACCTGCGATATCAACCTCTCGCTCGCGCCGACCCTCGATGACGATGACACGCGCACCATCGATCATCTGCTGATCAGCATCCTCGACGCCGAAGGGGACTACGCGCTCTTCGGCTACGGCTGGCGCGACGATGAAGGCGACTGGACGCCGGGTGAACTGGCGCGGATCTTCGGTATCCCGCTCGATTCGCCGGTCTGGTTCGTCTCGGATGCGACGCCGTCCGACGAGGACGAGGACGAGGACGAGGACGAGTAATCGCCCTGACTGAATGGGCGAGGCGACCACGACATACAGAGGGGCGGCGCATCGTTTGCGCCGCCCCGTCCCGTATTTGCTGCTTACCTCACGTCCTCAGGGGCCATACGAGCCGTTGCCGAGCTGGGGTACGCTGGTGCCCTCGGCGGCGGTGTTGCGGCGCCCGTTGGGCGGGGTCACGCCAGCCGCCGCGCGCACGCTGATCGTGTGCCAGCCGCTCGCGCCATCGGGGAGTGGGGGGCGCGCTATTTGGGGCTGGGTCGTGCCGGTGCCATCGGTCGCGCGGACCAGCACCTGATGATCCCCATCGGTCAGTTGTGGCGTCGCGGTCCAGAGCACCCAACTATACGGCCCGAGCGGCTTGCGGATCGTGCCGTCTTGCCACGTCTTCCCGCCATCGATGCTGAGTTCGATCTTCGCGATGCCGCGCGCCCCGGCGAAGGCGACGCCGCCCATGCGCGCCTCGCCGGTTGGCAGGAGCGCATGGGCGGTCGGGAAATCGATCCGCGACATCGTCTTGATCTGCGCCTTATCGTTCCAGCCCTGCTGCTGCCAGAAGCCGAGATAGTCGTCCGCCACGGCGCTGATCCGCGTCAGCCACTTCACGTTCTTCATGCCGTAGATGTCCGGCACGAGCAGCCGTAGCGGGAAGCCGTGGTCGTCGGGGAGTTGCACGCCGTTCATCTCGTAGACGGCGATCACATCGCCATTGAGCGCCTTGTCGATCGCGATGCTGTCGGTGTAACCGTCGCTCGCGCCCAACACCAGCTTGATCGCGCTCGACTGCACCCCCGCGCGCTCGAGGATGTCCTTCAGTCGTGCGCCTTTCCAGGTGGCGTTGGAGATCAGGTCGCCGCCGATCTCGTTGCTGATGCAGCAGAGAGTCCGGGTCTCGGTGACAGCGGGGAGGGTGCGGATCTCGGCCAGGGTGAGGCTATAGGGCTTGTCGACCAGCCCGCCGATCTCGACCTTCCAGCCATTCTCCGACACCTTCGGGTCGGAGAAGTTCTTGGAGACGTGGTAGAAGTCCTCGGTCGGGGTGATCTCCGGGGGGAGGTCGCCATCGCCGACGCGCCCGCCCGTCTTGGCCTTGATGGCCGCCGGGGAGCGCACCAGCCCCAGGATCGCGCTGCCGCCGACCGCGAGCGCCGCGACGCCGAAGACGAAGCGGACGAGCAACTGGCGGCGGGTCAGCGGCGTGGCGGTGGTTGCGGCTCTCCCCGTCGCCGGGACCATCAGCGCGCGGTAGAGGAACGCCAGGGTCAGCCCGTAGACGAGTACCTCGACCAGCCCGGCCACGACGGTCGCCGCGACCCCCGCCGGGAGCAGCGCCCCGAAGAGTCCCGCGCCGGTCAGAGTGAAGATACCGACCTCGATGATCACGAAGAGGATCGTGGCGTAGACGATGCCGCCGAAGTACGAGGGTTGCCAGGCGGCGGGGAGTCGCCGGTTCGGGCGCGACTCGCCCGGCAGCGTATCGGCGTAGCTGGCCCAGAGCAGGCCGAGGAGCCCGCCGACGATGACCTGCCCGATGGTGGTGCCGACGAGCAGCAGTTGCTTGGCGTTGCCGCCGAACTTCTCCACCCCGATCGAGAAGAGGGCGAGGGGCATCGCGGCGATGATCCGATAGCCGACGAGTTCGGGGACCGAGAAGAGGCCGAGGGTTCGGGCCAGGATGACCATCAGGAGGGTGAAGACCCCCCCGGCGATCAGCCCGGCCAGGAAACCCGCACGCTGGTGTTGTCGTGCTCGTTGTGGCGGCTTGGCGTTCATCGAAGCGCGTCCTTCCGGTACGTTGGCGTGATAGGCTGCTCGCGCGGTTGCCAAGGGCTAAGGTGTCCCGGGGTGTGTACTACCCTTAACGTATACTACGCATATTTATGCCCGCTGGTCGCTTTTTCGGCGGCGTGATGCTCGCGGATCGTCGGGCGGCACGGTGCTGTAGCACGCGCGACCAACTGTGGGCACGGCGGGGCAGGGGCACGATCGAAGTGTAGCCTGATCCGGGGCTGCCGCGAGAGCGCTGCGAGGATCGATTTGTCGCCAGTGCCAGCGGTGGAGCGCCCGCCCGAAACATTGCTCGGGCGGGCGTCTGCCTGGGCTAGAGCGCGCCCGCATCCCAGCGGAAGCAGGTGCCGCCGAGGGCGCGCACGGCGGGGGCCAGCGCGGGGCCGCTCGCGGCGGCGAAGACGCCGATCTGCGCCGCGCCGTCGGCCTCCCAGCGCGTCTCGCCCTGTAGGGCGGCGCGGTCGGCATCGGCGGGGAGGCGGACGATCCAGGGACCGGTCGGCGCGGTCGGCGTGCTGAACGGGGCGTCGGGAGCGGGATAGTCGAGCGGCGCGCGCCCGGCGACCGCGAGCGCCACGTCGCCGAGGAGCGCCCCGGCGGTCGGGGCGGGTCCGGCACCCGGCCCGGTCAGGGTGGTGGCCCCGATCAGCGGCCCCTCGACCCGGATCGCGTTGCCGGAACCGACCGGCGAGGCGAGCGGCTCACCGGCTGGGAGGGCGGTCGGCTCGACCGCCGCCTGGAGGGAGCCATCGGCGGCGAGGATCGCGCGCGCCAGGTACTTCACCCGCGCGCCGTGCGCCGCCGCCCAAGCGAGGTCCGCAGGGCTGATGTCGGCCAGCGGGCGGCGCGGGATCGCGGTCGGGGCGACGCGGAGGCCGAAGGCGAGCGCGATCAGGATCGTCAGCTTGGCGGCGGGATCGTGCCCGTCCACGTCGGCGGACGGATCGGGCTCGGCGAAACCGGCGGCCTGCGCGGCGGCGAGCGCCTCCGCGTAGCTTTGCCCCGCCTCGATCCCGGAGAGGATCGCGTTAGTCGTGCCGTTGACGACGCCGCCCACGCCGGTGAGGCGCTGGCTCCCGGCCAGCTGCCGCAGCGCGGCGATGATCGGCACCCCGCCGCCGACACACGCCTCGATCCCGAGGCCGACCCCGTGCGCGCGCGCGAGGGCGAAGAGGCGCGGGCCGTGCAGGGCGATGGCGACCTTGTTGGCGGTGGCGACCGGACGCCCGCGTTCGAGCGCCGCCGCGATCAGGTCGGCGGCGGGCTGCTCGCCGCCGAGGACTTCGATGACCGGGCCACCCCCGGCGAGGGCGACCTCCCGCTCGGTCGTGATCTGCTCCGCCGTGAGCGGCAGGCCGCGCTGGCGACTCGCATCGCGCACCAGCGCGCGATCGATCGCCCAGCGCGCATCCGGCCTGGCACAGGCGCGGGCCACGCCGCCCCCGACTGTCCCCAAACCGAGGAGGGTGAGTGTTTTCACGCCGTGGCTCCTTCCGAAGATTTTCCTGTCCTACACAAACGCCCCCGCCGCCCCTGCGGGCGGCGGGGGCGGCGCTTCCGCTAACGCACGCCGCTCGCAAGGCTCGCGCCGACGCTCAGGCCGGGGAGGTGCCCTTGCGCCAGCAGCATCTCGGCGTTGAGGATCGAGGCTCCCGCCGCACCCCGGATCGTGTTGTGCCCCAGGAGCACGAACTTGTAATCGAGGATCGGGCAGGGGCGGAGCCGCCCCACGACGGTCGCCATGCCACGCTCCAGGTCGCGATCGAGGATCGGCTGTGGGCGATCGGGCGCTGCGAGGAAGACGACCGGGCGCACCGGCGCGCTCGGCAATCCGAGCGCCTGCGGCGGGCCGCTGAAGTCGTTGAACGCGGCGGTGACCTCCTCCAGCGTGGCCCGGCGACCGAGGCGCACCGAGACCGACTCGGTGTGGCCGTCCCGCACCGGCACGCGGGTGCAGGTGGCGCTGAGGACGACCGGCGCGTCGGTGAAGCCGCTCGCCGCATCGAAGCTGCCGAGAATCTTGCGCGACTCGGTCTCGACCTTCTCCTCCTCGCCGCCGATGTAGGGGACGACGTTGTCGATCATGTCGAGGGAGGGGACGCCGGGATAGCCGCCGCCGGAGGTTGCTTGCAGCGTCGTGGCGAGGACCGCTTCGAGGCCGAAGGCGTCCTGCAACGGCTTGAGGGCCAGGACGAGGTGGATCGTCGAGCAGTTCGGGTTGGTGATGATCGCGCCGGACCAGCCGCGCGCCGCGCGCTGCCGCGCGATGACCCCGGCGTGATCGGCGTTGATCTCCGGGACGATCAGCGGCACATCGGGGTCCATACGGTGATTGCGCGCGTTGCTGAAGACGACGTGACCGGCGGCGGCCATCCGCTGCTCGATCGCGCCCGCGTACTCGGCGGGGAGGGCCGAGAAGAGGATCGGGCTGGTCAGCGTCTCCTCCGGGCCGCGCACGATCAGATTCTGCGCCCCCTCCGGGACGCCGCCCGGGAGCCGCCACGCCACCACCTCGCCGTACGGGCGACCCGCGCCGCGCAGGGAGCCGCTGACCTCGCGCAGCTCGAACCAGGGGTGATCGGCCAGGAGTTGCACGAAACGCTGCCCGACCGCGCCGGTCGCGGCCAGGACGCCAACGGGGATCCGATCGCTCTGCGCGATTACCATTTGGGGTCGCTCCCTTCCCTACTACACTTGTGGGGCTTGTCGCCCCCGGCCCGCGTCATCGCCCTCGCCTGGAGGTGACGTGGTAGCGGGGCCGTTGCCATCATGTTCTACGCGCGGCGCGGCGCACGGTTCCGCCTCAGACCGCCAGTCGCAGCGCCACCGCGCCGCGCGCGGCCCCATCGCCGATCAGCGCATCGTGGAGGACGCGCATCGCCAGGGCTTCGTCGGCGGCGTGGAGGACGCAGGAGATGTTCAGCTCCGAGCCGCCCTGCGCGATCGCCAGAATGTTACACCCGGACTCGCCGAGTGTCGCGAAGACCCGCCCCGCGATCCCCGGTGCGCCGCGCATCCCCACCCCGACCGTCGCCAGGATGCAGACCTGTCGCTCGACGCTGATCGAGGAGAGCTCGCCGTGCGCCAGCTCGCCGGCGAACTCGGCTTCCAGGCCGACGCGCAACTCCTCGCCGGAACTGGCCGGGACGACGAAGCAGACGTTGTGCTCCGAGGAGGACTGCGAGAGGAGGAGGATGTTGGCGTCGTAGGCGGCGAGGACGCCGCACGCGCGCGCCACGATCTTCGGCCCGCCGACCAGCCCGGCCCCCTCGACGGTCAGCATCGTCGCCTTGCCGATCGAGGTGAGGGCGCGCACGGCGCGATCGCGCGCGCCGGGATCGTTCGAGATCAGCGTGCCGGGGAAGTCCGGCTCGAAGGTATTGAGGATGCGGATCGGGATCGCCTTCGAGGCGGCGGGGACCATCGTGCGCGGGTGGATGACCTTCGCGCCGAAGTAGGAAAGCTCGGCGGCCTCGGCGTAGCTGAGGGTCGGGATCGGGCGGGCGTCGGCGACGAGATTGGGGTCGGCGGTGAGGACGCCGTTGACATCGGTCCAGATCCAGACCTCGCGCGCGTCGAGCGCATGGCCGAGGATGCTGGCGGAATAGTCCGATGCGCCGCGCCCGAGGATCGTCTGCACCCCCTCCGGCGTCGCGCCGACGAAGCCGCTGACGACCGGCACCGTGCCCGCCGCGACGAGCGGGCGCAGGATGGCTCCGGCGCGCTCGCTCGTCGCGGCGAGGTCGGGGCTGGCCTCGCCGAAGCGTCGGTCGGTGACGATCACCCGCTCGCCGCCGATCACCTGTGCTGGTATGCCGCGCTCGTTCAGCACCCCGGCCAGGATCGGCACCAGGCACCCCTCGCCCCACCCGGCGATGCGGTCGCGGCTGCGCGGGCTCAGCTCGCCGAGGAGCATCACGCCGGTGAGGCTGCGGCGCAACTGTGCCAGCCGCCCCGCGACCTCGCGATGGACTTCCTGGCGATTCAGCGGATCGTCCAACGCCTCCTCGACCGCGCGGAAGTGGCGCTCGCGCAGTTCGCGTAGGCATGTCCGCACCGTCTTGCGGTCGCCCGTCGCCGCCGCGTTCGCCACGTTCAGCAGCAGATCGGTGACGCCACGCATCGCCGAGGCCACCACGACCGGTCGTTGCTCCCGGTGGCGGGCGACGATGGCGGCCACGTCGCGCAACTGTCTCCCGCCACCGACCGATGTCCCCCCGAACTTCATGACCAGCATCGTTCTCTCCCTTGTCTGGTGTCACCGGGCGAGTGCCAGGAACCGCGCGCCGGGCCACATTCGCTGTTTCGCGGACAAACAAAAATGCAGAGGTACAAACCTCTGCATCCCACCGGCCTGGCCTGTTGACGTTCGCGCTACGGCAGCACACCGCAGCACCCGTCGGCCAAAGCCGGTGGGCGCATAGTGGTAATGCTCATGGTGATTATTGCCGACGAGAACATGATCCTACTTCCCGACGTTCACACTGGAACGTATCCTACCGGGTAGGTGGCGATCTGTCAAGACCGTGCCACATCGCGCGTTGACCGGTGTGGCGGCGGCTGTCATACTGCGCCCGTCGCCGGAAGATCGGTGACGTGGCTCCCTGAAGAAAGGACCGGCCATGATGCTCCTAACTTGCCGTAATACGGCACCTGTCGCGTGCGCTGGCGGCTGGGGGGAAGTCGTTCGCTGACGACTCCCGCGCGTGCTCTTCCCCCCTCGCCGCCCCGCATGACGTGATTATCCCCTCCGGGCTTTACGCCCCGAGGGCTACGATCGTTCGCCCTTGGGGGCGGATCGTGCGCTGGTATTGAGGAGGGATCGAAGATGCTCGACGCACAGATTCAAGCGTACTTGCGCGTACTCGCCGGTCGCCGGCGGGAGGTGACTCAGGCAGGCCCATTCCTGACCGCGTTCGACGGTCACAGCGACAGCCTCTATCGCAACTACGCGATCCCCGACGAGGGCGCGCGTCCCACCCCAGAGGAGGTGCGTGCGCTCATCGCCGCCTTCACCGACCGCGAGCGCACGCCGCGCCTCGAATACCTCCCCACGGTAGCATCGGCGGTCGAAGGGGCGCTCCTGATCGAGGGGTTCACCGTCGAGGAGCGCTTGCCGGTGATGACGATCGCCGAGGACGGGCCGCGCGAACTCCCGCAGCCAGCGGGGATCGTCTTCGGACCCCCAGACTCTCCCGCAGAACTCCTGGCGACCGCGACCGCGCAGAACATCGCGTATGGCGGCGAGGCAGCGACCGAGCACGATACCGCGCGCCTGCGGGCCACCATCGAGGCGGGGGGCTTGGTGATCCGCGCGCTGGATCGGGCCATCGGGGCCGTGGTGGGGGCGGGGCTCTACACCGCCCCGATCGCTGGCGTGACCGAGATCGCCGCGATCGGCGTCCTGCCGGCCCACCGCCGCCGGGGGATCGGTGGGATGCTCTGCGTGCATCTCGCCCGTGAGGCGCTCGTCGCCGGGATCGCCCTGCCGTTCCTGATGGCGGCGGGCGAGGCCGAGGAGCGCATGTATGCCCGCGCCGGTTTCGCGACCATCTCGCGCGTGCTGTTCATCTCTCGCCCTGGCCCGGCCCGCGCCTGATCCCTGCCCGTCGGCGCGATCCCCA
>JAABUH010001717.1_pt1 | contig 23112 bp, 17 predicted proteins | sample 5559121 | NCBI WGS metagenome assembly JAABUH01 (sample SAMN10711871, study PRJNA513364) | rock metagenome | isolation source: Antarctica rocks | place: Antarctica: Victoria Land, Battleship Promontory nord | collected 2015-12-28
CCGTCTCGTCGGTGACCACCACGCAGCGCTTCTGCGGCAGCACCGGCGCCAGCAGCGACCCGGCCCGCGCCAGCAGGCCGCTGCCCACCACCACGTCGTAGACGCCGCCAGACAGGCGGATGGGAAGGCGGCGCACGCTGCTCCTGGCCTCCAGCGCCTGCAACACGCGGCCGGCGACGAGATCGGCGCCGTCCTCGTCGCTGTCCATGATGACATCCGCCTCCGCGTAGACCGGGTGGCGCCGCGCCATCAGGCTGCTCAGCGTTGCGGGCAGGTCGGCCTCGGGCAGCAGCGGCCGGCCGGCCTGGCCGGCGAGGCGCCGCAGCAGCACGTCGTGCCGGCAACGCAGCCAGACGCTGGTGGCCGCACCCCGGATCACGCTGCGGGTGTCCGGGTCCAGGAACGCCCCGCCGCCGGTCGCGAGCACCAGCGGCGGCCCGGCCAGCAGGCGCCGTATCATCTGACGCTCGACGCTGCGGAACTCGGCCTCCCCGAAGCGCCGGAAGAACTCGGAGACGGAGCAGCCCGCCGACGCTTCGATCTCGGCGTCGGAGTCGCAGAACGCCAGGCCCAGCCTCGATGCGAGGGCCGGACCGACCGAGCTCTTGCCGGCGCCCATGATGCCGACAAGGATGACTGTTCTCATTGCAATGCCTGTTCGTGTCGTTGCCGCAACGGGAAGGGGATCACGTCGATGGCTGAAGCAGGCTGGATCCGTCGGCTGGCGGCTGCCTGCGGATCAGCCGGGCCCCGCGCCCGGCCACGAGAGGCAGTCCTGTGGCGGGGGACGTGTCGGCTCAGGGAGGCGCGAGGAAGCCGCTGACGGCCCGCAGGGCTTCGACGAAGCGTTCGGCATCGGCGACGCGCAGGCCCGCCAGGTTGCAGCGGCCGTTCCCGGCCATGTAGATGCCGTGTCGCTCCCGCGCGGTACCGACCTCGTCGCGGGTCAGGGGCAGGAGCGAGAACATGCCGTGCTGGCGTGCCAAGAAGGCCAGCCTGGGCTCACACAGTGCCAGGGCGCCGCGCACGGCCGCGATGCGCTGCCTCATCCCCTCCAGCTCGCCTCGCCATGCCTGCGACAGTTCGGTCGACTCCAGCACGGCGCGCACGACGGCTGCCCCGTGGTCCGGCGGCATCGACCAGTTGACCCGGGCGAGGGCGAGCAGGTTTCCCCACAGGATGTCCGCGGCGGACGGGGTGTCGGCGAGCATGAACAGGGCGCCGGTGCGCTCGCGGTAGAGGCCGAAGTTCTTGTCGCAGGAATAGGCGACGAGCGCCTCGCGGACGCTGCCGAGCACGCGCCGGACGCCGTAGGCATCGGGTTCCAGGCCGCGCCCCAGGCCCTGGTAGGCGAGATCGACGAACGGGATCAGGTCGCGGCCGACCAGGATCGCGACCAGCTCGTCCCACTGGCTCTCGCTGAGGTCGGCGCCGGTCGGGTTGTGGCAGCAGCCATGCAGCAGCACGACGTCGCCCGCGGCCGCGCCGGACAGCGCGGCACATGTCTCGTCGAAGGCGACACTCTGGGTGTGCGGATCGAAGCAGCGATACTCCCGCACGGCCAGACGGGCGGCGGCGAAGATCGGCGGGTGGTTCGGCCAGGTCGGCGTGCCCAGCCACAGGGTGGCGCCTGGCCGGGCCATGGCGATCAGGTCGGCGCCGAGCCGCAACGCGCCACCGCCGCCTGGCGTCTGCACCCCGACCAGCCGGCCCTCAAGCCCGTCGGAAGGTCCCGCGACGATCTCGCGCAGCAGGCCGACGAACCGCATGTCGCCTTCCGGCCCGAGATACGTCTTGGTTGTCTGGGTTTCGAGAAGGTGGCGTTCCGCGGCTTTCACCACCTGAAGGATCGGGGTGGTTCCGCTCTCGTCACGATACGTGCCCACGCCGAGGTCGAGCTTGCCGCTGCGCCGGTCGTTCAGGAACAGCCCGATCAGGGAGAGCAGCGCATCGGCGGGCTGGGGGGTGAGCGTCTCGAACATGATGGTGCAGGTCTTCCGTGACGAAATGGCGGGTCGGGACGGCAAGGACGTGCCGGTCGTCCGGGGCACGCAGGAACCGAGGCACGATGCGCGCCGTGCCCGAAGCGCGAGGACCTTCGCAGACCTGCTGACCAGCGGTCCGAGCGAGCGGGCCGGTCGTGGGTGTCGGACCCGGTTCGCCGCCGTGCGAAGGCTTCGGGGGTACCGCCCGGACACGGAGCCGACTGCCAACGGGGATCGGCTTCACGAGTATTGGCCGGAACCGTCGCCCCGATTAGCAGCGCCGGAGTCGTCTTTGCAATCGGAGTCATCTTTGCAATCCCGCGTGACTCTGGTTCGCGGAACCGTGGTGCACAAGGCTCAGGACGGAATGTGCGGTTTATTTCCGCGGCAGTTGGTCTCACCAACACAAATCATACATGGATACGCGCCCCACATTCTATCGAGGGTCATCGCGACGAGCGACAATGCAACCCGTCAAGCGCCCTGTAGGTCAGCATGGAGGAGAGTAGAATATTTCGGACTGTCTGACCCAGGTCAGGCATCCTTCGGCTATGTGGGGTTGTTTACTAGATCGTGAACAACGGCCCTGGCTTTGTCCTGTTCACGACCTGCTACTGTGTGCCAAAGAACAAAATCACTGATGGCATCTATCCGTCTGAAATCCGGCATGCCGGAGCAAGTCATCTTGGTAGCTCCGGCAGCAATACGAGTGTCGCGGACCTGATCCGTGGCGTCGAGAAATTCGCGATCACATCGATAAGACCATTACGGCGGACAAGACACACATGGACGTTTCCGATCTGACTGCCGACGTGCGGCAGCTCCCCGCAGCCACCGTGACGACAGTTGCCGACGGCCTCGGCAAGTCGATGCAGCTGCTCGGGGTGGTTCATGCCTATGGCGTCTGTGGCGGCGCCCAGGCGCTGCTCTGGGCATCGCTGTCGAAGCACCTCCATCTCCTGCATTTCCGCCACGAGAGTGGCGCGGCGTTCGCCGCCACGGAGGCCTCGATCGCCGCGAACGTTCCCGTGGTGGTGTTCACCACGACTGGACCGGGGATCACCAACGCGCTGACCGGAATGATCGCGGCGCGCAGCGAGGGGGCCAAGGTCATCCTGGTCTCCGCCTACGCCTCGGCGCCGCAGCGCGGCCGCGGCGGCATCCAGGAAACCAGCAGCTACACGATGCCGTCGGGCGGGCTGTTCCAGGCCGGCGCCTGGTTCGACGACGCGGTGGTGCTCGACAGCGCCGACCAGTTGCCGCAGGTGCTGCGCCGGATCTCGGCGGGCCTGCACCGTCCGGGCGGCTACGTGGCCCATATCAGCGTGCCGAACGCCGTGCAGGGCGTGCCGCTGTCGCAGCCGCTGCCGAGGCTGTCCGCACGCAACGGCGACTCTGTGACTCCCACGGTCAACCCCGCCGCGATCGCACGCTGCGTCGGACTGCTGTCCGGCCGGCCGTTTGCCATCTGGGCAGGGTTCGGCGCGCGTCACGCCTCCGCCCGGCTCCTGGCGTTCGCCGAGCGCACCGGTGCCGTGGTGATGTGCTCGCCACGTGCCAAGGGCGTGATCCCGGAGACCCACAGGCTGTTCATCGGCGTGACCGGCATGGGAGGGCATACCGCCTCGGTGGTGGCGCACATGCGCGAGCACGCGCCGTATCGCACCCTGGTGCTCGGCACGCGGCTGGGCGAGCCGACGTCGTTCTGGAACCCTGGTCTGGTGCCGGAGGGCGGCTTCGTCCACGTCGATCTCGATCCAATGGTGCCCGGCGTCGCCTACCCGCTGGCGGACACCTACGCGGTGCAGGGCGACAGCGACGAGGTTCTGGGCGCGCTGCTCGATGCCTGGCCGGACCAGGCATCGTCCGTCGCCGAGGTCGCGCCGCCGCATCCGGCGTTCCCGGCGCTCGATGCCGGCGGCAAGGTGCGGCCCGACTTCCTGATGGCGATGCTGCAGGAGGAGGTCGTCGACGGCAGCGACGCGATCGTGCTGGCGGAGTCGGGCAACGCCTTCACCTGGGCGACGCACTACCTGCGCTTCCCGGAGCCGAACCGCTATCGCGTCAGCACCAACCTGGGCTCGATGGGGCACGCCGCCACCGGGGCGCTCGGCGTCGCTTCCGCGACGGGCCGGCCGGCGGTGGTGATCTCCGGTGACGGCTCCATGCTGATGAACAGCGAGGTGAACACCGCGGTCAAGGCGCAGCTCCCCGTGGTGTGGGTCGTGCTCAACGACGGCCGCTACAACATGTGCTTTCAGGGCATGGACGCGCTCGGTATGGGCGGCGCGGCGGACGCGACCTTCCCGCCGGTGGACTTTGCCCTACTCGCGCGTGCGATGGGCGCGCACTCGATCCGCGTCGAACACGAGACGGAATTGCGCGGCGCGCTGGCGCAGGCGCTGGCCTGCGGCGGTCCGTTCGTCGTGGACGTCATCATCGACGCCGATCGGGTCGCCCCGACCCATGGGCGGAACGAGGGCCTGCGTGCCAACCAGGCCCTCGAGAAGCGCGAAGGGCTCAGCTTCCCCCTGATCACGTCCAACTGAGAAGCGACGAAGCCCATGGAACGCAACACCTTCGCCACCGCGACCTACATCGAGACCTCGCCAGCCGCGGCCCTCGCCTACCTACGCGACCTGCGGAACCTGGACGAGTGGACGCTCTACAGCCGGATGATCGAGCAGGTCGACGAGAACACCTGGCGGGGCACGGCGTCGGGTTACCACAGCGACCTGTTCTACCACGTGCGCCCGATCGACACGCCGATGTTCAGCGGCGTGGAGTGGCACTGCGGCTTCGAATACGGCAAGTACTTCCAGTGCTATCCGGCGCTGGTGTTCCCGGCTGGCTACATGGGATCGGCCGAGGCGGGATGCTACTTCCACTGGCTGAGCTTCGTCGGGCCGGAGCGCGCCACGCCGATGATCATGCAGGGCATCCACCTGGTGCACACGGCGGAGATCCGCTCCCTGAAGGGCACGCTGGAGCGCCAGGCCGGGCTCAAATCCGCGGCGATCGGCAAGTTCGAGACCAAGACCAGCTCCATCTTCGTCGATGCCCCGCTCGACCTCGCGACGGCCTTCCTCAGCGACGCGCGCAACCTGGGCGACTGGGCGTTCTTCCTGCGGCCGAAGCAGGTGGATGCGGCCGGGCGCGGCGAGTTCACCGACGAGTACGGTTGCGACGTCGAGGTGACGATCCGCTCGCACGACTGCGGCGAATACAGCCTGCTCGAGTTCGAGCATCGCTATCGCGACCTGGGCTACGTGCAGCGCAGCTGCATGTTCCTGGTGCCTTGCGCCTACGCGTTCGGCAACCCAGAGGCGCGCGGCCTGGTGCAGCACCGGATCGCGTTCTTCGAGAAGGCGCGTCCTCCCGTGCACGGCAAGCTGCAGATCGAGGACTACGGCGCGGAAAGCATGAGCCTGAAGCGTCTGCTCGAGAGCAAGGCCGGCAACCTCGACGCCTTCGCGCGCGGCATGAGCTACATCAAGGCGGGCGAGTTATGACTCCGGCCGTGGCCCTGGCTCGGGCGCAGCCGTCCGGGAAGGCGCCGCAGGACTTTGCCGGTGCGGTCGCCGCCGTCCCCGCGATTGACGGCGTTGCCGCAGGATTGGCGCGCGCAGGTGTGCCGCGTCGGCTGATGCTCCTCGACAACTACGACAGCTTCACGTTCAACCTGTTCCATGCCCTGGGTGCGCTGGGCGTACGGGTGGACGTGCGGCGCAACGATGCGCTGAGCGTCGACCAGGTGATGGCGCAGCGTCCCGATGCCGTGGTGATCTCGCCCGGGCCGTGCGATCCGGACCGGGCAGGCATCTCGCTGCGGCTCATCGAGCGTGCGTCGAAATCGGTCCCGGTTCTCGGCGTCTGCCTCGGGCACCAGGCGATCGGCCAGGTGTTCGGCGGCAGGGTGGTGCGGGCTTCCAGGCCGATGCACGGCCGCGTCAGCCTGATCAGCCACGACGGCACCGGCGTGTTCGCGGGATTGCCAAACCCGTTCTGTGCGACGCGCTACCACAGCCTGGTCGTGGAGCGCTACAGCGTGCCGGAGTCGCTGCGCGTCAACGCCTGGACCGAGGACGGCACGATCATGGGGCTGTGCCACCGCGAGCTTCCGGTGCATGGCGTGCAGTTCCATCCGGAGAGCATCGAGACCGCTATGGGCGGCGCGCTGCTGGGCAACTTCCTGGCTTTGGTTTCCGGACGCCCGCCGGCATGAGCCAGGATCTCCGGGCCATCCTCCGCCTGGTCGCCGCCGGCACCCCGCTCGACGCGGAGCAGGCCGAGGCAGCGTTCGGCCTGCTCATGCAGGGCGAGGCGACGCCGTCGCAAATCGGCGCCCTGCTGATGGGCCTGCATGTCCGGGGCGAGACCGTGGCCGAGATCGTCGGCGCCAGCCGGGCGATGATGGCGCGCATGACGGTGGTGGACGCTCCGGCGGATGCGATCGACGTGTGCGGCACCGGCGGCGACACGCGCGGCACCTGGAATGTCTCCACAGCGGTCGCGTTCGTGGTCGCGGGCTGCGGCGTGCCGGTGGCCAAGCACGGTAACCGCGCCATGTCGTCGCGTTCCGGAGCCGCCGACGTGCTGGAGGCGCTCGGCGTCCGGATCGATCTGTCGCCCGACCAGGTCGGGTACGCCATCGCCGAGACCGGCATCGGCTTCCTGTTCGCGCCCGGCCACCATCATGCGATGCGCCATGTCGCGGACGCGCGGCGCGAGCTTGGCGTGCGCACAATCTTCAACCTGCTGGGACCGCTGTGCAATCCGGCGCGGGTGCGCCGGCAACTCGTCGGCGTGTTCGCCGCGGAGTGGCTGCTGCCGGTCGCCGAGGTGTTGCGTGCATCCGGCTGCCGCAGGGCCTGGGTGGTGCACGGCCATGACGGGCTGGACGAGCTGACCACGACCGCCGCGTCCTCCGTGGCGGAGTTGCGGGACGGGATGATCACGCAGTTCGAGGTGGAGCCCGAGCGGGCCGGGTTGCCGAGCGCCACTGTGGAGGATCTCCAGGGTGGCGACGCCGCGGACAACGCAACGGCGCTGCGGGCATTGCTGCGGGGGCAACCGGGTCCCTACCGCGACATCGTCGTCCTTAACGCTGCCGGGGCGTTGATCGTCGCCGGCCGCGCCGACGATCTGATGGCGGGCGCGGCACTGGCGCGGCGCTCTATCGACTCCGGCGCGTCCGGAGCGCGGCTGGACGCCCTGGTCCGGGTCACGAACCCGGTGACGGCATGACCGACATGCTGGAACGGATCTGCGCGGAGAAGCGGGGCCTTGTCGAACTCTGCCGCGCGCGCCTGCCGCTCGGCGACCTGGAGGCGGCGCTGCCTGCGGAGCCGACGCGCGGGTTCCACCATGCGCTGCGGGCCAGGGTGGCGGCCGGGCAGGTCGGCCTGATTGCGGAGATCAAGCAGGCCAGCCCGAGCCGCGGGGTGATCCGCACCGGGTTCAGTCCCGCCGCGTTGGCCGCCTCCTATGAGGCGGGAGGTGCCGCGTGCCTGTCAGTGCTGACGGATACGCCGTATTTCCAGGGCACGGTCGCCCACCTCGTCGAGGCGCGCGCCGTGACCTCGCTTCCGGTGCTGCGCAAGGATTTCACCCTCGACCCCTACCAGGTCGTCGAGGCACGTGCCGCCGGCGCCGACGCGGTGCTGCTGATCCTCGCGGCGCTGGGCGATGACCAGGCAGCGGAGCTGGAGGCGACGGCATCTTCCCTGGGTCTGGACGTGCTGCTCGAGGTGCACGACGAGGCCGAGCTGGAACGGGCCCTGCGGCTTCGCTCCCCTCTGGTCGGGATCAACAACCGCAACCTCAAGACCCTCGAGGTCGATCTCGCCACCACCGAGCGCCTGGCGCCGCTGGTGCCGTCGGACCGCCTGCTCGTGTGCGAGAGCGGCGTGGTCTCGTCCGGGGATGTCGCGCGCATGGGACGGGCGGGGGCGCACTGCTTCCTCGTCGGCGAAAGCCTGCTGCGTCAGGACAACGTTGCAGAGGCCACGGCAGCGTTGCTGGGCGGGGCGCCATGAGGCTGCGTCCGCGCCGGCACGCAGGCCGTCCCACCCTTCCGCCTCGCGGTCCGGCTACACGCGGCGCGTGGGATCGCATGCGCCGGATGTGTCCGCGGCCGACCGTCTCCCTCCGACGTCGGGCCGCCACGGCGCGATCAGACGCGTGAACCGCAACATTTCGTGCAGCCGGGCATCATGATGTATGTTTCGCCTCAGACCTCCGCCTTTGTCGCAGCCTACGAGGCTGGCCGTCCCCAGGTCGTGTGGACCAAGCTGATCGCGGACCTGGAAACGCCGGTGTCGGCGATGCTGAAGCTCACCGAGGGGCAGCCGTACAGCTTCCTGCTGGAGTCCATCGAGGGCGGCGCGGTCCGTGGCCGCTACTCCTACATCGGACTGCATCCGGATCTCGTCTGGCGCTGCCACGGCGATCGCGCGGAGATCAGCCGCTCGCGGCGGCTGGGCGAGGAACAGTACGAGCCGTCGCCGCTGCCATCCCTGGAGAGCTTGCGGGCGCTGATCGGCGAATGCCGCATCGACCTCCCTGCCGACCTGCCCCCCGGCAGCGCCAGCCTCATCGGTTTCTTCTCCTACGATTTCGTGCGTCTGATCGAGCGGCTCCCGGACGCCAACCCCGACGAGCTGAATCTCCCCGACGCCATCCTCATGCGGCCCACCGTGATCACCGTGTTCGACAACGTGCTCGACGAGATGACGGTGGTGACCCCGGTCTATCCCGAGGCGGGGCTGACCGCAGCGGCGGCCTACGAGAGGGCGTGCATGCGGCTCGACGACATCGTCGCCGGCCTGGAGCGGGGCGTGGCGCGCCATGTTCCGGCGCACGCCGCAGGGTCGCCGGTCGAGGCGACGTCGAACCGCACCCGGGCGGAGTACCACGCCATGGTGGAGCAGGCCCAGGAGTATATCCGGGCCGGGGACGCCTTCCAGGTCGTGCCATCGCAGCGGTTCTCGATGCCGTTCGCGCTGCCACCCCTCACGTTGTACCGGTCGCTTCGCCGGCTCAATCCGTCGCCGTTCTCGTTCTACCTGCATCTCGGCGACTTCGCGCTGGTGGGGTCCTCGCCGGAGATCCTGGTGCGCCTGCGCGATGACGTGGTCACCGTGCGGCCCATCGCGGGCACACGCCGGCGCGGCGCGACGCGCGGCGAGGACCTCGCCCTGGAGCAGGAGCTGCTCGCCGATCCCAAGGAGCTGGCGGAGCACCTGATGCTGCTCGACCTCGGGCGCAACGACGTCGGCCGCGTCGCGAAGGTGGGCACCGTGCGGGTGAGCGAGAAGATGGTGGTCGAGCGCTACTCCCACGTCATGCACGTCGTGTCCAACGTGGAAGGCGAGTTCGACGCGGAGCGTGCCGACGTGCTCGATGCGCTGTGCGCCGGCTTTCCCGCCGGCACCGTGTCCGGCGCGCCGAAGATCCGCGCGATGCAGATCATCGACGAGCTGGAGCCGGTGCGGCGCAGCTTCTATGCGGGCGGCATCGGATACATCGGCGCCGACGGCAACCTCGACACCTGCATCGGGCTGCGAACCGGGTTGGTGAAGGCGGGAACCCTGTACGTGCAGGCCGGCGGCGGCGTGGTCGCGGATTCCGATCCGGAAGCCGAGTACCAGGAGTCCTGCATGAAGGCGCGGGCGCTGCTCAGCGCCGCCGAGGACGCGCTGCTCTGCAACACCTTCAGCATCGCCCCGCGCGAACGCAGGGAGGCGGCGGAATAGCGCCGGGGCGACGAGGCCGACGCCGCCGCACGGTTCCATCGACATCGGCGGAAACATCCTCCGCCGACCCTGACGTCATCCCAACCTGAACCAGGACAGTCCAAATCACATCGTTTCAACATCGGAGGCCCTGCCGTGGATAGCAATATTGCACCAAACGTTCGCGGCATCTCCGGAGCTTCGGCAAACGACCAGCATTCCTGGTCCCCGTCCTCGTGGCGGTCCTTCCCGCTCCAGCAGATGCCGACCTACGACAACCTTCGCCAGCTCGCCGACGTGGAAGCCCGGTTGCGCAGCCTGCCGCCCCTGGTGTTCGCGGGCGAGGCACGCGAGCTGCGCCGCCAGCTCGGCGAGGTGGCGGTCGGCCGCGGCTTTCTGGTGCAGGGTGGCGAGTGCGCGGAAAGCTTCACCGACTTCCACGCCGACTCCATCCGCGACATGCTGCGCGTGCTGCTGCAGATGACGATGGTGCTGACGTTCGGGGCGGGCGTGCCAGTGGTCAAGGTCGCGCGCCTCGCCGGGCAGTTCGCCAAGCCCCGGTCTGCGGCCACAGAGGTCCAGGACGGCGTCGAGCTGCCGAGCTACCGCGGCGACATCATCAACGTGAACGAGTTCACGCCCGAGGCGCGCCGGCCCGATCCGGAGCGGCAGATGATGGCGTACTCGCAATCGGCCTCGACGCTGAACTTCCTGCGTGCCCTCACCGAGGGCGGCTACGCGATGCTGAATCGCGTGCACGAGTGGAACCTGGATTTCGTCAAGCGCTCGGCGCAGGGCCGACGCTACAGGGACATCGCAGACCGCATCTCCGAGACGCTCGATTTCATCACGGCGTGCGGCATGTCCGACCTGACCACGCCGCTGGTGGCGCAGACCAAGCTCTACACGTCCCACGAATCCCTGCTGCTCGGCTACGAGGAGGCGATGACGCGGGCCGACTCCACCAGCGGGGACTGCTACAACACCGGCGCGCACATGCTCTGGATCGGCGACCGCACCCGCAACCTCGACGGAGCGCATGTTGAGTACATGCGCGGCATCGCCAACCCGATCGGCCTTAAGGCCGGTCCGACGATGACGCCCGAAGGCCTGCTGCAGCTGTGCAGCGTGCTCAACCCGGACAACATCGCGGGGCGGCTCACCCTGATCGTGCGCATGGGCCGCGAGCGGTGCGCCGAGCACCTGCCGCCACTGATCCGCGCGGTGCAGCGCGAGGGGCTGCACGTCGTGTGGTCCTGCGATCCGATGCACGGCAACACGGTCAAGGCCGCGTCAGGCTTCAAGACCCGTCCGTTCAGCCACATCATGCAGGAGATCGAGGAGTTCTGCGCCATCCATCTCGCGGAGGGCACCTACGCCGGCGGCATCCACGTCGAGATGACAGGGCAGAACGTCACCGAATGCATCGGCGGCGCGCAGGAGATCACCGAGGCCGCACTCTCGCACCGCTACCACACGCAGTGCGACCCGCGGCTCAATGCCGAGCAGAGCCTGGAGGTGGCGTTTCTGCTCGCGCAGAATCTCAAGGAGGCGCGTCGGGCGCACCAGGCCGGCGACGCCTCATGAGGGGTGGCGCCGCGCGGCCAGCCCTGCTGAGGACGCCCGACGGCCACGTGTCGTCGTCGCCGGCACCGTTGTTTCGCCAGATCACCTTCGTGGGCGTTGGCCTCATCAACGGGTCGCTCGCCCGCGACGTGCGACGCCTCGGCCTCGCCACCCGGCTGGTCGGCACCGCACCGGATCGCGCCATGCTGGACCAGGCCCGCCAGCTCGGCCTGGTGGACGATGCGACGACCGATGCGGCGGAGGCGGCGCGGGGCGCCGACCTGGTCGTGCTCGGCGTGCCGGTGGGGGCGAGCGGCGATGCGGCCGGCGCCGTCGCGCCCGGATTGTCGCCGGACACGATCGTGACCGACGTCGGCTCGGTGAAGGCGCGGGTGATCGATCTCGTCGCACCCCACCTGAACCTGCGCCGCTTCGTGCCCGGCCACCCGGTGGCCGGCACGGAAGAGTCGGGACCCGGCGCCGCGCTGGACGGCCTGTTCAGCAATCGCTGGTGCATCCTCACGCCGACGGCGGCGACGGACGAGGCCGCGACCGCCCGGGTGGAGGCGCTGTGGCGCGCGGTCGGCTCCAAGGTGGAGCGCATGGACGCCGGCCACCATGACAAGGTGCTGGCGATCACCTCGCACCTGCCGCACCTGCTGGCCTTCAACATCGTCAACACGGCCGACGACCTGGAGGGCGTGCTCAAGGGCGAGGTGCTCAAGTACGCGGCGGGCGGGTTCACCGACTTCACCCGCATCGCGGCGGCCAACCCGACCATGTGGCGCGACGTGTTCCTGCACAACAAGACCGCGATCCTCGAGGTCGTCGGCCGCTACGTCGAGGATCTGGTCGCGTTGCAGCGTGCGATCCGCTGGGACGAGGCCGAAACGTTGTCGCGGCGGTTCGAAAGCGCGCGGTCCGTCCGCCGCGAGGTCGTGCGCTGCGGCCAGGCCTACAAGCGCGTGCCGAGCGCGAGGTTCGCGCCGGACGATCCCGCCGCCGCGCAGACACGCACCCTGGCCGCCGAGAGCGAGGCCTAGGGCATCGCACCGGCCAGGACCGCGAGACCACCACGACTCCCAAACGACGCAGTTCCAAGCGTCACCACACAAGGAAACGTCATGCAGACCTCGGATTCGGGACAAGTGGCCAGTTCGACCGGCCCCGACTACAGCAGCCTTGCGCAGGGTGCGTTCGGCAGCGCTCCGCAGGGCGGCCAGGTGATCACCATCACGCCCGGCGCGTCCGCGATGACCGTGGACGGCGGCAACAAGCAGTTCGTGGTCGAGTACACCGGCAACACGGCCAACGGCGGCGGCAACAGCCTCGACATCACCGGCGGCAACAACTCGTTCGTCATCGAATACGATTTCGCCACGCCCGGCAGCGTGGCCGGCTCCGGCAACGGCGGCAACAGCGTCCACGTCGAGGGCGGCAACAACACCTTCGTCGTGGCCTACAATTACGGCACCGGCGCCGCCGACGTGTCGGGCGAGTCCGCTGCTCCGGCCGTGCCGGATGCGTCCGGCACGGCCAGCCCGACGGCGGCCATACCGGATGCCACGATCATGGCGGCGCCGGATGCCGCAGCGGCCGCCCCGGTCGCCGCACCCGGGCCCGCACCCGTCAGCTCGGGCGACGACACGTCCAACGTCGTGGCCTCGGGCCAGGGCGGCGCGATCGTCACCGGCACCGCCACCAACGACACCACCACTGGCGGCAACGCCGTCAATGTCGGCGGCAGCAACGCCGTCAGCGTCGGCGGCAGCAACAACAGCTTCGTGGTGGCCGACAACTTCGCCGCCGCCTCCGGGCCGACAGGCTCGGGCTCCGGCAACGGCGGCAACACCGTGCAGGTCGACGGCGGCAACAACAAGTTCGTCGTGGCCTTCGATTACGGCTCGACCGGGGGCACCGCAGGGGCGGGCACCTACGATTACAGCGGCCTGTCCGCAAGCGGGAGCACATCCATGTCCGGCACGTCCTATCCCGGCGCCTCGACCGGCGCCAGCAGCATCGCCGGCGCGGCACTCGGCACCGACACCACGGGCGGCGCGGCGATGGCCGGCGGCGCCAGCCCGGCCGGAGGCGCGGACCTGACGTCGTTGCTGAGGCAGAGCCCGTTCGGCGCCCTGCTGGACCTGCCGGGTGTCACGCCCGCGACCCTGTTCGGCAACCTTCCCGCCAGCAGCGGCGCCAACCCGTTCGGCAGCAGCGCGATGCTGGGCAGCAACCCGTTCACCAACTATCCGGGTACCAACAGCATCTTCAGCGCGGCCACCAATGCCGGCTCGGTCAGCGGCGCCGCGGCCATGGGCGGCGGCAACCCGTTCGCCGGCGGCGCGGCCGCGGGGTCCTCGGTCGGTGGTGCCGCAGCCGCGGGCGGCAGCAACCCGTTCGCCGGCGGTTCGGCCGCGGGCGGCAATCCGTTCGGCGGCGCGGCGACTATGGGCAGTGCCAGCCCGGCCGGCGGCGCGTCGGCGGCCGGTCCGGTCAGCATGGCGGGCGGGGCGGACACGACGGGCGGCGCGGCGATGCCGGCCATGGGTGGCGCCAGCGGTGCCAGCCCGGCCGGAGGCGCGGACCTGACGTCGCTGCTGAGGCAGAGCCCGTTCGGCGCCCTGCTGGACCTGCCGGGTGTCACGCCCGCGACCCTGTTCGGCAACCTTCCCGCCAGCAGCGGCGCCAACCCGTTCGGCAGCAGCGCGATGCTGGGCAGCAACCCGTTCACCAACTATCCCGGCACCAACAGCATCTTCAGCGCGGCAACCAACGCCGCCTCGGTCAGCGGCGCCGCGGCCGTGGGCGGCGGCAACCCGTTCGCCGGCGGTTCGGCGTCGGGTGCCAACCCCTTCGCCGGCGGCTCGGCCGCGGGCGGCAACCCGTTCGGCGGTGCCGCGACGATGGGCGGTGCCAGCCTGGCCGGCGGCATGTCGGCTGCCGGACCTGTCGGCATGGCGGGTGGGGCGAGCATGATGGGCGGCGCGGCGATGCCGACCACGGGCGCTGCCAGCCCGGCCGGTGCGGCTGGCACCAGCAGCGCGGCGGCCGTGATCGGACAGAGCCCGTTCGCACCCCTGCTCAGCCTGCCGGGTGTCACCGGCCAGACCATCTTCGGCACCAACGACGTCAGCTCGTCGGGCGGCACCGACGCGGCTTCGCTGATCGGGCAGAGCCCGTTCGCTCCCCTGCTCAACCTGCCCGGCATCACGGCGGACTCGATCCTTGGCGCGCTGAGCGGCAACACCGTGGGTGGCGCCGCCGCCGGCACGACCATGGACAGCACGTCCGGTGCCGCGATGACCGCCGCAAGCGTGGCGGGGGCCGCGGCCGCTGCCGCCGCAGGCGTGCCCAACGCGTCTGCCGGGGTGGGCGGCGTCGCCGCTGCGATCGGCACGGACAGCGTCGCTCCTGCGTCCTCGGTGATGCCGAGCGTCGTCGGCGCGGCAGGCGGTGCCGATCTCTCGTCGATGCTGTCGCAGAGCCCGTTCGCGCCGTTGCTCAGCCTGGGCGTCTCGGCGGAATCCCTGGCCGGCGCGCTCAGCGGCGCTCCTGCTGACACGGTCGCCGCCAGTGCGGGCGCTGCCGTCAGCAGCGTCGGCACCTTCGACACCAGCCTGCTCGGCAGCCTGGCGGCCAGCACGGCGACGGGCGGCACCGCGGGTGCCGCCGGCCTGGGCGGGCTCAGCTCGCTGCTCGGCAGCCTGGCCGCGCAGGGTGGCAGCTCGTCCGGCCTGGGCGCCCTCAGCTCGCTGCTGGGCAGCCTGTCCTCCGGCGGCACCGCCGGCATCGACCTGAGCACGATCGGGTCGCTGTTCGCCGGCGCGTCCTCGGGCGGCAGCAGCGGCATCGACATCAGCGCCATCGGCTCCCTGGTCGGCGGCGCAGCCTCCGGCAGCGCCGGCGGCTTCAACGTGAGCGCGATCGGCTCGCTGTTCGGCGGCGCCTCCTCGGGCGATGCCAACGGCATCAACGCGAGCACGATCGGCTCGCTGTTCGGCGGCTAGTTCCCGGTTCCGGCAACACGCTCCGGGGAACGCCGATCCCAGCCGGTTCCGTCAGTCCCACGCTCCGGACTGACGGGATCGGACATACCCATCGTGCCGACCGATCCGCATCGTGGCTGAGCACGATGCGGATCGCCCCATCTTTGCGAGGAGCCGCCGTGTCTCGACCGATTGCCGTGCCGATGCCCGCTTCGACCGACCGGGTCGCGCCTCTCTGCCGTCCATGAGGCTGGCGCTTCCCTCCGGGCCGGCGCACCTGACGTACTGCACCAACGTGCACAGCGGCGAAAGCTGGGCCCACACCTTCGCCGCCCTGCAGCGCCATCTGCCCGCGATCCGGCGCCGGCTCTCGCCCGACGCGCCGATGGGGGTGGGCCTGCGCCTGTCCAGCGTCGCCTCCGAGGCGCTGCGGGACGAGGGTGCGCTCGACGCGCTGCGCGACTTCCTGGTGCGCGAGAGTCTCTACGTCTTCACCATCAACGGTTTTCCATACGGTCCCTTCCATGGCGAACGGGTCAAGGAACAGGTGTACGAGCCCGATTGGCGCACGCCGGAGCGGCTGTCCTACACCGATCGTCTCGCCGAGCTGCTTGCGGCGCTGCTGCCCGACGAGCCGGAGCTGTTCGGCAGCATCAGCACGGTGCCCGGCGCCTTCGGGGCCGTTGCCGCCGCTCCCGGTGCCATGGAGGCGATCGCGTCGGCGATGCTGCGCCAGGCCGCACGCCTGGCGGCACTCGAGGACCGCACCGGGCGGCGCATCGTGCTGGCGCTGGAGCCGGAGCCGATGTGCCTGTTGCAGACCACCGCGGAGGCGGTGGCGTTCTTCGAGGCGCACCTGTTCGGCACCGAAGCCCAAGCCCGCTTCGTGGCACTCTCCGGCCGCGGCGCCGCGGTGGCGGAGCGTCTGCTGCGGCGCCATCTCGGCCTCTGCCTGGACGTCTGCCACGCCGCGGTGGCGTTCGAGCGGCCCGGGGACAGCCTCGAACTGCTGCGCGGCGCCGGCATTGCCGTGACCAAGCTTCAGCTCTCCTCGGCGCTGGCGATCCCGCGCATGGACCATGCGGCGGCGGCGATGCTGCGCCGCTTCGACGACGGCATCTACCTGCACCAGGTGGTCGAGCGTGGCCCGCGTGGGCTGGTGCGCTTCCTCGACCTGCCCCAGGCGCTCGCCGCCTGGAGGGACGACCCCGCCGGGGAGCGGGAGTGGCGGGTGCATTTCCACGTGCCGGTGTTCCACGCGGCCGCCGGCCGCTTCGCCACCACGCAGCCGATGCTGCTCGACATGCTGGCGCGGCAGCGCGGGCAGGGGATCAGCGCGCATCTGGAGGTCGAGACCTACACCTGGGACGTGCTGCCGCAGGAGCTGCGCAGCGCCGACCTCGACGGCGACATCGCCCGCGAGGTCGCCTGGGTGCGGGATCGGCTGCTGCAGTGACCCCGGCCGTGGCCCTCAGGCTCGGCCGCGTCTCCAACCTGCCAACGGTGTGGACCAACGCCCTGGCCGGGGTGGCGCTGGCCGGGGCGTCGCCCTGGCGCTGGGCGACGCTCGCCGTGGCCGGCGGGCTGTCGCTGGCCTATGTCGGCGGGATGTACCTCAACGACGCGTTCGATCGCGCGACCGATGCGCGCGAGCAGCCGTTCCGGCCGATCCCGTCGGGCGCGGTCGAGGCGAACACCGTGTTCGCCGCCGGGTTCCTGCTGCTGCTGGGCGGCATTGCGCTGCTGCTGGCGGCGGCAGGCGGCTTCGGCGTGCCGTCCGGGGGCGTCGCGGCGAGCGGCTTCGCGCTGGCCGGCTGCGTGGTCGTCTACAGCTGGCACCACAAGGACAACCCGCTCAGCCCGCTCGTGATGGGGACCTGCCGGCTGCTGTCCTACGTCGCCGCGGGTGTGGCGGCGACGGCGGTGCCGAGCGGCGCGCTGCCGATCGCTGCCGCGGTGGCGCTGTGCTACCTGATCGGCCTCACCTTCGCCGCCAAGCGGGAGGCCTCCGGACGGTTCGGCGGCGCCTGGCCGCTGGTCCTGCTGCTGGTGCCGCTCGTCTACGGGGCGTGGCATGCGGACGGCGCGGCGGTATGGCTGAGCCTGGCGGCGCTGGCCGGGCTGATCGGCGTCGCGGCCTGGCTGCTCCGACGACGCCGTCAGGGCGACATCGGCCGCGCGGTCGGCTCGATGATCGCGGGGATCGCCCTGCTCGACGCGATGTTCCTCGCCGTCGCCGGCCGTCCGGGCGCTGCGGCGCTGGCGCTGGGCTGCTTCGTCGTGACGCTCGTGCTGCAGCGCTGGGTTCGCGGCACGTGAGTTGCACTCGTACAGATGGTGTCGCAGCGGGTCGCGCCGCGGCCGCAACGCAGTCCGAGTCCAACCTCCGCACGAGGAAAGGATCTTGTCCGATGACCCCCGATCTTCTGATGCTCGACTGGCTGCTGCGCCAGCTTCCGGCCGAGGTGTCGGCCTGGCTCGTGGCGCAGCACGACCTGGTGCGCCACGGCGTTCCCGATCGCGAGTTCAACCTCGCGTTCAGCCTCGTGCCCCGACGCGTGGGCAAGGCCGACCTGGACTTCGAGGAATGCGACCTCGCCGATGCCGAGGCGTCGCGCCCCGGCTGGGACCCGCGGGGCTGGAGCGCGGACCAGGTGGGCCGCCTCATCCTGCTGCTCGCGGTGGCGGAGCGCGATGGCGCGCGGTTCGCCGCACGCCTGCGCGACCTGATGGCCACCGCAGACCTGTCCGAGACGATCACCATCCTGCGCGGCCTGCCGCTCTATCCCGGTCCGCAGGCGCATCTCGGGCTGGCACGGGCCGGGGTGCGCAGCGGCATGCGCCCGGTGTTCGAGGCGGTGGCGCATGCCAATCCCTACGCCGCGGAGCACTTCGACGAGGCGGGCTGGAACCAGCTCGTGGTGAAGGCGCTGTTCATCGAGAGCACCTTGGCTCCGATCCAGGGCCTGGACCGGCGCGCCAACGCCACCCTGATGCGCATGCTGTGCGACTACGCCCACGAGCGCTGGGCCGCCGGCCGCCCGGTCAGCCCGGAGCTGTGGCGCTGCGTCGGGCCGTGGGCGGACGCGCCGGCCCGCGAGGATCTGGCCAGGGTCCGCGCCGCCGGCAGCCCGGCCGAGCGTGCGGCGGCGGCGCTGGCTCTGGCGGCGGCAGGGGCGGCCTCATGAACGGTGCCGCAAACAAATCGACGGGCGCGCAGACAGTGCCAGGAGGCGACATGTTCATCGACACCCACACCCACATGATCTCGCGCACCACCGACGACTACGAGCGGATGGCGCAGGCCGGCATCGTCGCCTGCATCGAGCCGGCGTTCTGGCTCGGCCAGCCGCGCACCAACGTCGGCAGCTACATCGACTACCTGTCCACCATCGTCGGCTGGGAGCGCTTTCGCGCCGGGCAGTTCGGCATGCGGCACTACTGCACCATCGGCCTGAACAGCAAGGAGGCGAACAACGAGGCGTTGGCGGAGGCGGTGATGGACATCCTGCCGCGTTTCGCGCTCAAGGAGGGGGTCGTGGCGATCGGCGAGATCGGCTACGACGAGCAGACCGCGCTGGAGGACCGCTACTTCCGCCTGCAGCTGGACCTGGCGCGCGAGCTGGACATGCCGGTCATGGTGCACACGCCGCACCGCGACAAGAAGCGCGGCACCTCCCGGTCGATGGACGTGGTGGTCGAGCAGGGGCTGGATCCTGCCTGGGTCATCATCGACCACAACAACGAGGAGACCATCCGCGAGGTGCTGGACCGCGGGTTCTGGGCCGGCTTCTCCATCTATCCCGGCACCAAGATGAGCAGCGCGCGCATGGTCGATCTGGTGCGCGAGTACGGACCGGAGCGCATCCTGGTCGACTCCGCCTGCGATTGGGGGGTGTCCGACCCGCTCGCCGTGCCCAGGACCGCGGAGCTGCTGCGCAGCGGCGGCATCGCCGAGGACGCGATCCGCAAGGTCGTGTACGGCAACGCGCTGCTGGCCTACGGGCGCAACGGGCAGATGCGCGAGGCCGACTGGCTGGACCCGGCGCCGATCGACCAGCGCACCCTCTACATGGGCAACTCCGTGCTGCGCGGGGGCCAGACGCCACGGATCGACGACAGGCCGGCGGTGGACGCCGCCGCGGACTGACACCCGGCTCACGGGGATGACGGCAGGGGCGGCAAGTAGGGCCGGGCTCTGCCCGGACCCGCAAAAGGCCGATGGCCCTTTGATCCAGCCATTCAAGGAGGGGACTCTCAAGGCTAGGCCTTGGGCGGAGGCCAGAGGCTAAGCCTCCGGCCTTGCTGTCTCCGCATCCGTGCCGACGTCGCCCTCCACCGAGCGCCGGCCGTGCCGGTGTGCAACGCCAACTGTCCGGCGGGTGGCTACAGTCCCGGCTCGGGCTTGACCTCCACCCTCAGCAGCTCCGGGGCCTGTTCCAGCCTCGCGGGGTTATCCTGGCGCAGGCGGGCCAGCTCCGCGTGCACGGCGGCCCGGTCCGCCGTGTCCAGGTCGGTGAGGTCCGGTGATCCTCCATCGAGGATTGCTGTCGCACGCTCCAGGGTCTGCTCGGGTGTCAGCGCCATGTCCATGTCCTTGTTGTCGTTGCGACGTCCCGGCGGCCATCCGGACGTCGGGGAATGCCTCTCTCCGCGCCGTGCGGGGCCGCAGCCGCTTAGGCGTCGAAGCGGGCATCCTGGCCCACCAGGTCGACTTCGCGCTCGGCGCCGAAGACGTGGCGCAGCACCAGCGCCTTGAAGTCCAGGGCCGAGACGGAGCCCTGCTCCCGCATCAGCTCCGGCGTGTCGGAGATCACCAGCGGCCCGTCCGCCGGGTCGGTCAACCGGCCATGCGAGCCTTTCACCAGCGCGGTGTCTCGGATCGGGATCACGTCGAGCAGCGCACGCTGCCCGAGCCTGCGCTGCATCAGCCGCATCGCGATGCGCAGCTTCGCGGAGGGCAGCGCGGGGTCGAGGAACAGCTCCATCGGGTCGTATCCAGGCTTGCGGTGGATGTCGACGGTGCGGGCGAAGTCCGGCGCGCGGGCGTCGTCCTCCCACCAGTAGTAGCTGAACCAGCGGTCGTGGTCGGACAGCGCGACCAGCTCGCCCGAACGTGGGTGATCGAGGCCGTGCGCGCGCTTGCCGTCCTCGCCGAGCACGACGTCGACGCCGTCCAGCGTCTCGAGCACGCGCCGCACCGACGCGATGTCGTCCGCCTCGCGCACGTAGACATGGGCGAGCTGGTGGTCGACCAGCGCGAAGGCGCGGCTGGCGCCGCAGTCCAGCAGCTCGTGGCCCAGCTCGGTGCGCAGGCGTAGCAGGCCGGCTCCCCGCAGGGCGCGGTTGATGTCCACCGCGCCCCGTACCGGGACGATGCCGTATTCCGAAACGACGATGACGCGCTGGCCGAGTTCGCGCGCGGCCTCGATCAGCGTGCCGCAGACGGCGTCGATCTCGCGCAGGTCGCGGCGGACCCGCGGGTCGCCGGCATCCGGCCCCCATTTCTGCAGCCCGTAGTCCAGATGCGGCAGGTAGCACAGCGTCAGCGTCGGATGCCTGGTGCGCATGACGTGCTCGGTGGCACGGGCGATCCAGCGGCTGCTGCTGATGTCGGTGGCGGGTCCCCAGAAGCGGAACAACGGGAACGGGCCGAGCTGCGCGTCAAGCTCGTCGTGCAGCTCCGGCGGCTCGGCGTAGTGGTCCGGGATCTTGCGCCCGTCGGCGGGATACATCGGGCGCGGCGTCGCGCTGAACTCCGCCCCCGAGTACATGTTGTACCACCAGAACATCTTCGCGCAGGTGAAGCCCGGGTCGCGCCGGCGCCCGGTCTCCCAGATCTTTTCCCCGGCCACGAGCCCGTTGGCCTGCCGCCACATCTGCACCTCGGCCTGTTCGCGCGAGTACCAGCCATTGGCCACGATGCCGTGGTCGCGCGGAGCCAGGCCGGTCAGCAGACTGGACTGCGCCGAGCACGTCACCGCAGGCAGCACGGTGCGCAGCGGACGCATGGCGCTACCCTGCGCCAGGGCGGACAGGTTCGGCGTGTCCTCGCCCAGCAGCCTGGGTGTCAGTCCGACAACGAGCAGCACAAGCGTTTGATGCACAAGACGACCCTATTCTGTGGCTGGGAGAAACCAGCATCCGATGCCGCAAGCCGGCACGAGCGATCGGAGTACCGTGTCGATGCAGGGGAGGGGAACGGGCGTCCTGCCAGGCTGGCGATCAAGGCCCCTGCCGCTTGCGCGCAACAGGACTGCCCTGGCGTCCGGTCCCGCTGTCACACGCTCACGGCGGCAGGCTGCTCCGGCGCCTCGAACAGCACGCCCAGGGAGGACAGGTCGTCCCAGTAGCCGGGGTAGGTCTTGGCGACGCAGGAGGGTTCGAGGATCGCGATTCCGCCCAGCCGGAGGCCGGCCAGGGCGAAGCTCATCGCGATCCTGTGGTCCGAGACCGTGTCGATCCGGCACGGCCTGCTGCCACCGAGCGCCGGATCGCCGAACACCGTCAGGTCGTCGCCCGACACCGCGGCAAGCCCGGGCGCGATCCGCTCCAGCCCGTTGGCCAGGGCCGCGATCCTGTCGCATTCCTTGACGCGGAGGTTGGAGATCCCGGTGAACCGGACCGGGGTGTGGTTGAACGCGGCGAGCACGGCCAGCGTCGGCACCGCGTCCTGCATCTGCGACCCGTCGATGACGGGAGGCAGGTGCGGGAACGCCGCGATCAGCCGGCACGCCCGGGCGTCGGGCTGGGTGCAGGCGTCCGCCGCCGTGCCGAGATCGATCTGTCCTCCAGTCAGCGCCTCGGCCGCCCACATGTAGGTGGCTGCCGAGGCGTCCGGCTCGATGGCGAGGTCGACGGCCCGGTAGCCGGTCGGATCGACGGACCACGCCCCCGGGCCTTCAAGCCTGACGGAGGCGCCGAATCGCGTCATCAGCGCGACGGTGAGGCCGACATACCCCTGTGCCCCGATCTGCGGGTCCCTCAGCCTGATCCGCGTCACGTCGTCCGCGCACGCTCCGAGCATCAGCAGGGCGGACAGGTACTGGCTCGACAGGCCGCCATCCACTTCGACGGCGCCGCCACGGAAGCCGCCGCTTCCCCGGACCGTGACGGGCAGGCAGCCATCCGTGTCGGTGATCTCCACGCCCAGGGTCTGCAGCGCCGAGACGAGCGGCCGGATCGGACGCCGGCGCATGTGGTCGTTGCCGTCGACCACCACCACGCCGTCCACGGTCGCGGCGGCGGCCGTGAGGAACCGGGCCGCGGTGCCGGCATTGCCGATCGCGAGCGGGTGTGCGGGCGCCTTCAGCCGGCCGGTTCCGGACACGGTGAAGCTCGTGTCGTCCGTCTCGACGATCGCGACACCCATCGCGCGCAGGGCCTGGGCCATGCACGCCGTATCCTCGCTCTTCAGGGCGCCCGTCAGCCGCGTGGTTCCACGCGCCAGGGCCGCCAGCAGCAGCGCGCGGTTGGTGATCGACTTCGATCCGGGAAGCCTGACCTTGCCGCGCAGCGGATGCGCCGGCGGAATAAGCGTCTTGTGCTGCAGCTCGGACAACGAGGCCTCTATAACATAGGTTGGGACAGTATTGCGGATGGATCATCGACCCGCAGATAATTCAATTCCATTTCTCCTCTTTTCAAGTGCAGGTTGCAATCCAACTGATATGCACTGCCGCGAAGGAAAAAATATGAATCAGATCCGTGCCAACTCGCTCCGCTCTGGTCCGGACGGCCGCGGCCGTTTTGGTGAGTTTGGTGGGCGTTTTGTTGCTGAGACGCTGATGCCGTTGGTGCTTGATGTGGAGCGTGCGTGGGAGGCGGCGAAGGCGG
>JAABUH010001718.1_pt1 | contig 23106 bp, 39 predicted proteins | sample 5559121 | NCBI WGS metagenome assembly JAABUH01 (sample SAMN10711871, study PRJNA513364) | rock metagenome | isolation source: Antarctica rocks | place: Antarctica: Victoria Land, Battleship Promontory nord | collected 2015-12-28
ATCACTATGCCTCTGGACGCGTGCGGCGCGGTATTTGCGCCTGTCATAGGGTGTAAGGAAAATAGGGTGGCAGTCTAGCTGTTGGACGTTGACGCTCGCGCTTGCCTACTCTGGTTTGCTTGTCAGGCTTTTGCCCCGATCACTGCGCAGCATGGCGGTCGATGGCCGCCTGGCCAGCGATGTGGGCCGCGCGCGCAGGTCACCGAGGCGCAGCTGGGCAGCGGTGCGCTGGCGGGCGGCTGCTACGGCTTTGCCGCGCCTGCGGGCGAGCAGCTCGGGCCGGCGCATGTGCGGAGCACCGGCGTGGTTGCAGGGCCCGCAGGCCTGCGGTGAGTAAAGCAGCGCTCTCAGGATGTGTCCGCCTCTCCATGCCTGCCATACCCCTTAGCATGCTCAATCAGGTGCACTGACCATGCTTGCGGCTGCTGAGGTCATGTAAGTGCGGGCTTGCCCCCTCGTAAGCAGCAAGCGTGCTGCACAGACAGTGTTTAACCGCAGATGGTGCCCTAACTCCTTGCTGGCCATCGTGGAACCCATGTGCCAGGCCGGCCGTGAGCCCTGCCAATGTGAAGCGCTGGCGACACCGCGCGCCATGCTTGACCCTGGGTGTGGCCTGCAACCAGGGGTGCCGGCCCAGCTGGCGCGGATGCGCACGACGCGCCCCGCGCGCCCGCGCCTGCCGGCGCGCGCCGGCCGAGCCAAGGCAGCGCTGCGCGGGCGGGCAGGGAGAACGTCCGGCTTGTGGCCGGTTCCAGCGCCTACAGCGGCTCCGTGAGCTTCCAGAGCTCAATTGGGCAGCGCCTGGCGGCTGGCGCTGGCACGCCTGCGAGCGGAGGCCCGCTGGCGTTGCGTGCTCCTGACGCGCAGTCCTGTGACACAGCAAACCCCAGCTGTACACCGCGCCGGCCGGGAGGGTGCCGTGTCGCAGCGCTCCTGCCTACTTGCAGCTACATCTGCTCAGGGCTGGCAAAACAGCAATGGGGCGTTCCCACGCCTTGGTCTGATGCGAGGATTTGGAGGGGCTCCTTTAGCCAGCACGCTGCATGTGACTCTGCTTTGGCTGGAAGGTGCCGAAGAGCGCATAGTCATGCAGCCCTCTGACTTTTATACAGTCCTGTCTGTTCACAGCACAGCTCACCTGGAACCTGAGCTGTACTGGCTTGCGGGGAGTCAGGGACAAATGCTTTGCTGCAATCTGGTGTGAGGCCCGCAGCGCATGCAAGGTACCCAGCAGGGCATGCAAGTGCTAGATTTCATAGTATCGACTGGCTCAACAATCGGTATCAACCGATTGAGTCGGAAGGGTGCCTTGTACGGGGTGGCTGAGCTGCTCAGGAGGTTTCCTGTGTGCAATGTAAGACAGTGTATACAGCATCGCCATGCAGCACAGCTCGGCGGACGTGAGGGGCGCATGCCGCCCTGTGCATGCGTGAAGAGGTGCTGCATGCGTGCAGGATTAAAGCAGCTGGATCAGCACGGCTGCTCGCCGGGTCCCATGCCCTCTCGGCAAGACCAAGAGCACCAGCGTTTGCTGGACCACCCCTTGGAGCCGGCCTGTGACAAGCTAGGCAGGCATTCGCCCCTGCCTGCATCACTGGACGGTCAAAGCAGCCTGCATGCGTGTGCCCGCCACACGACCTCACCCTGTCTGGCTAACAGCAGTCCTCCAGGCGCCGCGCATCCACGCATAGGGCGCCACCCCCCGGGCGCCTGCCTGGGGAGCGGTGGACAGCTGCCCGGCCGTCCACCACAGGGCCTGCTGATGCACCACAGGGCCCCCGCCGGCGCCGCTGCCCCGCAGCGGCCCCGCCTCCTGGGGCTCGCCGCCGCTGGCGCCGCTTGGCCGGGGCTCTGCCAGCTTGGGCACAGACACACCCGCAGTGGACGCCAGCACGCGCATGCGCCACAGCACCCTGCCCTGCTGCCGTTTGCCGCTGGCCTGCTCGAGCAGCTCGGGCGCTCTGGCGCACAGCGCGCGCGCGGCCGGCTCGCACGACACGAGCCCGGATTGGTGCCACGCGATCAGCGTCCTGGACAGCACATCGAAGTCACGCTGCAGGTGATGTGCGGCCACTTTGGGGGCCACCACGGCCGCCTTGGCAACAGCCGCGGCTGCCGTCACCGCGTCTGGGGCAATCTCTAGCGCATGCAACGCATGCAGTGCCCAGCCCAGGTGGCGGGCGGCGGCCGGCCGGCCTGGCTGGACATGCTCAATCACCAGGCTCGCCCACCTGGCAACATCCGTACGCAACCCAGCCATCGGGCTCTTGCTGCCTGTCGCAGGCACAGCAGGGGGGGCTGCCGCGACCGTGCGGGCGATGGCCTGCAGCACGTATGCAAGCCTGCTGACCCCACTGCTGCCCGCCGCATCTGCGCCGGCCACAGCAGTACCCGCCAGCGCCGTAACAACAGTGTCTGGCAGCGCTGTGCCCTCGCACACACGGGCCCAGGCAAATAATACATCAGCAGCGCAAGCAGGCGAAACAGGCATTAACCATTTGCCCGCACTATCGCCTGTTGCGGCCTCGTCTGAGGCTAGCGCAGCGTTCAGCCACGCGCCTATGGAGGCCAGCAGCGCAGGTCGGGGCCGCAGCGGCGCAGCATCCCTAAATAGACCCAGAATGGGTGCCACGCATCGCAGGCTTTTTTTGCTATCCGCACGCGCCAGGCTCTGCTCAAACCAGACAGCAACGCGCTGCAAGAGACCGTGGCTCAGCAGCCCTAAGCCGGCAAGGTCTCGCGCTGTGATGCTCAGCTCCCACGCGGTGCACTCTGGCAGACGGCGCTCGAACGCCTCCCGCAGGCCTGGCAGCAGGGCAAAGGCGCGCGCGCGCTCAGCCTCCTCGCGCGCCCCCCTCGCGTGCCTGCACACAGCATCGAGGACCTGAACGGTCAGTACAATGCCGGGAAGCGAAACAGCACACCTCCGCCTGCCGAGCCTTGCCTTGCTTCGCAGGCGGGTGCGCAGCTACACGCGGCCATGCAGCAGCAATGGCGGGCATGCATGCACATCGGGCCGCTCACCGCGGGGGGCACAGCACGGCCAGCCGCTGAATGGCTGCGCAGACGTGCTCGCGGCCAAAGTACTCGCCAGCGGCATCATGGACCCGGGCGACGGCCTCAACACTCTGTGCCGTGGAGAGCTGGCACATGATGGCTGCCCGGAGCTCGCTGGCAGCGCCAGCGCCGCGGGGCCGCTGCACGCTGCCCGGCATCGGTGCCGCCGGCAAAGCTCCCACGGCTCGCAGCACGGCGGGCAGCGTGGCCCGCGCTGGTGACCCAGGCTGGGCTGCAAAAGCGAGCCATGCATGCACAATGGCTTTTGCCTGCGATGCTGTCAGGAACGCTGGGCCCGTACTCCTGCTGCGCTGAGCCGTTGCGGCACCGGCTGCGGCACGCAGCAGCTCGTTCGCTGCCTGGTCGTGCAGCGCGACGCTCAGCGGCCAGCCGCCCTCGCTCAACACGTTCAGCACCAGGGCAAGAGCTGATCTTTTGTGCGGCCACGGCTCGCGCGGCAGCAGGGACACCAGTGCTGCCGCCAGGTCGTCGAGCAGCACCTTGCTCGGCTCAAGGCCATGCTCACGTCGCAAGAGGGCCACCAACAGCGCGAACTCGGCCAGCTCCCAGCAGCTGCAGCCTGGCAGCTGGCCATGCGCGCTTTCCATGTAGCTCAGCACCTCTGGCGACTTGCCCCAGTAACCGTGCGCAGGCTGGTCCCTGGCACCACAGCAGGTTCAGGCCAGCGTGCACAGCAGCGCACGGCTTGATGCAGACCGTCAGAGCTTGTAGCCGGTGAGGAACTCGGCACTGTGAGAGACAGGAGCGCCCCAGCACAATACACTGCTCTCTGGGGCAAAGCAGCCACACCTCCGCCACCTGCGCAGCTCAGACAACGCGCTCTGGAAGACAGAACGTTGCGGCCCGTGGCTGCCGGGGGCTGCCACACTTCCGCCACACGCCCTGCCTTCCGAAGCGCCTTGCTGTGCGCCGCCTGCCTATGCGGTTGCAGGCAATCTGAGAAGCGTGCTCACACTGGAACGGGCTACCACCACAAAGTGCAGCCACCGCTCGGGCATGTTAGGCGCACTTCCGATGCCCCACAGAAAGCGCAGCTGCTCGCTCCTGGCGTCTCTGGCAAGCGTGCGCTCCAGCCCGAAGACCTCCAAAATGGGTCCCAGGCCTCCGGGTGCCCAGCCGTGGCGTCTGTGCAGGCTCCGCCGCGTGTGCGCAGCCGCACGGCCAGCTTGACTGCTGACCGCAACATGCCCGCCTGGCTACGTGCTGGACACTGCGGCTACCCCTGGCTGCCTGGCTGAGACGTGCTCAGATCTGGTACGTCCTTGAAAGGCCATCTATAGCCTATGATAGCCACATGCCCAATGCATGTAACACGGATATATTCCGAAATGCCCACCATTTCGGGAACCCCAACCCCTAACTTTGCAACCTTTCTTGGACCTTATACAAACATTTGCAGCGAAAAGCCTCTGGTGGAGCTGGACACAGGTGCAGGCACGCATAGGCAGGTGTCGCTGTCCTCAGCAGGCTTGCAAACGCACAATGCTGGCTGTGCACCTCAGGAGAGCTGTGACTGCGCTTCAGCGCACCGCACTCACAGCGCGCCTTGACTCCGCCGGGCCACACGATGCCTGGTGTTTCACGTCTGTTACTGTGAGGTATTTCTGCAGTGGAGCAGGCCCTCCAGCCCTCCCTCCGGGCACTTGCATTGTGCCGATGCCGCAGCTGAGCCCTTCGATGACACACGGCAGCGTGGCAAAGTGGCTGAAGGTGCGCACACGTGCTTGACAGGGGCTTGCTTTTCCAAGTGAACAGGTTAAGATGTCCTCTGCTGCCACCGTCCTGCTGCTGTGATCACCTGAGCTGTCCTCTAGGCCCCAGGGGAGCCTGTGGCCGAATTCGACGTGGTCATGGAGGTCGCTACGGACAGCCTGACCGAGGAGGCGTACCGCGTCGGCAACTTTGAGGGCACTGTCACACTGCTGGTTGAGGCGCAGGCGCGCCGCTTTTTTCGCTGCAATAACTATCACCCTGATCAGAGCGGAGGTCAAGCAGTGGCTCAGCATATGGTGTGGGGTGGAGCTTGTCTGTACTGAGAGCGCGTCAGGCTTGCACTGCCTGGCTGGCAGCCGAGGGTCATGGGCAGAGATGTGCCATGAACGCCACACTGACTCAGTCAGTGGTGCAGGAGGATGGGCACCTCCAGCGGGTGCTGGTGCCAGAGGGCCAGCGCGTTGCGGTCGGCACGCCTGTGGTGAGGGCCCCTGAATCCCTCAGGGCGGTTGCCTTTCAGTAACGCAGCAGTGGTCCCTCCTTGCAACGCCCAAGCCTAGCTGGTGCATGTGACAAGGGAAAAAGCCACTTGGGCCGGGTTTGCTTGATCTGAAACAATCTGAGATCTGTTCAGTAACTGCTTTTCATCACAGGCCTTCTGCCCGCCTACATCACCTCATGCGTACGCACATGCAGTGGCGGTACGTGATGAGGTCTCATGCGCAGCGGCGCAAGCTCATGTGCTGTTGGGCAAGGGCGGGCTTCAAGAGAAGCTGAGGCCCTCGCTGCTCCTGGTGCGTGCGCGACGGTGTGGAGCGCGTTCTGAGAGCGAGGCGCGGCCTGGTGTTCAGGGGCTAATGAGTGAGGAGGCGGAGGCGCCAGACGGCCTGCAGGACTGGCGCGCGCCAGACGGGTACAGCGTGTACGCTGCAGGCGGCAGCGCCGGCTCCGACACCCCGAGGACGCTGGTGTGGCAGTCGTACCTGAAGGAGGGCGACGACGGCGGCGGCTGCTCCTGACGCTCTCGTGCGGCGCGTGCTCTCGACACACCCAATTGGTCAGCGGTTGAGGTAAGGGACGCATGTGCAGCAGACCTGCGTGTGTGCAGAGCCGGGCCGATGGTCGGCTGCTCGGGCTGCAAGCTGAGGCTCTCAAGCAGTCAGGGTGGGGTGCTGATGAAGCAGAGGCCCGCAAGCTGGCAGCCGCAGCCATACGTGGAAGGTATACCATGTGCGCATGCCCAGAACGCATGACGCCCTGTTCCAGCACAATGCATGTCTGGCGAAAGACAGCGAGCTAGCAGCGGGAGGGGCCCGTCCACTAGCAATTCAACATGGGCTTCAGCACCAGTAACTATGCCAGGTTGTTTACAGCTTGCAAGACAGGATCGGATATTGGTGGGCATGCAGTTTTGGTTGATGTGCTGAAAACAGCATGTACGCCATAACCTTTTCTGACTCAAAACATAGGATGTCAACATGTGACTATCCTTTGTGGCTGACCGGTGCTGCCATCAGCATCTCTGATTGCTGCGTGGTGGTGCAGAGTGAACAGATCGGCAACGGCGAGGCCAGGCTGTTGCTCGCCTGCGCCTGACACCTACCTGGCCTGATCTGACTTCCAGTCACTGCCCTGCCTGAGTGCGTCCGAAATTCGAGAGCTTGCTCGGCGTTATAGCCATAGAACAGGATATAATCCAGCCGTGTATCAGCCATGCCTTTGGTAGCGCCTTGAGCCAGGACTCTTTACTCATACCCCGTCCAAAGCTAGGGTTGCAGCAGAGCGCCAGCAGGCTCCGCTGCTGAGCACCTTCTGGCCTGCCTGTGGCGAGCACTCACCACCAAGCTGGCCGGTAGCGTCAGGGCACCCTTCATTAGTTACATGGCGGGCGAAGGGCCCGGGGTTGGCAGCATCCAGCAGGCCAAGCTGGTCCTGCTGGGCGACATGGGGGCTGGCAAGTCCAGCCTGGTGCTGCGCTTTGTCAAAGGCCAGTTCTTCGACTACCAGGCGCGCAGCTGGAGCAAGGCCCTGCGGCGTACTTGCTTGCACCGGGAAGGCAGAGCGGAGGAGTGGTCTGTGCAGGCTTGGGCAGGGACAGCTTTTCTGGCTAAGCTAGAGCGGTGCCTCATATTCAGAGTCCCACCCACGCCCGCGGGCCCGCACCCACCTTTGAGGCACCTGCCGGGCGCGCATGAGCTGGCCGGGGGCTGTGTGCACGGCAGCGTGCCGACGCAGCATTTGTCTGTGGCAGCCCTGCTGCGGCGTCGCTAGGCGTGCGGCGTGCGCGCGCAGGAGTCCACCATCGGCGCTGCGTTCCTGACAAAGACCCTGCCCGAGCACGGCGTAAAGTTTGAGATATGGTGCGCAGCCCGCGCCTGGCAGGAGAAGGCCGCCTCGGGCGGCGCAGCGCCCTGGCTCGGAGTGTGTCATGTGCGCCGCGCGCACGCGGGCCTGCCGTCCGCGTCCATGCAGGCCGCGCTGGCCGACGCACTGTGCTGGTCGCGCAGGGATACAGCGGGGCAGGAGCGCTATCACAGCTTGGCGCCAATGTACTACAGGTGCGCCGCGCCTCCGACGCAGCTCGTTGCCGTGACTATCAAGGCGCGAGCGACCCCCCGCCGACGCGCCGGCGGCGGGCACAGGGGCGCGGCGGCCGCGGTGGTGGTGTACGACATCACCAACGCGGACAGCTTTGCCAAGGCGAAGAGCTGGGTGAAGGAGCTGCAGCGCCAGGGCAACCCGGCGATGATCATGGCGCTCGCCGGCAACAAGGCCGACCTCACCGAGCTGCGCGCCGTGCAGATGGACGAGGCCAAGGCGCGCACCCCACATGCGCATCAGCGCACCTGAGCCGTCCTCGCAGTCCCAAGCACTCAGCTGGGCTGTTCGGCGGGTGGGACTCACCCTGAGGACGGCCTTTAGCGCGCTTGATGGTCTCTCTGACGCCCCTGAGCTGTCACTGCAGTCCCAGCAGTTTCAGCTGGGCTGTTCAGCGGCCGACGCTCTCCGAGCGCCTGGCCGGCACCCTGGTCAGCGCTGTGCGGACTGTGGTGAGCTGTGAACGGACCGCCCTGCTTGGCAGTGCCGCACGGCTGCCGCGCGTCTGGGCTGGCCACGCCCCACAGTTCACTGAACGCTTGCAGGCATACGCGGAGGAGAATGGGCTGTTCTTCTGGGAGACGAGCGCAAAGGCCAATAGCAATGTGGCGGAGGTGTTTGCCGACATTGCCGCGCGGCTGCCGCGCGCGGCCGCGCCCGCGTCCCCGCCGCTCGGCGGCATCACGCTCACTGACGCCGCGCCGGAGCGCGCCAAGAAGTCCGCGTGCTGTTGAGCAGCGGCGCGGGCAGGGCCGCCGCGCGCCAGGTGCGGCGCGCTTGCGCCGCGGAGGGCGCCCGGCATGCCTGTCTGCCGTCGAGGCCTGGTCACCTTGACGCCCGGGGCTGTGTTCGCTCATGGCGGCGCGGGCGCGCGGCGTCGCCGCTTCCCGCTGGACGCTCGCCTGTTGCTGCGCCGCTAAGTTAATGCCAGCCATGCGTTTGATGGGATACGCTGGCGCGGCGCCCCTAACGTGTGCAGGCCGGGCGTAGCAGTGTCTGTTTTGCCAGGGCGCTGCATGCGCTCTTAGCATCCTGCGGCACATCTGCGCTCCAGCTGGCCCGGACGAGGGCGCGGCGCTGTCGCTCGGCCTTTTCTGTGCCGCCGCTCGGAGCGGCACCGTCTGTGCATTGTTCGAGTGGTGCGAGTCGGCAGCGCGTTTTGGCTGCCGGAAGCGCGCTCCGCGGGGCCGTGAGGCGCTTTGCTGTCTCGCCGATGCTTTTTGGACGAGGCGGGGTGTATGTGTGGGGTACAGCGGTGGCTCATAGCCTGTCACACCGTTCCTGGGGAGCAGGATGGGGGTGTATGTGTAGGGTGCGATGGTGGCCTGTATACTAGCCCAACAAGCGCACGCATGCGGTGGACAGGCACAGGTTCTGATCCCTGCCATCAGTCCGGTTGTTGGCCGCATGTGGTGTATACCCAGTCCGGCACTGGCGACCTACATCACGCCTGTACAGCCATTATCTGATCATGCATCAGGCAATAGGGGCCGTGCTGTTGCGGTAAAACTGGGGGCGCAAAGAACGCATGTAACGCTCTCCTGTTGTTGCACGATGGCTTCTGCAGCTTACACGAGCAGTCCTGCCTGTCGGCCTCAAGCTGTCGCGTCCAGCATGCCTCACAACCTTTTGTCCGGCATGCCTCACAACCTTCTGTGCCAACAGTCCAGCGCGTTTGCTCCAGGCGCGCGCCACGGACACGCGCAATGTAGAAGCTCCAAGACAGGCTGCTCACACTTCAGGATGTACGCGCAGCAAGCGGGCTGCTACATAGAGCTGGCCGGCAGCGCGCCCTGCGCAAGAGGTCCTCACGCATCCACGCGCCAAATCGCAGAGGGCGCGCGCTAGCCCTCGTCGAGCATGCGCAGCCGGCACACGGCGCGTGCGCCGGCGTCGAATGGGAACCCAGCCTGCGCGCCCGTGCGCCGCGCAGCCTCCTCCAGCCGCCGCGCGGGGCGCGCGCGCGGCAGCGCGGCGCCCCGCGCGGCCACGACCGCTGCGTTGGCCTGCCTGGGCGCGTGCGCCAGCCAGGCCGCGCCGTCGCCGCGCGTCAGCAGCGCGTCCCTGCGCGCGCGCGCAATATCCTGTCTACCCGACCCTACCCGGTGATCGTGCAGGCGAGGAGGGCTGCCGTGCCAGGCGCAGCCTGCTCTCCGCGGTGCCGCTGCACGGCCGCGCCGGTGCTGCGTCGTCGTCGGCTCCCGGCCCTTCAGCCCTCCGCCGCGCCTGCATGCCCAGCCCGCCCACAGCACTCTGACACCCTGGTCGCGCACGCGCTTCCCTGCACCCCGAGCCCGCGCCGAACGCGCGACTGGGTGGCCCGTCATGAGGGACCCTACGCACCGGAAGGCGCGCGCGGCGGACTCGGGGCCGGGCACGTCCGGGGGACAGGACGCATCAGCGCGGTGCAGGTTGGCCACCAGCGCGCCCGTGACGGGGTGCAGCGCGGCCGCGAGGTCGCGCAGGAACGCGCCGCCTGCGTGCGCCGCGCAGCCAGGGTGGGGGCAGGCACAGAGGTAGGGGACCCGCTGCTGCGCCGATACGCTGCACTTGTGCCCGCACGGCATGCTGAGAGCGCTGCCTGCGTGCCCGAAGCACGTGCTGCCGTGCACAGCGCAGCATGCCGCACAGCAACATGGCATGCGGTGACCTCCCATCGACTCCGGGGCCACCCCACGCTTGCACACGGCAAGCGACTTGCACTGACTGCATAGGCATGCACGGAAGCCGAACCACTGGCCCGAGCACACGCCGAGCACATGGCCTCCTACCTGGCCAAATGAGGCAGGACCACAACACTGCTGTCGCATCTGCAGCCGCCCGCTTGATGCCGGGGTGCACATCATTTTGCAGCACACACGGTGCGCGGCCTGGTGCAAGCAGGCCCCTACCACCACCAGCATGGTGAGCAAGCGCGTCAGAGCCAGCCCCGGGCGCGAGCCGGCTCGCTGGGGCGCACCCGGCTGCGTGAAGCAGGCGGGCACGGCGTCCGCGCCGTCAAACGCGTCCAGCAGCACCAGGTCGAGCGGCGGCTCTGCACGCTTGCGCACGCGCGCCGCGGCCCCCGCGACCCACGCAGCGCCGTCTGCGCAGTGCAGCCTCAAGTTGCGCCTGCGCGCGAAGCGTGCGCACGCTGAGCCCACAACGGCAGCCTTCCACGCTGCATGTGTCTTGGCGCCTGTGCGCGCCGCGCGGCGCCACTTGTGCGGGGCAGCGGCGTGCGCGGCCTGTCTTGCATATCAGTGCCCCTGTTCTCTCCTCACCATGCAGATGCCCAGCTGAGCGTTCACAGCATGCTCTGCGCTTCGCAGCGTGGGCGGCACGGGGCAGAGTGTGACAAAGCATGCCCGGCCCAGTGCGCCAGCGTTGTGTCACCGGGCGCATGGGCCTGCGCCCGGGCAGACAGGCACTTGCTCTGCACCTCCTGGCAGCCGCCAGCAGGGCCGCCGGAGCCGCCGCACGAGCGGCGCGCTGCGGCCGCCCGTGCGCGTCAGCGAGTGGGGGAGGGCGCGCCGGTCGGTGGGCAGGCCCATCGCCGCCGTCGCCGCCTCGAGCACCGCTGCGTCCAGCTCCACCTGCGCGCACCTTTAGGGTAGGTTATGAATTTCACAAGATTACGGAGGGTATAAATACAGGATGGAATAACCTATCAGGGCCTTGCAAGGGGCGCGTGGTCGCTGTCGGGTGCCTTGGCCAGGCGCAGCCGCCTACTTCAAAACCAGTGCGCAGCACCGCTTGCTCACGCACGCAACGGCACACATTGCTGGCGCTTGCACAAGACCGCTAGTTCACGTGCTCACAGTCGTAGGGAGAGCGAAGCGCCGGTCCGCGCGCGCAAGCAGAGCAACGCGCCGGGTCGACCGCAGGCCGGGGAACCCTGGACCTGCCCTCCTGATCCCCACGGGCGGTGAACAGACAGTGCCGCGCACCGCCTCAACCATCAGGCCCGGGAACGCATGCGCCAGGAACAGCGGCAGCGCGCCGCCGCCGACGCCGATGCACAGCGCGCACGGGCCGCCCGCACGCGCACCCTGGCGGCCGCTGCCGCACTCGTCGGGCGACGCCGCGGCCAGGCAGCGCTGTCGCAGCTCCGCCGGCCAGCAGCCGACCACCGCGGCCGCTGCGCCCTACAGCAACGCGTCAATTCCGACTACACGCAGAGCGGGGAGCAAGGAGGGGTCTCTGCGGCATACCCTTCAGTAACTCAGTAACTCAGTCATTTGCACGCAATACAGCCCTGCATGTCCCGTGACTCTGCAAACCTTTGGAACCATGTCAAGTTGTAAGCATGAGAACCCCTAAACCCCGCACCAGCGGATGCGACTGTTTTTAGGTAGTCCGCAGCCAGGCAGCGCGGCTGCGCCTCGAGGCAGAGCCCGACGCTGGACGCCGACCCTGTCTCAGGGCCCTCGCGCGCCGCGCCCCCCGCGCTGCGCCGCACCGCGACCCGCGCCACGCTCTGCCTCGTAGCATCATTAAAGCGCAGCACCCGCCACTGCTCCTCGCCGGCGCCCGCCCGCTCCGACGCGGGGGAGGCAGCATGCGCGGTGACCGTAATGCGGCCGTTGCCGCACTCCGACTGCCGCTCGAACACCAGCTCGCCCGCGTCCCGCCCGTAGCCGCCGCCCTGCCGCGCAACAGGCAGTTGATGCACAGCTGCATGTGTGGTGCAAATGCAGCAACCTGGCTGAATGCTGCCACAAAATTTTGCTGCATAGCTGGCCTGTGGACAATGCTAACAAACCCCCATGCAGTGAACCCTGCAGGCCTGCAGACTGGGGCCCTGCACCTCCCCTGCAAAACATAGCAGTAGAACTTGCACCAGTGCTGCTCGACAAGTGCTTGCGCTGGACTGTGTCAGCTCTGCTCAACACCGGGGACAGGGCTCGGACAGCAGCCGCAAGCTACCGCCGAGCAGCGTCCAGCGCGGGAGCGCCTGCTTGCCGCACCAGTCTGACGCACAGCGCCGCAGTCCAGAGCCGCCGGGCTTGGTGGCAAAGCTCAGCGTGCCGGTCGGGGCGCGCCTGCGTGCCATACCACTCTGGCGAGAGGTTCCAGTGTCCGGGGTCGCCGAGCGTGGCGCCAAACAGCTCAGCCACTGCCTGGCCCAGGCCGTGCGTGCGGGTGGCGCTGCGCTGCGTGCGCCCTGGTCCGTGGCAGAAGGATGCTGCTGGCCGCTGAGCCCCGACGCAGCTCGGTGTCCTGCACGACGCGCATCAGTGAGCAGACATGGCACTGATGTGCGTCACAACGCGCACACAACAAAGGCAAACCAGAAAGTCCAATTAACACAACACTGTGCTGTCAGCGCTTGCCTGCAATGCGGGTAGGCACTGTCATGCGCTTGTATGTGCCTCACTGGCCTGCTTATTGTGCATTGTTTCGCAGCAAACTCGCTACACATAGAAAAGACTGTGAGCTGAGCTTCGAGGTAGCCTGGGACGCGCTGCAGATCAGACTCTCCCTGCACATGCACGGTTACATCACATCCAGCTAGGGTCAGTGCCACATGTTCACTCACTTGCATCCGCAGGCCACAAGTCCTGTGCCTGGCGATGCTATTAGGTGGTGGAGTGGTCCGGCCATCGTCAGAACTACCTACTTTACAGTGGCGCCTGCATAACAGCGTCGCATCACTGCACCGCAGGAGACATACCTCTCGCCTACAGCTCTCAGAACCTAGGCTGGGCCGCTGCTGCTCTTTGCGTAAGGGCGCCAGTGCAGTGCGGTGCTTCGCAGCCGCGGCTATGGGCTGCGAAGGCACCAGAGAGCCGGGGGAGCCAGCTAGCAGAGGCGCTGCCGCCAGCATCTTTGCAGGCGCTATGCCAAAGGCAGAGACTGGCGCGCTAGCCTTCATACAGGTGATGCTTTGAAGCTTGCAGTTGCATGACTCCTGCGGCGGATAGCTATCCAGACGACCCTGTACTGCCCTCTGACTGACAGCATGCCACGCTAATTTGAGGAGCTCAGGAGCCTGTGCTGCGCAGGACAACCCAACTTGGGACGGCCGAGGAGTGACCATATGCGTCTTGGACTCTGGAGTGGACCCAGGTAAGTCAGTCCGTTCCCTGATAAAGAAGACTGACTCTCTAACAGTACTGCAGTCTAGCCTGCAAGACAAAGGCCACAAAGAGCATGCTTGTTTCACGTGACATAACGTGTAAGGGAGCAATGTGCCCAACGTGCAAGGGAGCGTTTAAGCACAGCCACGGATAGCGGGCTAAGCAATTGGCTGCGCAGGGGCCGCAGGTCTCGAGGTGACTAGCGACGGCAAACCCAAGGTGTGGGCACCCCTTGCCAATCAATACGATGGACTGACTGAACTTTGGACTAGGACTAGCATGATTGTTGTGCTGACGCTGCGCTGGTGCTAGCGCCCTGTGCATGTCCTGCCTGCATGTAGTGTTTGCAACACGACCATTTCTTGCTCACTTGCTCATTTTGCCAGCTGCATTCTTACTGCATGCCACCTGCATTCTATGTGTGCAGGTACCATGTGCAACACTCCATGTATACATGCATTTTTTGGGGGGTGTCTGGGGACTCCATCTGCTGCCGGGCACCGGCGCGCAGATTTTGGACGTGCTGGACGGCACGGGCAGCGGTGACGTGGACATGTCCAAGGTCGTGCGCGCCGACGAGGAGGGGTGCATCATGGGCGTCTTTGGCAACAAGCTGCATGTGAACACGGCCTGGAGCAACCCTACGGGCATGTCCCCTGCTTGCTTGGGCTGCATGAAGCTTGTTACATCATGTCATGAGTTGCTTAAGTGTTAAGGCTGCATGTCTCGCAGCCAGTGTCCCTACCCGGGCTGCAACCTTGCTGCCTTACCTCAGCCAACCACTTTGCCATCTCATGTATGTGTAGACCGAAGCACGTGGTAACCCTATTTTCTGGCTTCTGTGTGATGGCACCCCGTTTCCTGCTTTGGGAGGCGCACCCGGCATGCATATCGCAGGGTCCCAGGGTTGAGGGCTTGCTGCTGCAGGCGAGTGGCGCGTGGGCGCCAAGCGCTGCTTCGAGCTCTGGCCAGCGCAGCTCAGGAAGCGCTGCACCGAGAAGCGGCGCAGGCGCGCAACACAGACGCTCACCTGCTTGAGCGACAACCCAGCTGCCTTGCCACGTCCTGACCTCGGCTGCTGTGCAGGGGCAGTACTGTGCCCGACCGCTGTCGACCATGTGCATGATACTGCCGTGCGCCTCATGTCCCAAGGCAATTAGACTGAGTTGGTCCTTCCTAGCCTAGTCAGCCTCTGCCCTTGCTGCAGGGGTATGCCCGCCGCTCGTAGGGAAGGGCAGTGCGTGTTGGGCACGTCGTCAACTTGCCAGGCAGCGGCACACCATCCCGTGGGTGCTGCGCTTGCTGTCCAGCGTGAGGCATGCGGGGCGCCTGGTAGCCGGGGAAATGACGCGTGGCATGAGCGATGCCATCATGCAGGCTTCATCCCTGCAGCTCTCACCGCGTGCGCCACCTGTGCTGCAGGAGGGCTGCGGAGGAGCAGCGCGCGGCGGTCGCGGCCGCGACGGCTGCGCTCGCAGCCTGGGACGCGGCGCACAAGGGCGGCGATGCGGGCGCCGGCTGGACGTCTGCGGCGGCGAAGCGCGAGCGCGACGAGCTGGAGGCGCGGCTCGCGCTGCTCGGCGAGCTAGAAAAGGCCTACGAGGACTATGGTTCGCGCAGGGCTCGCAGCGTTTTTGACACTGCCATTGCTTGTTGTCGGCAGCTTGCGGTGTCGGCCAGCAGCAACCCAGCGGCCACTAGGGCGAGATCGCATGCCTTTGATGTCTTGGCAGAACGCCATGGCAAGGCTGCAAGCCCGTTATTATGCTCTCCACATCTCTTGGGGATTGGTTTAGGGACGAGCGGTATCCCGGTGCCACCCGCGCCTCGCGTGCGCAGGCCCGACGGTGCAGGCCGTGGTGTGGCACGATGGCGCCGCCTGGCGCGCCGCGCTTGACACCAGCGACCTGCACCCCGAGCCCGGCCCCGGCGGCGCGCCGCGCGCCGGCGCGCTCGCCGCCGCGGCGCCGATGACTAATTTCCGCGCCGAGCGCCAGTACGGCACGTTCAGCGCGGAGGACGCCTGCAATTATGCGCTCAACATCTATGACGCCGGCGCCGTGCTCTCCATCGTCGTGGACGCGGACCCGCACGGCACGCACGTGGCGGGCATCGCCGCCGCCTGCCACCCCGACGCGCCTGAGCTCAACGGCGCCGCGCCAGGCGCGGCGGCGCCATGCCGGGCTTGTACGGGCACGTGCGGGCTGCGAGCAGGGTGCGTGAGGGCTGTGAGCAGGGCTGGAGACAGTTGCCTGACATGCGTACCCCGCGCTGTGATTGCTGCGGAGATGTTGCCTCCTTTCTCCTTTCTGGTGAGGCTGGCGGGTGCGAGTGTGCTGTGGCCGGTCTGCTGTCCCGATCAATATGCCGGGAATGCGCCCAGCCTGGCGCGCGCGCTGGGCGCAGGCGCACAGATCATCTCGTGCAAGATTGGCGACTCGCGCCTGGGCAGCATGGAGACCGGCATGGGGCTCACGCGCGCTTTGATCGACGTGCTGGCGGCCCGCGCGGACCTGGTCAACATGAGCTATGGTGAGGCGACGTCCGCGCCCGACCAGGGCCGCCTCATTGATCTCATCACTGAGGTACGCGCTTGGCATAGGATTAGGGTTCCGGTAAACCCCAAACAGTAATTGAAGGTGATCAGCGACAGCCTGTTGTAGAGAGGCCTTGTTGCAAGCTCAGCACATTGAGGCACTGGCGAAGCGCTGCTGCACCCAGCAGGTCAGGTCACCTGTTCATACTGGCACCGCTTACGTTTCTCAAGGGTGCGCTGTGCTATTGCGCATACGTAGAGGCGCCTTGGCTTTGCCCTGCTTTGCACACGGGTAGCGTCGAGCGGAGTTGTGGCGGGAGGAGAGGGCAGTAACAGGATCGCTTAAGCAGGGTTCGTACTGCTGTCCTTACAGCCGCTCTGTCGCATCGGCGCACCCTTGCCTCACCCCTGTTGCCTCGGCGCAGGCCGTGAACAAGCACGGCGTCATATTTGTGTCGTCGGCCGGCAACTCGGGCCCCGCGCTGTCTACCGTGGGCGCGCCCGGCGGCACCAGCTCAGCCGTGCTCAGCATCGGCGCGTATGTGACGCCCGCGCTCGCGGCCGCCGGCCACTCCGTGCGCGAGGTGCCGGATGCGGTGCGCCCGCGTGCGCTCCTACTTCACCCCATCTCATACCCTACCACCTTTGTGCGCGATGTGCCCGATGCGGTGCGCCTGTGTGTGCGTATACCCTACCCCCCCCCCTTCCCTACCACTCCGTACGCAAGGTGCCCGATGCGGTGCGCCCGTGTGCGCTCCGGGTCAGCCACTGCGGGGCTTGGGCCAATCTGACTCGTATGCACCGCCCGCGCCCGCATCATCGCCCGCGCGTGGAGGTGCTGCAGCAGGCACAGGGCTCCCGTGCATTCTGCAGAAACCGGTGCCGCACCCCAGTATGGTGTATGTATAGTGGCTACGCGCGCACGCCGCAGCGTTGATGCATGGGATGTGTCCATAGGGGGACAACTGCACAGGTGCTCATGCGTACCATCAGGCTCTAGTTAAAAGCCTGTTTCATCAGCTAGGGCTGCTTAGGCAACCAACAGGACCTGCGCCCCTGTAAGTGAGAGATCACCGCGGGGATGCGCAGGGCATGCAGTACACATGGTCCAGCCGCGGGCCAACCACCGACGGGCACGTCGGCGTGGCGCTGTCGGCGCCCGGCGGGGCCATTGCGCCGGTGCCCCAGTGGTGCGCGCGCTCACAAGCGGGCTTGCTGCCCGTGCCTGCCTGCCATCAGCATGCCTGTAAACATGTTGGCAGGGTAGGCAGCCTTGATGGAAAGGATAGGCTCTGAGTGCGCGCGCCCTTCGGTGTACCCAGGCCTGTTGGGTCACAACCCTGTTTGCTCAGGAAGGAGCTCTCCAGCTCTTCCAGCACAGGGCTTGGTCAGGCAACCCTAGCATCTTCCAGGCTAGGGCCTGGTCAGGATAGAGGGCTTCCTTCCGAGCCCACAGGCTTGTTGTACCCTGACATGCATGGTTGCTGGCAAAGGGCGCGCGTCCTCAGAACCTTTTCTTATTCCTTCGGTTTGTTTGCAGCAACCTCGTAGGCTGCAGACCCCAGTGCGGCCCACATTGCCTGAGCCTGTACAAGTGCAGGATGCGGCAGAGCCGGCAGCTCATGATCGGCGCGTCTATGGCCAGACCCAGTGCCGCATGTGCTGCAAGTGCTGGCTGGTGTGAAACCCTGATAGGGTAGGTAGCCTAACCTGAACCCACCCCATCACAGGACGCAGCAGAGCCGGCAGCTGATGAACGGCACGTCCATGGCCAGCCCGAGCGCGTGCGGCGCCATCGCGCTCGTGCTGTCCGCCGCAAAGGCGGCCGGCCTCGCCATCTCCCCCAACCGGTGCGCGCGCCGGTCACGCGTGCACAGGCGCTGCCTGCCCGGCAGTGCCCGCTCCGCATGGTGCCCCGCGCATGCCGCGCCGTGCACTGAGTCTGCCCATGGTCCCGCGCACTGGACTACCTGTCTGCTTGCCGGCGGCGGTCAACCCATGGTGCCAAGAGCCTGAAGCGCTGCTTGCCCGAGGTATGCGAGGATGCGGGTGCAGAGCGTGCTCACGGCCGCAGCGCTGCCACAAGCATGCAGTTGCGCAGCGCGTCCAGGGCTGATGCGCGCTCGCTAGGCGGACCCTCAACGCCTGGGCAGGCCGCGCTGGCTGCGCCTCACATGCATGCAGAGCCCCAGCATCTGGGCCGCGCAGGGTCCGACGCGCGCTCGAAAACACATGCGAGCCGATCGGCGGCGACGCCGCAGATGCGGTGCTGACGCACGGGCGCGGCCTGCTCAATGTGACGCCCTGGGGCCGCCTTCCCGCCGCTGCGCGCGTTCCGCAGCGGGCACAGGGGGCTGCTGGAGTCTCTTTAGAGTCTCCTGAGACCTTGTCGACGAGTGTTGTTCACGTGGCTGGGAGGAGCCCACCTATCCTCATGTGGTTTGGTGCTCGCTGCGTTCCAACCCGGGGCGTGACATGCCCAGTGATGTAGCATCATCAGGCATTACCGCCCCAGGCAGGCCGCCAGAAAGGACCCATGCCCTGCTGGCTTATTATTATTCATCCACTATCTCTTCAACCTGTCTGACACAGCGGCCCTGCCAGCCTGGACGCGAATCGCTTGCTGAGTCATCCGCTGCATGCGCGGCCGACCTGGAGCCGCTCGGGCCTGCAGGTTGGCCGCGCGTTCGAGTACCTGCGGCGCGCGGAGGACGCGGACCGGCCGGACGTGCGGTACGAGGTCGGCGTGCGGCGCGCCGGCGGCGCGGCGCGCGCGCGCGGCGTCTACTTGCGCGAGCCGCTGGACGCGCTGCGCCCGGTCAGCTTCACGGCGGACGTCCGCCCGCGGCTGCACGAGGCGAGCGCCTCGCTTGCGGCCTATTACCTGCAGCACAAAGCGCCGTTGAGCCTGCTTCACAACCTCGTCATGTATGTCTTCGGTGAAGCCCGCGAGCCACTGGACGCGTTGCGCCCGGTCAGCCTCATGCCCGGCGTCCGGCACTGGCCGCGTGCGGCCGGCGCCTGGCTCTGTAGCTTCCTTGCATGTCCTGGGATGACACTACAGGATGCCGCTCCGCCTGGTGGGCATGATAGGCTGATTATACACTTCACTTGCTAGGGCTAGGGCTTTTTGCTTGTCGTGCCAGCCGAGCAGCCTGTGTGTGTTGCGCAGCATGCGAGCAACTCACCCATAACAGGGCGCGCACGAGCGCAGCGGCCATCGCCTCGCACCTGAGCCGGGCCCATGCGCTGCGGTGCAGGACGCGGACACGCGCACGGCGTGCCTGGCGGTCGAGGACCGGCTGCTGCTGTCGGCGACCGCGCCCTGGGTGGCGTGCCCGGCCGCGCTGCTGCTGCCGCACAACGGGCGCACGTTCGAGCTGCGGGTGACGCCCGCCGCAAGGCTTCAAGAGGTTGTTCGAGCCAAACCTGGACTGCTTGCATGATCAGCAAGCAAGGAGCCTTGGCTCTGCTCAGAAAGGGCTAGGCCGACCAGGCTTGCATGTCCTTGCAGCGGTCATGCATGACAGAAATCTTTCAACGCCTTGTTGTGCATTGCGTCGTTGCCTATGTCAGCATCTCGGGCACGGTTGCTACTTGAGGCTGACAGCCCAGCAGCAAGCTTTGTGGTCGCATTTCCCTAGGTGGATGCATGCAATTTGGCGCCTGGCCTGCACTACGCGGAGGTCCAGGGTACAGACAGCGCCGCCCCCTGGCGGGGCCCGCTGTTCAGGCGCGCCGTCCGGCCCAGCGGGCATGCTTGGCGCACCGCCACGATGCTGCCCAGCACATGCAGCACGTCTATCAGCACCAACAAGCGCAGTAACTCTTCCTGATGACTTTTGTTGGAAGGCTATGTGTTCCTTTATTTTTTACATTGTCTGATCTGGTGCAGCAAACAAGCCCAGAAGCAGCCATAGGTGCTACGGCAGTAGGACAAGGTCACGGTGGTTGAACGCTGGCGGCGGCCTACCCCCCGCTCTACCTGACGCCTTGGCGCTGCCCAGGTCGCTCAGCCTCTGTGGTGCGCAGGATCCCTGTCACGGTCATCAAGCCGCTGGCAGTGGCCGACGATGCGGCCAGCCCCCTTCCGGCAGCCCCGCAGCCGCCTGCCGCTGCGGCGCGCCCCGACCCTGATGCAGGCGCGCCTGATCAGGCGTCGGCGCACGGGGCGCCCTCCACAGCGCGCGGCTCGGGCGCCGCCGGCGCCGCCGCGGCAGGCGGCGGCGGGGAGCCTGAGCAGGCGCCGGGGCCGCCTGATCAGGCGCCGGTGGTTGCGCCCTGGGACGCGACCCGCGCGGCGGCGGAGCGCGCAGCAGCCGGCGGCGATGGGAGCCTTGATGTGGGTGACTCTACGCCTGCAGGCGCCCCTGCTGCGGGCGTGGGTGCCGCGGGCGGCGGCTCGATACGCGAGCAGGGCCCGAGCCAGCCGGCAGCCTCAGAGCCGGTGGCCGAGGAGCCGTCTGACCGAGCGGGCCGAGCGGACGGCGGGCGCGGTGGGACCGCCGAGCCGTTGAGCGCCGACGGGGCCGAGCGCGGGGCGGAGGCGCCTGTGCAGGCGGGCGGCAGGTGCAAACCTGGGCCACAGCGACGCGCTGCGCCAAAGGTTTTCGCGAAGCTGATGTGAGGGTTGAGCATTTATGCATGTACCGCAAGTGAAGCAGCTGTTGGCTGCCATGTGGGGGGCTTGCAGCGCTCGTGAATGGAGTTGCGCTGCCAGCTGCACGCTGCAACGACGCATGCCCACCATTACCATATTGAACCTGGCGGAAGCCTGAATGACGCTTTTGCTCGGCAAGCGTGGTGGCAGCCTTGATGCGCATGCGCGAGAGACACGCACCAGCGTGCCCTGGCTCTCTGTTTAGCCCGTGTACCAAGGATCGGTGCAGTGCATAGAAGCCATGATGCCCGCATGTGCGTGTCAGGTGGCGCGCCAACGACTTCATCGCCCGGCTGGGCCCGCTGGCCTTCCGGCCCGGCCAGGAAGTCCGCCGCTTCCTAGAGGCGACTCCCGGGGGCCGCGCCCTGCCGGTGACAAGGTCCCAGTGCGTCTGGCGTGTGTTGTCTGCGCCATGTTCACTCAGCATGTCTGAATGCAGGACGCTTGGCTTGGGACTTGCGTATTTGGCGGCCTGATCCAGGATCAATGCGTCGTGCTGTGCCCATCTACATGGGCCCATGCCTCGACTTGAACCCTGCTAGCCGAGCCCTCAAGTAGTGCTCGCTCCATGAGGCCTCCCCGCACGCGCAGGTGCCGCACGGGGCCACGTGGGCGCAGCTGCACATCCGGGCGGGCCCGCACGAAACGCCCAGGTGCGCCAGACCTGCATGGCCCTGGTGCGGCGCGCGAGCGAGCGCGCTCGAGCACGTGCAGTGCATCCGCGGAGCATGGGATGCGCCGGCCGCCTCGCCGAGACACGCCTGTCGTCTGTCTTGCCCTGCTGCATCCATTTTGCAGTCACCCTGCAGCTGGTAACATATGCGCACATGCATGCCTCTTACACGCATGCCTTCACCAAGCGAGTTGTCAGTCCACTGTGGCCTGAAGAGTCCGAATGCATTGCGCGTGCAGGACCTTTTTGGCGCGCGCGACGCAGCTGCTACCCTCCCAGCGCTTCAGCGACCGGGAGAAGCGGGCGCAGCTGACGCTGGGCGCGCACGCCGAGCACAGTATGGCCTTTGCTGTGTCGCCAGGCACGCTGGAGGTCACCCTGGCGCAGGCGCGATCCCGAAACATAGTAGGTCTCATATGCACACAAGTGCTAGCCCTAACTAGGGTAGCAGCAGCAAGGCCGGCAGGCGCTGTGCCACAGGCTGAAGCACATGACGCTTGGCGGCCCTGCCAGAGCTGGGTGACGCGCAGCCCGCCCACTCAACCCTTGTCTCACCTCTGCAAATGGTTGCTGCTGTTGATCAAGAATCGCATCCTGGGCGCAGCCTGCGCCCAGGATGCGGTTCCTGGTCAACATCAGTACGCATTTGCAGAGGTAGGATGTGGCAAAGCTACCAGGCATCATGTCCTCTAACCGTTGGCACCGGCGCTGTGCCCTGCGAGCGTTAAAGTTGGGAATCACTACTGTTCTAGCACGTTTGTGCAGGGTTTCTAACCACGGGGCTTGCCTGCGGTGTGTGTGGCAAAGGCATGGCAGGCGCAGGGTTGGACTGCCACGTCTTCCATTCCAGTGCGGGGCTGCGCACATGTTCCAATCCACATGCCTGCTCTCTGCCGTGTGCGGGCGCCGCGGCGCCATCCGCTGTCCGCACAGCTGACCGCGCGACTGCAATGCGGCGCCCCGCGCGCGGCAGTTCTGGAGCAGCGCGGGCGCGAGCCGGCTGGAGGCGGTGGAGGTGCGCTTACACGGGCTCGTGGCGACGCCCTCGGCGGTGAGCATCAACGGCGGCGCGCTCTGCGCGCGCCTGGCGGTCAGGCGCGCGCCCGCCCCCGGCTCCGCGGCCCCGCCTGCTGCGCGATTTGCCTCTGGCGTGGCTGTGATAGCCTTCCAACAGGGCTAGGTGCTAATTTGCGGCTTGCCCAATATCTGGATGCAGACTTTGCATGAGCTGCGAGCCCCAGCCCTACAGGCTTGCCCCCTTGCCAAACCACGGTCTGCATGCATGCGCTAATGCGCGCAGCACAGCGCTCGCGCCCGGCCGGCGCCGCCCATGTGCGCGCGCCCGCCGCGCGCAGGGCGGCCTTCCGCGACGAGGCCATCGAGCCCAAGGCGCGGCTTAAGACGCTGCGCGGCGACGTGCGCCCGAGCGAGGCCGCGCTGGCGCCGCTCAGCGCCGAGCGCGACGCGCTGCCGGAGGGCCGCCGCGTGCATGTGCTGACGCTCACGTACAAACTGGACGTCAAGGAGGCCGGGAAGCACACCATGCGCCTGCCGCTGCTCAACAGGCGCGCCGCGCCCTCACCCGCGCCCTAACCTTACCCTGCCCTACCCGCGCGCATGCGCTGACGCTGATGTACTGGCTGGACGTCAAGGAGGCCGGGAAGCACACCGTGCGCCTGCCGCGGCTCAAAAGGCGCGCCGCGCCCTCACGCTACCCTTACCTACCGCGCGCGCGCCCGCTGGGCGTGCGGCCTGCTCGTCGCGCAGCACTCCAGGCAGACGGAGT
>JAABUH010001719.1_pt1 | contig 23089 bp, 21 predicted proteins | sample 5559121 | NCBI WGS metagenome assembly JAABUH01 (sample SAMN10711871, study PRJNA513364) | rock metagenome | isolation source: Antarctica rocks | place: Antarctica: Victoria Land, Battleship Promontory nord | collected 2015-12-28
GCCCGATCCTGGGATCCTGCTGCAGGTGCGGCAACGCAATGTTGATGATGGTGCCGTCGATCACCAGCATCAGCTGCACGGCGCCGAGCACGACTATCGCCAGCCCGAACACGGAGGTGGCCAGTGGCCGGTGATCGGTGTCCTCGGCCACCATCGCACGGTCAGTCATGGCGAGCACCGTGCAGCGCCGCCACCGGGCCGATTACCACAACGGCTGGCGGGCGGATCTCCTGAGCCACCGCATCGACCGCGACTCGCTCCAGCGTTGTGCGCAGGATGCGCTCGGTGCGCGTGGTGCCCTCCTGGATCACGCTGACCGGGGTGTCGCCCGCCCGGCCGTTGCTCATCAGTGATGCGGCGATGGCCTCTATGCGGCGCACGGCCATCATTACCACCAGAGTGCCGCTCAGGCGCCCGAGCGCAGGCCAGTCGACCAGGCAGCGAGGGTCATCCGGCGCCACGTGCCCGGATACCACCACCACCTCATGCGCCATACCGCGGTGGGTGACCGGAACGTCCGCGGCCGCGGGCACCGCAAAGGCACTCGTGATGCCCGGCACGACGGTGACCGCCACTCCTGCTTCGGCGCAGGCCAGCACCTCCTCGTAGCCGCGGCCGAACAGGTACGGGTCCCCACCCTTCAGCCGAACCACGAACTTCCCGTCCTTGGCGTGGGAGATGAGCGCCGCGTTGATGTCTTCCTGTGCCATCGCCCGGCCGTAGGGAATCTTTGCGGCGTCGATCACCTGCACCCGCGGATCGAGCTCGTCCAGCAGATCGGTGGCGCCGAGGCGGTCGGTGACCACGACGTCGGCCTGGGCAAGCAACCGCCGACCGCGCACCGTGATCAGGTCCGCAGCGCCGGGCCCACTGCCCACCAGCGCAACCCCAGGCGCCGTCGGTTCGGCGTGGTCGTCGACGAGTCCGGTCTGCAGTGCCTCGCGCAGCGCAGTACGTACCGCGGCGGACCGGCGATGATTGCCCCCCGAGAGGACGCCGACGGTCAGCCCGTTGTGCTCGGTGGTCGCCGCGGTGACCGCGGTGCCGTCCACGCTGGCGTCGGCGCGGACGCAGAAGACGCGGCGCCTGCTCGCCTCCGCGACGACCGCGGCGTTGACAATCGCACTGTCGCTGCACGCCAGCACGTACCAGGCCTCGGCCAGGTCTCCGTCGAGGTAAGCGCGCTGCTCCCAGCGGATCTCGCCGTTGGTGGCCATGGCTTCGAGTGCCGGCGTGGCCTCGGGCGAGACGACCACGATGTCGGCCCGCGCCGCGAGCAACCGACCGAGCCTGCGTTGCGCGACGGATCCTGCGCCGATCACGATGACCTGCTTGCCCTGCAGGTCGAGCCCCGCCAGGTACGGGGCGAAGTGGGCGTCACCCACCTGGCACCGCGGTGGGGCTCGCATCGGTGCGCACGTATCGACTCCTCCGTCGCGGGGAGACACTCGTTCCCTCGGTATCCGTCATCATCCCGGCTGCTCGGGGTGGGCGTCAAAGCAACCCGCTCAGGTGTGCAGCACCTCACGTGGCTCCGCGAAGTGGCAGGCGCTGAGGTGCCCGTGGCGTTCGATCAGCTCGGGGACTTCCTCGGCACAGCGGTCCTGGGCCTTCCAGCACCGGGTTCGGAAGCGGCAGCCCGACGGCGGGTTCACGGGACTGGGTGGGTCGCCTTCCAGCCGGATGACGGCCTTGCGCTCCCGCGCGGTGGGGTCGGGCACCGGAACCGCCGACAGCAACGCCTGGGTGTAGGGGTGCGACGCCTGCTGGTAGATCTCGCTGTCGGTGCCGACCTCCACGAGTTTGCCCAAGTACATCACCGCGACGCGGTCGGAGAGGTGTCGCACCACCGAGAGGTCGTGGGCGATGAAGATGTAGGAGAGCCCGAACTCCTGCTTCAGCTCGCCGAGCAGGTTCATCACCTGCGCCTGGATGGACACATCCAGCGCGGACACCGGCTCGTCGCAGATGATGAGGTCCGGTTTGAGCGCCAGCGAGCGGGCGATCCCGATGCGCTGGCGTTGCCCGCCGGAGAACTGGTGCGGGTAGCGGTTGATGTACTCCGGGTTGAGCCCCACCACGTCGAGCAGGTCTTGCACGGCCTTACGCCGGGACTTCTTCGGCGCCACCTCGGAGTGGATCTCGAAGGGTTCGCCGATGATGTCGCCCACGGTCATTCGCGGGTTGAGCGAGGTGTAGGGGTCCTGGAAGACCATCTGCACCTTGCGCCGCATTCTGCGCAGCGCGGCACCTTTGAGCTTGAGGATGTCCTCGCCCTCGAAGAGCACCTGCCCGGAGGTGGCCGGTTCCAGCCGCATGAGCACCTTGGCCAGGGTGGACTTGCCGCAGCCGGACTCACCGACCACCCCCAGCGTCTCCCCCGAGCTCAGGTCGAAGCTCAGCCCGTCGACCGCACGGACCTGGCCGATCGTGCGCTTGAACAGGATGCCCTGGGTGACGGGGTAATGCTTCACCAGGTCGTGGACCTCGAGCAGGGTCTCCCCCTTCTTCGACAGGTCAGCCATGGTGCGACACGTCCTCACGCTGGTAGAGATCCCCGGCGAACAGGCAGGCGCTGGAGCGCACCCCGCCGAGCTCGAGCAGGGGCGGCACCTTCTCCTTGCAGATGTCCTGGGCCATCCGGCATCGGGGGTGGAATGCGCAGCCCGGGGGAATGTGCATCAGGTTGGGCGGCAGACCGGCGATGCTCACCAACTGCTGACCCTTGAGGTCGACCCGGGGAATCGACTCCAGTAGCGCCACCGTGTACGGGTGGCAGGGGTTGGCGTACAGGTCGTGCACCTCGGCCTGCTCCACGATGCGTCCGGCGTACATCACGGCGATCTTGTCGGCCACGTCGGCGACCACACCGAGGTCGTGGGTGATCAGGATCAGGCCCATGTGCCGCTCGGCCTGGATCTCCTTGAGCAGGTCCATGATCTGCGCTTGCACCGTGACATCCAGCGCGGTGGTCGGCTCGTCGGCGATAAGCAGTTCCGGGTCCAGCGCCAGGGACATCGCGATCATCACCCGCTGGCGCATCCCGCCGGAGAATTGGTGCGGATACTCCTTCACCCGGCCTTTGGCGTTGGGAATCTGCACCTGGTCCAGCAGCTCGACGGCGCGGGCGGTGGAGTCCTTGCGGCTCATCCCGCGCCGGATCCGGAATTGCTCGGCGATCTGGAAGCCAACGCTGAACACCGGGTTGAGGGCAGATAGCGCGTCCTGAAAGACCATGGCGATGCCGTCGCCGCGGATCATCCGGCGCTGCTCGGCGGTCATGGTCAGCATGTCCTGTCCGTGAAAGCGCACCTCGCCGCCGGTGATCACACCGGGCGGCATGTCGAGAATGCCCATCACCGTCTGCGCGGTCACACTCTTGCCCGAACCGGACTCACCGAGCACGGCGAGGGTCTCGCCCGCCTGGACGTCGTAGGAGACGCCGTTGAGCACATTGGCCACCCCGTCGCGGGTGCGGAACTCCACGTGCAGGTCCCGAACTTCCAGCAGGGGGCCAGCTCCGTCCGCTGCCACGGTGGGGTGCAGCGGCGCCTCCTCGGTGCTTGACGGTACGTCTTTGGCGGGGGCTTGCTTCGTGCGTTTGGTAAACACAAGTCTCCTAACGCAGCTTCGGATCGAGTGCCTGGCGTACCGCATCGCCGAGCATCACGAACGCGAGCACGGTGACCGAGAGAAATGCGGCCGGGAACAGCAACGCGAAGGGCGCATCACGCAGGCGGGACTGCGCGTCCGAGATCATTACGCCCCAGGACACCACCGGCGCGTGCAGACCGATGCCCAGGTAGGACAACGTTGCCTCCGCGCCGATGAAGGCACCGAGCGAGATCGTCGCGTACACCAGGGTCGGGGCAAGGCAGTTAGGCAGCAGGTGGCGCAGCACGATCCTGCCGGTGCCCGCACCCATCGAGCGGGCCGCGGCCACGTAATCCGCCTGCTTGGCCTGGATCATCGAGGAGCGCATCACGCGCATGGGTACCGGCCAGCCGAGCACTACCAGTGAGAGGACGACGAGCGACACGATGCCCACTGTGCTGGTGACGGTGAACGTGGTGAGAATGACGATCGCGCCGAGCAGGAACGGGATGCCGAGAAACACGTCGCCGATCCTCGAGAGCAGACCGTCCAGCCACCGCCCGTAGTAGGCGGCGGTGATTCCCACGGTGACGCCGATCAGCGTGGTTCCCAAGGTGGCCATGATCCCGACGATCACCGAGTACCGCGCGCCGTAGATGACACGGGAGTACACGTCGTGGCCTTGCAGGTCATAGCCGAACCACGCCTGCGCCGACGGTCCCTGATCACTCTTGTTCAAGTCCGAGGCCAGCGGGTCGGTATGGGTGAACAGGCCGGGAAAAAGCGAGATCAGAATGACGAGAATGATCAAGACCGCGGCGGCAATGAACAGGGGGCTGCGACGCAGATCCCGCCAGGCATCCGAGGCGAGGCTGCCGATGCGCTCAGGAAGCTGGCCACCCGCTGCCGTCATGCCCTCCGGGCTGGCATCCGGACCGCCCGTGGACTCGGCGATCAGCGTGGGCTCACTCATAACGGATCCTCGGGTCGAGTAGGGCATAAAGAATGTCGACGATCAAGTTCATCACCAAGTAGACGAGAACGAGCAGGACGACGAGCCCTGTCACGGTTCCACCCTCCTTGACTGTCACTGCCCGGTATACCTGCCGCCCGATACCGTTAATATTGAAGATGCCCTCGGTGACGATCGCGCCGCCCATCAACGCACCGAGGTCGGTGCCGAAAAAGGTCACGGCCGGTATCAGCGAGTTTCGGAGCAGGTGAACGCCGATCACGCGGCGCTGCGGCAGGCCCTTCGCCACTGCGGTGCGCACGTAATCAGCCCGCCGGTTCTCCACGATGGAGGTCCGGGTGATTCGGGTGGCGTAAGCCAACGACAGGCTGGCCAACACGAACGCAGGCACGATCAGTTCCTGCACCGGGGCTCTGGCCGAAACGGTCGGCGAGACGATGCCCCACTTGACGCCCAGCACGTATTGGAGCACGAACCCGGTGACGAACACCGGCAGCGAGATCAGCAGCAGGGTCGAGATCAGCACGAGGTTGTCGACGAAGCTCTTGCGGCCGAGCCCGGTGAGCACCCCCGCCGAGATACCGAAAATGATCTCGATGAGGAGCGCGATGACGGCGAGCTTAATGGTCACCGGGTAAGACGTCAGGATGATGTCGCTGATGGGGCGGCCCGAGTACGTGGTACCGAAATTTCCGTGTAGCAGGTTGTTCAGATACTTGACGTATTGCAGAAACACGTTGTCGTTCAGGTTGAAGTCTTTGGTGAGCTTGGCGACGAACGCCGGCGGGCACGCTCGGTCCCCGCACTTGCCCGCGAAAGGATCACCCGGAACTGAGTAGACCAGATAATAGATGAGGAACGTCGTACCCAAGAAAACAGGAATCATTTGGAGCAGACGCCGAAGAATGTAACGGCCCATGAGACCTCCGCTCAGGAACAGTGACGGCACATCACAATGCTGTCCGTCGTCACGGTAGACGGGAACCCGACGCCGGTGAGCACTCGGGCGCACGTAGGTCGGCTCGCCTGTTGCGGCGAGCCGACCTACGTGGGCGTCAGCTGTTAGCGGTGATGTTCGTCAGGTCCAGGAAGCCGAAAGCGTCGACCTTGACGTTGCCGACCTTCTCCGAGTACCCGGACTGCTGGGTGTAGCTCCACAGCGGGATGTCCGGCATGTCGTTGGCGAGCAGCGTCTCCGAGTTCGCGAACGCGGCGTTGGACTGGTCGAGGTTCGTCATCGCCGCTGCACTCTTGAGCGCCGCGTCGAAGGCGGGGTTGGAGTAACCGCCGTTGTTGGACGATCCCCCCGTGCCGAAGATCGGGCTCAGCCCGTCCTCGATGTTCGGGTAGTCGTACTGCCACCCGGAGCGGTACATGCCTGTCATCTTCTTGCCGGTGATCTGGGTGCGGAACGCCGCGAAGGTGGGGAACGGGGTGGCCACGCAATTGATCCCGAGGGCCGACTTGATGTTGTTGCACGCCGCCTCGGTCCAACCCTTGTGGTCGCCGTCTGCGTTGTAATTCAGCGTGAGCGTGCCCTGGAAGCCGCCGGCCTTGGCGAGCGCGGCTTTGGCCTTGGCTGGGTCGTAGACGCAGTTCTCACCGCAGGTTCCCGCCTTGTACCCGTCGACGCCTGGTGAGCTGAACGAGCTCATCGGGGTTCTGGTGCCGCTGAAGATCACCTTGGTGATCTGGGCTCTGTCAATGGCCATGGAAATCGCCTTGCGCAGATCGGCGCTCTGGAACTGCGGATCGTACAGCGGAAACTGGATCTGGTCGTACTGCAGGATCGGCTTGCTGATCGCCCGGTTGTTGAGGTCGGTCTTGTACTTGTCCCCAGCCACGTCCGCGGTCGGGATCAGCTGCTGGAAGTCGAGGTTGCCCGAGGTGAGATCGGCGTAGGCGGCGTTCTGGTCCTGGTAGATCTTGTAGGTGACGTCCTTGACCTTGGGCTTGGTGCCCTTGAAGTCGTCCCAGCGGGTGACCTTGACGTCGGCGTTGTCGTTCCACTCGACGAACTTGAACGGACCGTTGCCGATCGGGTTGCGGCCGAACTTCACCGGGTCCTGGAAGAACACCTTGGGCATCGGGTCGAAGGCGTAGTAGCCGAGCTCTGCCTCGAAGGGGCTGTAGGGGTCGCTGAGCTCGACGGTGAACTCGGTCGGGCTGACCACCTTGAGGCCGCTCATCGTCTTGGCGGTGGGCGCCGGCGGCTTGGTGCCCTTGGGGCTGCCCTTGGGTGCGGACGGGCTGACGTCGTCGTAGCCCTTGATGGGCGCGAAGAAGCTGGAGTTGAGCGCGCCGTTCGGTGCGTATGCCGCCCAGTTCCACGCATCGACGTAGCTCTGCGCATCCGCCGGCGTGCCGTCCTGGAAGTTCCAACCGGGCTTGAGCTTGATGTCGTAGTTCTTGGCGTCGGTGGTGGTGATCGACTCGGCCGTGTTCATCTCCGGCTTCGCCGTGTCGACATTGAAGTTCACCAAGTGCGAGAAGACGGCCTCGACGACGCGGTGACCGCCGTCCTCGTTGGTGTTGGACGGAATCAGCGGGTTCTGCGGCTGGACGTCGTCGATGGTGATGGCGCCGTTCGCGTTACTGCTTCCCCCGCTGCCGCTGCTACCACCGCTGCTGCTGCATCCCGCGACGAGCATCACTGCCGCCACCGGGAGGGCAACAATTGTCGCACACCGTCTTACCCGCATCCCTGGATTCCTCTCGAGTGATGACTTTGCCCGCCGCACCGGTCTCGTGCCCGGGTTGAACGCCTACGACCGGGTGCGGCCGAGGCTCGCAGGAACGATAGCCCCGCTCGCGACTGCGCAACGGTGCGCAGCGGTAACGATATTGTGTCGATCGTGTGATGTCCTGGTGTGACTCCGGGCACCGGCGCGGGTAAGCCACACCCCTGTGCGCGTGAAGATTGTTCGCCGCTAGCCCGAGACCCGCCGACGCCGATGAAAATAAACCAAAATGGTGCCGTCTGATACCATAATGGTATGGCCATGACCTTACGACTTCCTGCCGATCTCAACGCAGCGTTGCGAGCCGTTGCCGCGGAAGATCACCGCAGCGTGCATCAGGCGATAGTCCATGCCATCGAGACCTATCTCGCCCTGCGGGAAACCGGAGAGGTCAAGACCGACCCCGAAACGCTGCGCGCTCTCGCCGAGGCACGCGAGGCCGTCCGCGCCGGCGATGTTGTCTATGGCACCGAAGCCGTCCGTGTTCTGGTCAAAGGCCGTCACGCCTCGTGACCGGCCCGTACGAGCTGGGGACCGCATCCCCCGCTCGCCGGGCCCTCGCCGATCGACTGCCGCCTGAAGTCGCCGAGGCGGCAGCCGAGTTCATTACCGGCCCCCTGCTAGCCAACCCCCAGCGAGTCGGTAGACCCCTTGGCGAGGAGCTCGCTGGTATTCACAGTGCCCATCTCGGTCGCAGCTGGCGGGTGCTGTACGAGATCGACGACACCGACCACACGGTGATCGTGCTCGACATCCGACACCGATCGACTGCTTACCGTCCCCGGTGAGCCATTGGCTGACTGAAAGCGGCGCACTGAGGCGTTCGGCCGACTCAGCGGGTGGCCACCAGCAGTGTTGCGACCGTGCGCGCCGGCGGTTCGTCGCTCAACTCAGAACCCACCTCGGAGACCGCTACCTGACGCACCTGCACGGCGAACCCGGTGCCCTGCAGCGCGGCGCGGGTCCGGTCCAGGCTCGCTGCGTCGTTGAGGGCGATTACCACGCGGCGGGCAATGCTCGACGCGCAGATGGGCAATAGCGCAGGATCGGCACGGCCGAGGTAGATGGCATCGGGCTCCGGCAGTGACGCGGTGACCGCTTCGTGCACCACCCGGACACCGACAGCGGCCGCACCCAGATCCTCCGGGATGACGGGGCCGGAAGACGCGAGCAACGCGGCCGCACCGTGGTGCACGCAGCCGGCGGCTACCGCGGGTGCACGCGGCCCGATCGCCCACACCAACTGACCCGGACGGGGATCGAGATGCGCGCAGATGCTGGCCACCACCTCCGGGTCAATGTGCGCGGGCGGGGGCGGGCGTTCGCCGCCGGAGACCCAGCCGAGCGGTGGGGTGACGCCCGGGAACGTCAAACACAGCACTACGTTGGGCTCGCGCCACGCTCCAGCCGCGGCCTCGTCCCGGCTCACCACGCTGATCCGCTCATCCGGGCCACCCAGATCCTCGGCAATCACCAACGTCCGCTCCCAGCCCTGCAGCGCCACAGCCAGCTCGGCCGGCCCGGCACCCGGGGCGGTGAGGACTGCGACTGCGGCCCGGGCCCGACACACATTGGCTGCCTGGCGTAGGTCGCGGCCATGGGCGCTGACCACGCTCACGTCGTCCCAGGACCGTCCGATGGCCGCGAACGCGCGCTGCACACTGGACACCGCAGGCAGCACCCGCGGCTGGATGCCGTTTTCCCGCAGCGTTCGCACGATACCGAAGAAGCCGGGGTCGCCCGAGGCCAGCACCACCGCGAGGCCGTCATGGGCGTGGAGTGCCTGCACCGCAGGCGCCAAGGTGCCCAAGACAATTCGCCGACAGTTGCTCGGCAGGTCCACAGCGGACAGATTGCGGCTGCCGCCGACGACCAACGTCGCCGCGCCGAGGCATCGGGCGGCATCCGGGGTGAGCGCGGCCCCGTCGAGCCCGATCACCGTGACGCTCATCGGGCACATGCCGCGACGAACCGGGCCACCGCCTTCGGCGCGCCAGCCGGGTGGGTGTGCAGGTAGGAGGCATGTACGCCGGCCTGCACGTAACCTTCTGTGCTGCCCGACCAACCCCACGCCTTCGCCGCCCCTGCTGCGGGTCGCACCACCGTTCGGTGGAACTCGTGCCCGCTCACCCGCTCCCCCGCCCGGTGCAGCGCCGAGTCGGACAACGCCACGGCCTCGCGGTATCCCAGGGTCAGCCGTGGACTGAACTCCCCGACGGCGTCCAGCACCGCCGCCAGACGATGCCCCTCAAGCTCGCGCGCCAGGTACAACAGGCCACCGCACTCGGCGTGTACAGGCGCACCGGTTTCCGCCAGGGCTCGCACCGCGTGCAGCAGTCCGGTGTTGTCCGCCAGCGCCGCCGCATGCTCCTCCGGGAAACCGCCCGGCAACACCAGCCCGCGGGTATGCTCCGGTAATACCTTGTCGTGCAAAGGATCTACGGTCACCACCTCAGCACCGGCAGCGGCCAGAAGCTCCACGTGCTCGGCGTAGCCGAAGGTGAACGCACCGCCCCCGGCGACGGCTACCACCGGTCTGTTCGTGGCCGCCTGACCCACCACGTCCGCCGGATTCCACGCGGCGGTCGTGACAGTCGTGGCGGCCAAAGCGCGCACGGCGGCGAGGTCGAGGTGCTGGGCCACCAGATCCGTCATGGCGGTGACCGCAGAGGTCGCCGCTGTGCCGTGCTCGACTGCGGTGACCAGACCGAGGTGGCGCGAGGGCACCGCAAGCTCCTGATGGCGGGGCAGCGCACCGAGCACGGTGAGCCCGGCGTCCGCGCAGGCGTCGCGCAAAATTTCTTCGTGACGGGCGGAGCCCACCCGGTTGAGCACCACCCCGGCCAGACGCACCGAGGGGTCGAAGGTGGCGAAGCCGTGCAACAGGGCGGCGATGCTGCGGGCCTGGCCCCGCGCGTCCACGACCAGGATGACCGGCGCGCCGAGCAGGGCGGCGACGTGCGCGGTCGACCCGTGCCCCGGGCCGGACGAGCCTCCGCCACTGCGCCCGTCGAACAGTCCCATCACGCCCTCCACCACCGCCACGTCGCAGCCGGTGCTGCCGTGGGCGTAGAGCGGGCCGATACGGTGCTCACCCGCCAGTACCGGGTCGAGGTTGCGGCCTGGGCGCCCCGCCGCGAGGGTGTGGTAGCCGGGGTCGACGTAGTCCGGACCAACCTTGAACGGCGCGACCCGGTGCCCCGCCGCGCGCAGGGCGCCGATCAGCCCCGTCGCCACCGTGGTCTTGCCGCTGCCCGATGCGGGGGCGGCAATCACGACCGCGGGTGCTACCACTCGATACCCCGCTGCCCCTTACGTCCGGCGTCCATCGGGTGCTTGATCTTGGTCATCTCCACCACGAGATCCGCCGCGTCGATCAGCTGAGTTGGCGCGTTGCGTCCGGTGATGACGACGTGCTGGTGGCCGGGGCGATCACGCAGCGTCCGCACCACCTCGGTGGTGTCGATCCAGCCCCAGTGCAGGGGGTAGGTGAACTCGTCCAGCACATAGAGGCCGTGCTTCTCCGCCGCGAGGCAGCGACTGATCTCCGCCCAGCCCTCCTGGGCTGCGGCGGCGTGGTCCTCCTCGGTGCCGTGCTTGCGGCTCCACGACCAACCCTCGCCCATCTTGTGCCACTCCACCGGTGCCCCGACGCCGGTGTCGCTGTGCACCTGGCCGAGCGCGCGGAAGGCCTGCTCCTCGCCGACCTTCCACTTGGCGCTCTTGACGAACTGGAAGACACCGATGGGAAAGCCCTGATTCCACGCGCGCAGCGCCAGACCAAAAGCGGCAGTGGACTTTCCCTTCATCTCCCCGGTGTGCACGACCAACAACGGCCCGTTGCGGCGTTGTCGGGTGGTCAGCCCGTCGGCCGGAACAGTGGTGGGTACTCCTTGCGGCATGCGTACTCCCTCGTGCTCAGGCCGCGCGCAGAGCGCGGACGGTGCCGGCGACCTGCTCGGCGGACAATTCTTCCAGGCGCACGCATGCGGCGCCCAGCGCCTCGGCGAGCGCGCTTGCCAACCCGAGGCGCACCATCCCGGACTCGCAGTCGATCACCACGCCTGCCGTCCCGTCGGCCGCGAGCAACCCCGCCGCCCGTTGCGCCTTAGCCACTGGATTGTCCCCGCCGGTCGCGCGGCCATCGGTCAGCAGCACCAACAGGGGACGGCGTTGTGGGTCGCGCACGCGCTCAGCGGCCAGCACCGCCTTGGCGCGGAGCAACCCCGTGGCCAACGGTGTCTTGCCGCCGGTGCGCATGCTGGCCAAACGGCGAGCTGCGATGTCCACCGAGGTGGTGGGCGGCAGCACCAGCTCAGCCGAGCTACCCCGCACCACGATCACGCCGACCTTGTCGCGACGCTGGTAAGCATCGCGCAGCAGGGACATCGCCGCACCGGTGACCGCGGAGAGTCGATCGCGGGCCGCCATTGACCCGGAGGCATCCACCACGAACAGGACCAAGTTGCCTTCGCGGCCCTCGCGCACCGAACGCCGGAGATCCTGCGGCGCAAGAGCTATCGGACCGTCGATCCGGCCGCGGTGTTGCTGCTGCGGTGCGGCGGCCAGCACGGTGCCCAGGAGGTGCAGCCCCCGGCCCTGCGTCGAGGAGGACCGAACGGTGCGCCCGGTGTCCGACCGTGAGCGCGACCGACGGCCCGGGGCACCCTCGCCGAGTCCGGGGATCTCCAGCAGCCGGGTACGGAACTGCGCGCCCGGCTGACCCGATGTGCCTTGCTCAGGCGCCTGTTGCTGCGGATGCGGCTCCGGAGCAGGGCTTTCCGGCGGCTCGTCACCCTCGTCGGGAGTCGGATCGGCCTGCCCACCGCCGGAAGGGTCGTCCTCCGGCGGCTCTGGCGGCTCGGCCTGCTCCGCGGCGTCGCGCATGGCGTCGTCGAGCTGTTGGGAGTCCAGCCCCGGCTCGTCGAAGGGGTCCCTGCGCCTGCGGTGCGGCAGAGCTAGTTCCGCGGCCATCCGCACATCGGTCTCCTGCACCACGTCGGACCCACGCCACGCCGCGTGCGCCAACGCAGTACGCGCCAGCACCAGGTCTGCGCGCATCCCGTCCACGTCGAAAGCCGCGCACAACGCGGCAATCCGGCGTAGCTCGGTCTCCGGCAGCTCCACCGCGGGCAGACGCTCGCGTGCATCCACGATCTGCAGAGCCAGCGCAGCATCCTCGGCGCCGAACCGTTCCCCGAACGCGACGCCGTCGTCCTCGTAGGCCAGGCGCCGGCGGATCACCTCGACCCGGGTGTCCACCTCCCGGGAGGCGGCGACGTCCACGGCAAGTCCGAAGCGGTCCAGCAGCTGGGGCCGCAGCTCGCCTTCCTCCGGGTTCATGGTGCCCACCAGCACGAACTTCGCGGGATGCGAGTGGGAGATCCCGTCCCGCTCGATGTGGGCGCGCCCCATCGCGGCCGCGTCCAGCAACACGTCCACCAGGTGGTCGTGCAGCAGGTTCACCTCGTCGACGTAGAGCACACCCTTGTGGGCGGCCGCAAGTAGCCCGGGCTGGAACGCGCGTTGGCCGTTCTGCAACACCTTTTCCAGGTCCAGCGAGCCGACCACGCGGTCCTCGGTGGCGCCGACGGGCAGCTCCACCAGCCGTCCCGGACGACCGTTCTCGGCGGGCAACAGGGCAGCCAGCGCGCGGACCATGGTGGACTTGGCGGTGCCCTTCTCGCCGCGTACCAACACACCCCCGATCCCGGGGTGCACCGCACACAGCAACAGCGCCAAGCGCAGCTGGTCCTGACCGACGACGGCCGAGAACGGGTATCCGGGTGCTTCGAGCTCGGTGGCTGACACGCCCCACCCATCACTTCCTCGGGTGTCCACGCCCGTGGTTGCTGCGGCAACGAAGCGGCGGCAGTGACCTGGCTCGGGTGGTTAGCCCTCACAGTGGCGGGACCGCGCCGGAGTCACACCGGCTTCCCTGCTCGCACCTCGTATCTGGTGCGTTGATCCTTGCAGACCGTCGCTACTGGCCTGCGCGCAGCATCGGGACGTGCAGGATGCCGTCCTCGGTGAACTCCTCGCCGTCCCGGGCGAAACCGAGGTCGCCGTAGAAGCCGGCCAGGTGCGACTGTGCGTGCACCCGGCACGGCGCCGCACCGACCTCGGCCAGCGCGGTGTGCATCAGCCGCCGCGCAAGCCCCTGGCCGCGTGCCACTTTCGCAGTGCAGAGCCGGCCGATCCGGAAGTCGGGCCGCTCGCGGTCAAGCTGCATCAGTCGCAGGGTGCACACCACCTTCCCATCGCCGGCCAACCACAGGTGACGGGTGTCGGGCAGCAGGTCCAACCCGTCAAGCTCCGGGTAAGGGCAGTTCTGCTCGACCACAAAAATCTCCACCCGCAGGGCGAGCAAGGCGTACAGGGTGGCGTTGTCGAGGTCTGCCGACCACGAGCGGCGCACGGCAAGGTTCACCGGGAGTGCCTATCACACCGCACCCTAGAGTCACTGGCCATGAGCGATTGGCTGCCCGACGTCCTTGGTGCGGACTACCAGCAGCTGGTGCTGCCACTGGGGGCCGACCCCGACGGTGAAGGCGACGTGGTGGCGACGCTGGTGCGGCACTGCAGGCCAGGTACTCGCGGGGTGTTCCTGCACGTGCATGGCTACACCGACTACTTCTTTCAAGTCGGGATGGCCGAACACCTGGTGGCCCAGGGCTTTGCCTTTTACGCATTGGACCTGCGCAAGTGCGGGCGCTCCATCAGGGAGGGGCAGACGCCGCACTTTGTCAGTGACCTCTCCCTGTATGACACCGAGCTGAATGAGGCGCTGGCGATCGTGCGCGCCGAGTGTCCCCCGGGGCCGGTGGTGATCGGCGCGCACTCCACCGGTGGTCTGATCGTCCCGCTGTGGCTGGATCGTTTGCGTCCAGCAGGATCGGGCCCAGCAGGATCGGGCCCAGCAGGATCGGGCCCAGTGGACGGCTTGCTGCTGAACAGCCCCTGGTTCGATCTGCAGGGGCCCGCCTACCACCGCAGCCCGCTCGGGACCGCGGTCATCAACCTGGCTGGCAAGTTGGTGCCGAAGCGGGTCATCCCCGTCGGCGGCGGCGGCGACTCGTACGGCACCAGCCTGCACTCCAGCGGCAAGGGCGAGTGGACCTACGACCTGACGTGGAAACCGTTGGGGGGCTTTCCTGCTCGCTTCGGTTGGCTCCGGGCAGTGCGCAAGGCCCAGGCCCAGTTGCACCGCGGATTGGACGTCGGCTGTCCATCGCTGCTGCTGCGCTCGGCCCGCAGCCACTTCGCCAGGGAACACCGTCCCGAGGTCGACATCGCTGATGCGGTGCTGGATGTCGCGCAGATCGCCCGCTGGGCTGGCTGTCTCGGCGACCGCACCATGACCGTGCCCATCGAGGGGGCTCGCCACGACGTGTTCCTGTCCACCCGCCCGGCCAGAGAGGCGGCGTACGACGAGCTGGACGCCTGGTTGCTGACGCTGGCCGAGAGTTCCGCTCACGCCCGGTAACGTCAGAGCCGTGACCCACTTCGACCTGGCCATCATCGGCAGCGGCTCCGGCAACAGCATCCTCGACCCCCGGTTCGATCCGCTTGATGTGGCGATCATGGAACATGGGGTCTTCGGCGGTACCTGCCTCAACGTGGGATGCATCCCCACCAAGATGTTCGTCTACACCGCGGACACGGCGCGGCGGGTGCAGCATGCGGAACGTTTTGGGGTGGACGCGCACATCGACAAGGTGCGGTGGAGCGACGTCGTGGACCGCGTGTTCGGCCGGATCGATCCCATTTCGGCGGGTGGCAAGCGCTTCCGCGCCGAGGGCACCGCGAACACCACCTTATTTACCGGCCACGCCACGTTCACCGGGCCCAACAAGCTGGACACGGGCACCGGCGAGACGATCACCGCGGACCGTTTCGTCATCGCCGCGGGCGGGCACCCGGTGATCCCGCCCGAGGTGGCCGAGGGCGGCGTCCCGTACTACACCAACGAGGACGTGATGCGGCTGCCCGAGCTGCCGCAGCACCTCATCATCATCGGCGGCGGGTACATCGCCGCGGAGTTCGCGCACGTGTTCTCCGCTCTGGGCAGCGAGGTGTCAGTGCTCGGACGCAGCGAGCTGCTGCTGCGTCAGCAGGACAGCGACATCGCCGAGCGCTTCACCGCACTGGCCCAGCAGAAGTGGGACGTGCACCTCGGCCACGGTGTCGTGTCCGTCAGCGGTCGTGCCGGTGATATCACCGTCCAGCTCACCGACGGCTCGACGGTGCGTGGGGATGCCCTGTTGGTCGCGGCGGGGCGGCGCTCCAACGGCGAGCGCCTGCAGGTCGGTGCCGCCGGGGTGGGCCTGCACGCAGACGGTCGGGTGATGGTGGACTGCTACCAGCGCGCACTGTCCCCCGCCGGTGACGTGGTCGAGGGCTTCTACGCACTCGGTGACGTCAGCTCGCCGTTCCAGCTCAAGCACGTCGCGAACCACGAGCAGCACGTCGTGCAGCACAACCTGATGAACCCCGAGGCGTTGCGCGCCAGCAACCACCGCTTCGTGCCCGCCGCGGTGTTCACCGACCCCCAGATCGCCGCTGTCGGGCTCACCGAACAGTCCGCTCGAGAGCAGGGCTTGGACGTCACGGTGAAGGTGCAGGCCTACGGCGACGTGGCCTACGGCTGGGCGATGGAGGATGTCGAGGGGCTGTGCAAGGTGATCGCCGAGCGCGGTACCGGCCGGCTGTTGGGCGCACATGTGATGGGCGCACAGGCTTCCACCGTCATCCAACCGCTGATCCAGGCGATGAGCTTCGGCCTGTCGGCGCAGGACATGGCGCACGGCCAGTACTGGATCCACCCGGGGTTGCCCGAGGTGGTCGAGAACGCGCTGCTAGGGCTGGAGATCTAGCGTCGCGGTAGGGAAGTCTGCACCCCGTTCTCCGGTAGGGCAACGTGCGTCACCGGCTTTGCTTCTGCCGGCGTACACACCATCACCGCGAGCTACGACGGGGACAGCAGCTACGCGCCCTCGGCCGGAGGCGTCCCCGTCGACGTCGCCGCGGCCCCGCACTTCTTCCAGGTGGTGTCCGGCTACCTCATCCAGTTCGCCCAGTTCTTCCATCTGTTTGGCCTGTGAGTGCTCGAGGTGATGGGCAGAGGGTTGGCGCGGGCGTCGCTGTTCGTTGGGACGGGCCCTGTTTCACCGCGGGTCCGCGGCCGTCACCGGTGTGCGGCTCAACCCCTGAGGTATGGCGAATGGCGGCGTGGGCCGGGCGGTGCGTGGCTGCCGGGCTTTTCCTCGCCGCGCTCATCGCGTCTGTGCGCGCACCTCGGCCTGGATCTTCCGCTCCGTGACGAGCCAATCCGGGGGGGCGGCCAGCAGCTGATTGATCGCGGCCGTGGTCAATGCTTCGGTGACTCCACAGCGGGCCAGGCCCGAGTTGGAGATCCCCAGCTTGCGAGCCACCACTGGTCGGGGATGCGGTCCTTCCCGCCGTAGCGTCACCAACCACTCCGGCGGGTTTTCCTGCAGCGCGGCCAGCTCGGTGCGGGAGACGGGACCGTTCTGGAAACCTTCCGGCGCCGCGGGCAGGTAGATCTCGAGCTTGGTAGCCGCGGTCAGCGGCTTCATGGTTTGCTGCTTCTTCGCGGCGCTCACTCCGCCAGCCTATCCGTAGCCTTGACGGTTCAAACCGAGGAGAAACATGGATGGCGAGACCTTCACCGTCGCCTACGTTCCCGGTGTCACTGTGAGCAAGTGGGCGCGGATTTGGGCCGAGCGGAGCCCCGCGTGCCGGCTCGAGCTGCTCGGTGTGACCGACACCGAGCAGACCGCGGTGTTGCACGAGGGTCGCGCGCAGATGAGTTTTGTACGGTTGCCGGTCGAGCGCGAGGGGTTGCACGTCATACCCCTTTACGCCGAGTTGGCGGTCGTCGTAGTGCCCAAGGAACATCCCGTCGCCCTGTTCGAGGCAGTCACCCTCGCCGAGCTTGCGGAGGAGCCGCGGGTTGCAGACGAGGCGATCTCGGAGCTGCTGGCCTCGGTGGCGGCCGGTCTGGGCATCGTGATCCTGCCGCAGTCGCTCGCGCGCCTGCACAGTCGTCGCGATCTGGTCTACCGCACGGTCACCGATCAACCGCCGACACAGGTCGGACTGGCGTGGCTGACGGAGAACAGCAACGAACAGGTCGAGGAGTTCATCGGCATCGTCCGGGGGCGCACGGTGAACAGCTCTCGCGCTGGCCGGACAGCCGAAGCCTCTCCACCACCGCGCGAGGCCCAGCGTGCACGAACGCGCTCCAGCAATCGCCGGCGCCGCCGTTGAGTGCAGGGCTAACTTGGTCTTTCCCGCTACGGGTAGGGCCAACGTCTTCTGCTGGACATCAACGCCTTGCTGTGGCTGCTTGACGACGACGGCCGTCTCGGGAGCTCGCCCCGCGTAGCGGTGCGCCCGGCCGAGGCGCTTACCGTCTCGGTAGCCAGCTTGTGGGAGACCGCCATCAAGGTCTCCATCCACAAACTGGATCCGATTCCCCAGCTGTACGCCGCGGTCCGCGATCTCGGCTTCGACCGCCTGGACATCGCTGACAATTACCTGCTCACCCTGCAACGGCCGCCGCAACTGTTACCAAGGACTGGAGCGTAGCGCGATCTCCGAGGCCAGCTCAGCGGCTGCCTGTTCGGGAATCCAGTGGGTGACGCCTTCCAGCTGCACAAAGCGGTAGTCGCCGAGCACATACCGCCGGGTGGCTTCCGCCTGAGTGCGCCGCAAGGCCATGTCTCCCGTGCTCCACACGAAGGTGGTCGGGACCTCGACGGGCGGGCAGTCCCGATAGTCTGCGGCTGCCATGGCGCGGTACCAGTTCAACGCCGCCGTCAGCGCAGCGCGCTCGAGCAGCGGGTCGGTACAGGCGCGCACCTGCTCCTCGCTCTGCCCTCCGGTGGCGACCATGGCGCGTAGTGGCGCGCCGCCGTCGGCGAGCAGCAGGTTCTCCGCCTTCTCCGGCTGCGCGAACAACGTCATGTACTTCGACGCCTCTTGCTGCTCCGCGTCACTGCGCAGCGCTGCGGCGAAGGCAGTGGGATGCCCGACGCTGGCCGCCACCAGACTGCTGACCCGCTGGGGGTGACGGGCGGCCACCTGCCAGGCCACCGCCGCTCCCCAGTCGTGACCCACCACGTGCGCCCAGCCCACCCCGAGCGCGTCGAGCAACGCGATCACGTCGCCGACGAGGTGGCTCATCGCATAGTGCTGCACCCCAGCCGGACGCGCGCCGGGTGAGTAACCGCGCTGGGCGGGCACGATGGTGCGTAGACCGGCCGCATGCAGACGCGGCACCACCGCGTCGTAGCAGCGCGGGTTCTGCGGAAACCCGTGCAGCAGCAGCACCGCCGGATCAGCGGGCTCGCCGCCGAGGTCCACGTCGAAGACCATGTCGCCGACCGTGACCCGCTGAGCCGCCATTACGGTGACGCTACTCCGCAGACGTCCGGCAGACCCGCCTCTGCGGGCGTAACGTCCGGCTCGATCGGTGATCATCGTGGCGGAACAGAGGTGGATGGACCATGGCGACAGGCGCAGGATCGACCAGCACGCCCGCAGTCTCCGAGAGCGACCCGCAGCGCAATGCAGATCTCGCCCACGCGCTGCTGTTCTCCCTTGCCGCCGCGCTGGGCGGATTTCTCTTCGGCTACGACACCGCGGTGATCAACGGTGCGGTGAAGGCCATCCAGTCCCGTTTCGAGGCAGGCACCGCGGCAACCGGCCTCGTGGTCTCGCTGTCGCTGATCGGCGCCGCCGGCGGCGCGTGGTTGGCGGGTGGTCTTGCCGACAGGTTGGGTCGCATCTGGGTGATGCGGATCGCCGCGGTCCTGTTCATCATCAGTGCCATCGGCTCGGCGTTGCCCTTCTCCATCGTCGACCTCGCCGCCTGGCGCGTGCTCGGCGGCATCGCCATCGGGGTGGCCTCGGTGATCTCCCCGGCCTACATCGCTGAGATCGCCCCGGCCGCCTACCGCGGACGTCTCGGTTCGATGCACCAGCTCGCCATCGTGCTCGGCATCGCGATCTCCGCGCTGGTCAACTACGCGCTGGCCAGCGCCGCAGGAGACTCGACCAAACCGCTGGGCCCCTTGGACGCATGGCAGTGGATGCTCGCCGTGGCTGCTGTTCCCGCGCTGCTGTACCTCGTGATGTCCTACACCATTCCCGAGTCCCCTCGCTTCCTCGTGGCGAAGGGGCGCACCGAGACCGCTCGCAAGATTCTCGGCGACCTGGAGGGCGGGGACCATGACCAGGTGCAGGCCCGCCTCGAGGAAATCCGTACCTCGCTGAACATCGAAAAGCGCTCACGCGTGCGTGACCTGTTCACCGGAAGCAACTCGATGATTCCACTGGTGCTGCTCGGAGTCGGTCTGGCCGCGCTGCAACAGTTCGTCGGCATTAACGTGATCTTTTACTACAGCTCGTCGCTGTGGCAGTCCGTCGGCATCGGCGAGGACAAGTCGTTGCTGATCAGCGTGGTCAGCGCGGTGGTCAACATCGTGGGTACCTTCGTCGCCATTGCCGTCATCGACAAGATCGGCCGCAGACCGTTGCTGGCCATCGGGTCCGTCGGCATGGCGATCTCGCTGGGCACCGCCTCGTGGTGCTTCTCCCACGCCACGGGCATCTCGGCATCGGTGTCCGGGACAGGTTCTTCGGCGACGCTGCCGTCGCCCTACGGCACTATCGCCCTCGTCGCCGCGAATGCCTTCGTCTTCTTCTTCGCCCTGTCCTGGGGCCCGGTGGTGTGGGTGCTGCTCAGCGAGATGTTCCCCAATCGTTCCCGCGCGGCTGCCGTGGCGGTGGCCACCTCGGCGAACTGGATCGCCAACTTCGCCGTCACCGTCACCTTCCCCAGCTTCTCCGCGGCGAACCTTTCGATCACCTACGCCGGGTACGCCGCGATGGCGGTCATCTCACTGTTCGTCGTGCTGAAGTTCGTCAAGGAGACCAACGGCCGGACCTTGGAGTCGAACGCCTGACGACGGTTTCGCCCGGACGGGTCAGACCCTGATGACGCGAAGCGGAGGGGTGAGCGGTCGCAGTGTTTTCGAAGTCCTCGTCCTGCGTCACCGGCTGGCCGCCCGGGGCTGCGGGGGCAAGGACCGCCAGACCCGTCGGCGGTCCGTGCTCGATCAGCTCCGTCAACGCAGCGGTGTCCAGATGCTGGCCGACCAGATCGCCGAGCAGATCGAGTTGCGCCTCGCGCATCGCGTCGACATCGGTGTCCGGCGCTACGACGAAGCCGGGTCGGCCGGCAGCCGCGGCGGCCCCCGTCAGCCAGGCGCGCCGAAAGCCGTTGTTGGCCAACAATCCGTGCCAATGCGTGCCGTGCACCGCACCCCGACGGCTGCCCTCGGCCGGTGAGTCCAGCAGCGCGCCGTCTCCGCTGTGCACCACCCGCCCGTGATGAATCTCGTACCCGGACACCGCGTGCCCCAGCGCCGAACCCGACGGGGTGGCCAACACCTTCTCGCCGTGGAACTCCACCTCCAAGTCGAGCAGACCCAGCCCGGGCACCGCTCCCACCGAGGATTCCACGATGTCGGTGATCTTCTTCCCCAGCATCTGGTAGCCCCCGCAGATGCCGAGCACCGGCTTGCCCGCGGCAGCGTGGTCCACAATCGCCTCGGCCAGGCCGGTGCGGCGTAACCATGTCAGATCATCCACGGTGGACTTGGAGCCGGGGATCACCACCACGTCGGCGTTCAGAAGACGGGACGGTTCGCTGGCCCATCGCACGCTGATACCGGGCTCGCAGGCCAGCGCCTCGACATCCGTGGTGTTGGACACCCTGGGCAGCCGAATCACCACAACCCGCAGCCACTGGGTGCCCAGCGCGGGCCGCGGGCGGCCCACGTCGGCATCGGCCACCGTGCCCAGGGAGTCCTCGGCGTCGAGCCATAGGTTTGAGCTGAACGGCAGCACACCCAGCGTCGGGCGGTCGGTCAGCTTCCGCAGTTGTTCCAGGCCGGGGGCCAGCAAGGCAGGGTCTCCGCGGAACTTGTTGATGACGAAGCCCGCGATCAGGGCCTGGTCCCCCCGTTCGAGGATTGCAAGCGTTCCGTACAGATGGGCCAGCACTCCCCCCCGGTCGATATCCCCGACCACCAACACGGGCAACCGCGCCGACCGGGCGAGGCTCATGTTCGCCAGGTCGGAGTGACGCAGGTTGATCTCCGCGGGCGAGCCGGCGCCCTCACAGATCACGACGTCGTAGGTGGCGCGCAGTTGCGCGAGACTGTCGGCCACCACCCGTCGCAGCTCCCCGCGATGTCGGTGGTAGTCGCCCGCGTCGACCTGACCGCGCGCGCGGCCCAGTACCACCAGCTGCGAGCTGCGGTCGCTGCCAGGTTTGAGCAGCACCGGGTTGAACGCGGTACTCGGGGCCAGCCCACAGGCCGCGGCCTGCAGCGCCTGGGCCCGACCGATCTCTCCGCCGTCCAGGGTGACCACGGAGTTGTTAGACATGTTCTGCGCCTTGAACGGAGCGACAGACACACCCTGGCGGTGCAGCCAGCGGCAGATCCCCGCGACCAGCACGCTCTTGCCCGCGTCGGAGGTGGTGCCGGCGACGAGCAGCGCCCCCTTCACGCTCCGGTCACGGGACCGTCAGAATTTCCGAGCCGGTCTCCGTGACCAGGACGGTGTGCTCGAACTGCGCGGTCCAGCTCTTGTCCTTGGTGAGCACCGTCCAGCCGTCGTCCCACTGGTCGTAGTCGATGCCGCCGAGGGTGATCATCGGCTCGATGGTGAAGGTCATACCCGCCTCGATCACGGTGTCCACGTTGGGCTCGTCGTAGTGCAACACCACCAGTCCACTGTGGAACGCACGTCCGATGCCGTGGCCGGTGAAGTCGCGCACCACCCCGTAGCCGAAGCGGCTGGCGTAGGCCTCGATCACCCGCCCGACTACGTTGAGCTGACGTCCGGGCTTGACGGCCTTGATCGCGCGCATGGTCGCCTCGTGGGTGCGTTCGACGAGTAGTCTCGCCGGCTCACTGACCTCACCGGCGAGGAAGGTGCCATTGGTGTCGCCGTGCACCCCGCCGATGAAACCGGTGACGTCGATGTTCACGATGTCGCCGTCTTCGATCACGGTCGAGTCGGGTATGCCATGGCAGATCACCTCGTTCACCGAGGTGCAGCAGCTTTTGGTAAAGCCGCGATAGCCCAGCGTCGACGGATAGGCTTTGTGGTCGCAAAGGAACTCGTGCACCACACGGTCCACCTCATCCGTGCTCACGCCCGGCGCGACCGCCTCGCCACCCGCGGCGAGGGCTTGGGCCGCAATCCGCCCGGCGACGCGCATCGCTTCGATGACCTCGGGGGTCTGCACCCAGGGGTCGGTGCTGGGGGTCGGCGCCGCTTTGCCGACGTACTCCGGGCGGGGGATGTCGCGGGGCACGCTACGCAGCGGGGTGGGCTGACCGGGAACGAGAGCAGATCGGGCGATGGTAGGAACAGACATGCCCTCAGAGTAGTGCTCGAGGATCAGTACCCGGGTGGCAGTGCAGCGAGGAACTGGCCACACATCAGCACCGCGTTGCCCGAGCCCCCACCGCCGGCGATGAAGGACGCGAAGGCGATGTCACCGCGGTAACCGACAAACCAGGCGTGCGAGTTGCTGCCGTCGCCGTACTGCGCTTCCCCGGTCTTGCCGAACACCTCCCCCTGGGTGTCCACACCGTGGGCCGATCCGCCGGTGATCACCTGCCGCATCATCAGCCGCAGCTGGTCGAGTACCGGCGCGGGCACGGGGGCAGGG
>JAABUH010001720.1_pt1 | contig 23086 bp, 24 predicted proteins | sample 5559121 | NCBI WGS metagenome assembly JAABUH01 (sample SAMN10711871, study PRJNA513364) | rock metagenome | isolation source: Antarctica rocks | place: Antarctica: Victoria Land, Battleship Promontory nord | collected 2015-12-28
TTATGCGCTCGATCGACGCGTATTTTGAAGCATGTAGAATGTTTGATAGAGCATTTGATAGAAAGCTCAGTAGAAAACTCACTAGTAGAAAGATCAATAGAAAGCTTGATTGAAAGATCAGTAGAAATCTCACTAGAAAGATTGATCGAAAGCTCAGTCGATAACTCAGTAAATAACTCAATCAAAAGCTCACTAAATGACTTGATTGAAAGATCAGTAGAAAGCATTGTTTGAAACACTGTTTAACTTGTGTTATGCATTCAATCAACGCGTATTTTGAAGCATGTTTTGAAGCATGTTTTGAAGCGAGTAGACTAATTAGTAGATGAACGAGTAAATAGCTGAGTTGATAGCTGAGCTGTAGCTGAGTTGATAGTTGAGTTGATAGCTGAACATGTTGATATTTTGATTGTTGTTGTTCTAGAAAGTAGAAACTATGAAGAAAGAAAGAAGATGAAAACTTCGAACTATTTAACGTCAGCTTTATAGAGCTTGAAGTGAAGATTATTGAGTAGATAAATGAGTGAGTAAATGAGCGAGTAAAGTGATGAGCATGTAAAGTGATGAGCATGTAGAATAATGAGTGAGTAGATGAGCGATTAGATGAGTGAGTAGAGTGAGCGAGTAAATGAGCGAGTAGATGAGCGAGTAAAGTGATGAGCATGTAGAGTGATGAGCATGTAGAATGATGAGCATGTAGAATGATGAGTGAGTAGATGAGCGAGTAGATGAGCGAGTAAAATGAGTGAGTAAAGTGAGCGAGTAGATGAGCAAGTAAATGAGCGAGTAAATGAGCGAGTAAATGAGCGAGTAAATGAGCGAGTAAATGAGCGAGTAGATGAGTGAGCATGTAGAATGATGAGTAGATGAGCAAGCATGTAGAATGATGAGTAAATGAGCGAGTAGATGAGTGATTGTCAACATATGCAACATATGCATGAAAGTGAAATTCAGCTCAGCGCATATGAATAAACGCAGATTTTATCAACAAAAGTGAAATACAGTTCAAAGACATATGAATAAACACAGATTTTGTCAACAAAAGTAGATTGCAGTCTAACAAGATCAGCTTAAATTCAAATTTTATTTCGCTTTAAGCAATAAATGTCACTTTAGCTAAACTTTAAAATTTTATTCACTTTACAAACTGTCGATGATTTGATCTCTGTTGCACTTGCACGTTGTTGTAGTAATATCAAGTACTCGTCTCTTATGTAGAAATTAATTGAAGTCAATTTTTCTCATGCATAACTGCGTCAGCAATGCATTGTGAGACTTTGCATGATCTCTGTGTAAATGCAAATGCTGATTAAACTGATCATTAAGTTAAGTTTCAAGTTGATATTTTGAACTTAAATCGAGATTGAGTTGAATTGCTCACATTTTCAACTTGACTCAAGTCGAATTGCTCATATTTTCAACTTGATGCAACTCAACTCGACTGAGAATTGAGTCAATTCAACTCAACTCGTCAAGAACTTAAGCTTGATGTCAAAAGAGTTAAATATAAAAATTTTTTCAATTTTTGACTTTTGCATTATCTTTTTGCATTATCTTTTAATAAAGAGTCATGAAGAGAAACATGAAGAAAAATATGAAGAGAAACATGAAGAAAATCATGATAAAAAACATGAAGAAAAACATGATGAAAAACATGATGAAAATCATGATGAAAAACATGAAGAAAAACATGAAGATCATTTGATAGAAAGTCATAAAGAGAAACATGAAGATCATTTGATAGAGAGTCATGATGAGAAACATGAAGAAAAATATGAAGAGAAACATGAAGAAAATCATGATAAAAAACATGAAGAAAAACATGAAGAGAAACATGAAGAAAAAACATAAAGATCATTTGACTTTGATAGAAAGTCATGATGAGAAAACATGATAGAAAGTCATGAAGAAAATCATGAAGACTGTTCAATCAAGCTATTTACATTTATTTAATATCTTGTCGAGTTAAGTCGAGTTTTCAAATTGAATTATTGAGTTAAGCTTCTCAATTCAACTCAAGTGCTTAAGTTCAACTTCTCAATTTGACTTGATACTTTTTCAAAAAAATTTCAATTCAACTTGATACTTGTTGAGTTGAATACTCGACTTAAACTCAAGTACTCAACTTAACATGATCAGTTTAATGCTGATGAATCATCTTTGATGTCAAATATTGAGAATGAGCTGCGTTGAATTTCTTTCTTCAGACTACTCTTCATGTTTATTTGATTTATTTCTGTATGAGCATCAGTTGTGTTATTATCTCAATGCGTTGATGCTTGATCAGTGATAAAAATAACATATGTACATCATCAATTATCTTGTTTGCTGCTTCATTTTCAAACACTTCTGTATGTTCTGTCACTTAATGTAACTTCAGCATGACTTCTTAAAATTAAATGTTCTCATGTGCAGTTTGAACTTGTCACAGACGTGTCTGATCTTTTGTTGATGTCATGACTTTCACTGCTTTCAGAAAGATCTGATTGTCACTGTATATTTTATATATCTTTTCATGATACTCTTGATTCACTGTCACTACGTCTGCAAGATGTTTTGTTCTTGCGACTAATTCTTTCAGCTCATCATAATGAGTGATGATTAAAGTCGATCTTCTCAATCTTTTATTTAACTCTCAGTTCATTCTCATCATGATTGCTGTAACATCATCTTTGCTGTCACTATCATTCAAGTAAACTCTTTACTTTAACATGAATGTGTCAAGATTATGTTGTTTTATTGATATTTTCTTGTTTGCAACTATAATTATCTTCAATGACTTTGATCAGAAAATCACTATGTAGAAATGACTTCAACTTATCTTTGTTTACTCAAGTGTTTCTTTCATTCACTTTTGCTTCAACTGTAAAGATATTTTACACAGCTTTGATTTTTGATCTTTTTTGAGTATCAAGTCATTACAAATTCAACGCATTGTCATCTTGATAACTTCATCTGATTTTCAAGAGTTCATGTTTATTATTGATCTTTGTATCAGCTTTCATAAGTGAATATTTATCAACATCATGTTTATTTTCATTTGTAAAATCTTTGTTGATATTACATGATGAACATCAATGATCTGTTGCAATGCTTTTTCTTGCACTGATCTCAGTTTGATGTTCAGACTCTTTTGATAATCTTTCACTCTCTATGATGTATATCATATGATGACTTCGTGACTAAGCAGAGAGCATGTCATCACGAAGTATATTTGTTTACTCATCATCATTGATGAGTTTCAAGTAAACTCAATGATTGTCTGCATGATCTTTTGTTTAATCACTAGTTTTGCTTTGACATGACACATGTGAATTATTCATTTCAGCTTGAAGTTCAATTAAACTTTCAAGATTCTGATATTTGATTTTGAGTTAATCTGATGTTTCATCAACTTTACATCAACTTTCATATTGAATCATTTAAAAGTTTTTATAAAGTGAATCAATTCATGCTTTGTCATCAAGAATTTGATGTCATGCATTTTTGATCACTGTTCACATTTATCATAAATCTTGTTAAGAACTTTGCAATTACATTTTATAAACTCTTTGTATGTCAAGATATTAATGTCATTCACGAAGTCTGTAAAGCTAGTTCTCAGCTTGATGTCATTACATGCTTTTAACAAGTTCACATTGTAAAATAAATATAATATTGATGATAGCAAAGAGTCTTGTGATATATTAATGTTCATGCTGCATTTCATCATCATGTAATCATCAATTATGATCATGATGCGTTGATCTTTCAGAAAGTTCTTCACAAACTCAAAAAACAGTCTAGAAACTATTCTTTTTTTCATGTCATGTAAAAGTTTGCTGTGCATTACATTGTTAAACACATTCTTCTCATTCAAACTCAGCAGTGAGACTACTTTTCTTCTCATGTCACTTTACACAGTATGTATCTTTTTTATAATTAGTTGCAAAGTCGTATTTATTAATCTGTGCTTACAAACTTTCATCTGAATGTTCAATATTGAGTTGCAAACTTTTACAACATTTCACAAACATTTAAATATGATGAACTTTAGTATTTTGCTCAATGTATCAAGTAGCACAATTGATTTATATATTTTTGCATTAAAGTAGTTTTTCTTATCTGACTTTTGCATCACTATTATGATTGCATTCTTAAACTAAGTTAACTGTATTCTCTTCTATAAACATTTTTTAAAAAGAGAGTGTATTTGTTTTAACATGTTGTCAACGAGTCTGCGCATTATTCTATTTATGTATTTCGTGTGTTTCAACATCTTGTCAGATGTCGCTTTGTAGATGACTTTTTTAATTTCATGATGCATTAATGAAATATCATCTTCAATCAAGAGCAAGTACTTGAAGCTTATTATGTTCAGCATAAGAATCTTTGAAGATGATGAAAAGTGAGTCTGAAACATCATCTTCACTTTATTTTGCATTGTTGTGATGATGTCAGAGCACTTTGACTTCATCAGTAAGAAAATTGTCGCTTAAGTGAGTGTATCTGCGATTCCATTTCTTGCTCATTTCATGATTTGAAACAGTTCTCTTGAGAATTGCTCAACATTCTGCATGATCTCTTAATATTCATTGCGTTTCTGTTTTCTGATAATCTTGCTCTTCTTATCACATGCTTGAATGTACTTTATTCAATCATCAATGATTCAACAGTTTTTTCTCATTCATTGTATACTCTTGACAATCTTTGTACATTTCTTCGTTCACTTTGCTTTGATTATTTCATATGATCTCGCTCAAAGAGTGAAAATCTTGATGATCTTTCTTAATGCGTTCAGCAATTACTTCATGTATTCATTTATGCGTTGACATCTCATCTTTTGATTCAACAATGATTTTGACATTTGTTCTTTCAAAGTATTGATGAATTTCTCTTCATTTATTGTCTTTCAGTTGCAACATGATCTTTGCACTGACTTTTTGCAGACTCTAAAATTTATTACTGTCTGTATTAATAAATGATCTGAGAAGTTTTTCATTTCTTCATTGATTTCACATTATATCAATCTGTTTATGATGCTTTCTGTCGTGAAGATTAAATTTATTGTCATTTGAAATTCTTGATAATTTCTCATAATTGTGTCTCAAGATAATGCTAGCGATGTATCAATGTTTGTGATCATTTCAATTAACTCATTCAACAATAAATGTTATTTTGAGTAAAATGATTCTTCTCATGTGAAGTGATGCAGATTGAAATCTTCTACAAGAATGCTTTCTTTTGATATGTGCAACGTCTTTTCAATGTTTGAAAGATTTTCTTTTTCATGAATGATCTTATGATCTCTGAGTGATGAATTGTATGCTTCATGAATGTGTATAACTTTCTGAGTCATTTGTGCATCATCTGTTAATGTTTGTAACGTAATTGTATCTACATCTTTGAAGTGTCATGTTGAATATCAGATGTTGCTGTCAATTCTCTTGTTTATGTAAAAACAGATTCTATCTTCATTATTCTTTGCAGAAATGTGTTATGAAGCAAAAAAGAATGAAAAGAAACTACAATATGATAAATATGAAATTATCAATAGTGAGAAGAAAAAGAATAATGTTAATAATGAAAGTGAAAAGAAAATAATAAAGCTGTTCAACTAATGAACAGTCTTTATCTTACTTTCTAAGTTTTAATCATAATTCATAATCTTATGAATTCATAGATTGAATCATAATGTATTATTTTTTAACATTATCTTGAAGAGTGTTTGATAGAAAGTCATGATGAAAATCATGAAGTTTTCATGATGAAAACTGTTTAATTAAGCTATTTACATTTATTTAATATCTTGTTGAATTGAGTTGAGTTTTTGAATCAAGTTATTGAATCAAGCTTTTCAATTTAATTTGAGTTCTTGAATTCAACTTCTCAACTCAACTTAACACTTTTTTCAAAAAAATTCAACTTAACTTGATACTTTTCAAGTCAAGTACTTGACTTGAACTTAAGTACTTAACTCAATGCAATCAATCTATGCAAGAATCATAAATTAAAAGATTGTTAATGAAAGAAGAAAGAATCAACAAGCAAAAATATGATAAAAGAAGATTAATTTTCTACTACATTTAAATTCTGAACTTTTTAATTTAAAATCTTCTTCTACTTGAAAATGAATTGTTATAATTTCAGTTCAACAAACAAAGCTGTGAAATAAAAAGATCAATAATTTACTACATTTAAACTCTGAGTTCTTCACTTCATCAATGATAACATCAATGACAGTAAGTTTTAAACAAAAGAAGAAGAAGCAGCTGATAGTTAAGCTATAAATCAGACAGCTGAAGCAGAAGCAGAAGCAGAAGCAGCTGATAGTTAAGTTATAAGTCAAACAGCTGAAGTAAAAGCAGAAGCAAAGAAATAATGAAATATTTACAAATGATTAATCAAAGTGAAACATATGTATCAGAAGAGTTTCAAAAAGATTTTATTAACTATGTAGTTCATTTAAAATGAATCGTTGAAGCAATAAAAAATGAAATGTGAATTTTCAACTTTATAAAACTGTCTCACTGCTAAATTTAGCTCAGTGCTAGATAAATTCTTCTATGATGAATGAGAAAAGTTAAATATAAAAAAGAATATTAATTCTTTTATTTTCACTCAACATGATACTTCAAAGATGTAAACATGATTATGTTACAAACATTAACAGATGACACACAGATAACTCAGAAAGTTATACACATTCACGAAGCATACAATTTGTCACTCAGAGATCATGAAGTCATTCATGAAAAAGAAAGTCTTTCAGACATCAAAAAGATGTTACACATGTTGAGAGAATGCATTCTTGTAAAAGACTTCAATCTGCATCATCTCACATGAGAAGAATCATTCTACTCAAGAGTCAAGACAACATTTATTGTCAAATGATTTAATTGAAATAATCACAAATATTAATGCATTGCTGATGCTATCTTAAGACATGATTACGAGAGATTATCAGAGATCTCAAATGACAATAAATCTGATTTTCATGACAGACAACATTATAAATCAATTAATATGATGTGAAATTGACGAAGAAATGAAAAACTTTTCAAATCATCTGTTAATACAGACAATTATAGATTTCAAAGTCTGCAAAAAGTCAGCGCGAAAATCATGTTACAACTGAAAGATAATGAATGAAGAGAAATTCATCAATACTTTGAAAGAACAAATGTTGACATCACTGTTGAATCATGAGATGAAGCGTCAATGCATAAATGAGTATACTAAGTAACTGCTGAATGCATTGAAGAAAATCATCAAGATTTTCACTCTTTGAGCGAGATTACATGAAATGATCAAAGCAGAATGAATGAAGAAGTGTATGAAGATCATTAAGAGTGTGCAATTAGACTGATCGTTGAGTCGAATTTTCATATCTATATTTCGACTCGACTCATTAAGCAATCGAATATGATGTCAAGAGAGTTAAATATAGAAATTTTTCCGGTTTTTCGCCTTTGCATTATCTTTTTGCATTATCTTTTTGCATTATCTTTTTGATAAAAAGTCATAAAGAAGAACATGAAGAGAAACATGAAGAGAAACATGAAGAAAAACATGAAGATCATTTGATAGAGAGCTTTGATAAAAAGCTATGATAGAGAGCTATGATAGAAAGTCATGATGAGAAACTATGAAGACTGTTTGATAGAGAGTCATGAAGAGAAGTCATGAAGAGAAGTCATGAAGAAAAGCTATGATAGAAAGTCATAATAGAAAATCATAATAGAATATCTATCTATTTATCTTCATGTCTTGACGAGTCGAGTCGAGTATTTCGAGTCGATACTCGATTTCAATTCTCTGACTCGACTCAAATACTTAAGTCGAACATCTCGATTCAACTTGAATACTCAAGTCAAGAATTCTGACTCGAATTGAGTCTTGATGAGTCGAGAACTCGACTCGATCTCGATGATTTGACTTGACGCGATCAATCTATGTGCAATGAATGAGAAGAAGTTATCAAATCATCAATGATTGAACAGAATACATTCAAGCATGTGATAAGAAAAGCAAGATCATCAGAAAACAGAAATGCAGTGAATATCAAGAGATCATGCAGAACGTTGAACAATTTTCAAGAGAACTGTTCAAAACTGCAAAATGAGCAAGAAATGCAATTGCAAACACATTGATTCAAATGACAATTTTCTTTCTGATCAAGTCAGAGTGCTTCAACATCACTACAACAGCATAAAATAAGATAAAGATGATGTTTCAGACTCACTTTTCATCATTTTCAGAGATTTTCATGCTGAACACAGAAAACTTCAAATACTCATTCTTGATTGAGAATGACATCTTGCTGATGCATTACAAGATCAAAAGAATTATCTACAAAATGACATTCAATAAAACTTCAAGACATACAAAATATACAAATAGAATAATGTGCAAACTCATTGATAATATGTTAGAATAAATACACTTTTTTTTGAAAGATGTTTGCAGAAAAGAATACAATCAACTCAGTTCAAGAGCATAATCACAATAATGATGCAAAAGTCAGACAAGAAGAATTATTTTAATGCAAAGATATATAAATTAATTGTGTTATTCAATATGCTGAGTAAAATATTGAAGTTCATCATATTCAAACATTTGCAAAACATCATAGAAGCATGCAACTTAATATTGAACATTCAAATGAAAGCTTGCAAACACAAATTAACAAATACAACTTTGCAACTGATTATAAAAAAGATACACATTGTATGAAGTAATACAAGAAAAAAAGTAGTCTCATTGCTGAGTCTGAATGAGAAAAGTGCGTTCAACAATGTAATGCATAGCAGATTCTTGCATGATATGAAAAAAAGAAGAGTTTTCAAACTGCTTCTCAAATTTGTGAAGAACTTTCTGAGAAATCAATGCATCATGATCACAATCAATGATTACATGATGATGAAATGCAGCATGAATGTCAATATATCACAAAACTCTTTGCTATCATCAATAATAATAATAATAATAATTCATACACTCTTATGACATCGATTAGATCGACTCATGAGAAAGATCTATGCTATGTGTGTCGAGTGAACAAAATTCTCTGAGATATAAAATCGCTCGCTGTTTATACAATTGCTACACGCAGTTGAGACAATAAAACTAAAACTTTGTATTAAATTTGTTTGCGATGATTGCACGTTAAAGAATGAATGTTCTTGTCATTCTAAACTGCTTCAGCAGCTTCATTTTCATCATCATTCTCGCTGTTGTCTTGAGACTCTTCGTGATTGAAATGATAATTCAATAGTTCGTGAAGTCGATGTCTTGTAACATATTCGATCAAAGATGCGTTCAATTTAAACAATTCATCAGAATATGCTTGACTGTCTGATGACTTCATTCGCAGTTGCATCGAGAGCTATTCGCGCTCGATACATTTCTCGAGTGCAGATAAACATTCAGCTCTATGCGTTTGATTCTGATGTGAGTTGCAAGAATGCTTTTGATCTTCTGAAGATCATCACGCATTCTTACTGACTTCTTGAATAGATGAGATCTTTGAGCGAAAGATGCATTAATGTCTGCAATGCATTTCTTGTAGTTTTTTCATCGAAGATCTCATTGACTTTTATGAAACTGTGCAATTGCACGTTCACTTGTTTGAATCAACGTTAAAAGATCGAGTTGTCTGCATCTAGACTGTATCTTTGCTCTCTTGCGAATTGAAACATTCAGAAACATCATTTTTTTTGAGATTGAAGAACAAAAGATGAATCTATTAGTTTTTATCAGATGAGCATGTATGATCTTGCATGCTTGTTGAGTCTTCTGTGTTCTGTCATTGACTTGACTGCGTAGTGTGACTTGATTCTGTAGCTTGTTCAGATGAACATGTAGCAAGAATGTATATGTTTCGACTTTCAGCGTTTCGATGTTCACTTTCTTGAAGACGTTGATCACATGATGCAACGCTTGATTCTGAAGAGTTTCTAGTCTTCACTTTATACTCGACAATTCTTCTTCTTTATTGCGTTGATGTCATATTGATACTTTGAACGTCATTTCTGATCTTATCATCGCTGAGTATATCTATCTTGCTTTTGCGAATGTAGCTTCTCAGATGAAAATCTCAAGTCAACTAAGCATCAGCATCTTGATGATGTGATCTGCTTCTATTTGATGAAGATGTGAATCTCATTGTAGTTTCATGTTCAGTTAAACTTCGAGAATTCGTACGTTTGATTTCGACTTTATTATCAAGTTTTCTATGTGTAGACTGATTGTCATGTTGAATCTTTTTGACTTGCGAGTGAAGTGTGTGAGTTCACATTTCTCTGAAGCGAACGTAGCATCATGAATTCAAGCTCATTTTGCACAGATGTTGTGTGCTCGACTTAATGTTTCACAGATTGATTCTGTGATTTTGTCATAGATTAGAATATTGATGTCATTTATGAAGTCAAGCACTTCGATTTTGATTTCTAAAGCTTTGCATTTTTCAATTAAGCTTGCGTTAAAGAATAAAAAGAGAATCGATGATATGAGAGACTCTTGCGATATGTCAGTATTTACTCGTTGCATCGCGCTGATTTGTTTATCAAACGTCAGCGATGACTCTCTGTCTTTCAGAAAGCTGTGAGTTCATTTGACTATGTAGTTTAATGTTCTTCTCATTCTCAGAGTGTGCAGAAGTCTGATGTGCGAGACATGATCAAACGTCTTAGCAACGTCTAAACTAAGCATGAAGATCATGTATCTGATTTTGCAGTCTTATACTGCGTGTACTTGATCTACTAGTAGATTCAACGCTGAGATCATGAATCACTTGCATCTCGCTCTCATTTGAGCATTCGAAAGCATGTGATGAGTTTCAGTAATGTCACTTAATCTTTTGATCATGATTGATTTCAATGTCTTATTCATGATGTCTAGCAGAGCAATGAGTCAATACATTTTTGAATCAATGTAGTTGCTCTTCTTTGATTTGCATAGTACTATTGTCTGAGCTTTTTTGAACTGCTTTGAGTAATATTTGTGAGTTACACATGCGTTGAACAAATTGATTAATATCAAAGTCAGTTCTGTTAAACTCACTTGAAGCGCTTCATTTGAAATTTCGAATGCGTCTGACGCTTTGTTGACTTTTACTCGTTGAATCATTTATCTCATCTCATCTTGTGATAAAGCTGAATTGAATGACATTGTCAGCAATATAAACGACTTCGAAATGTCGCTGATGTCTGTCTGAGACGATGATGAAAAGAACTTCTTTCGTAGAATCTCTGTTTTTTCTTCGAATGAATCTGTTATGTGATCAAAATCATTGCTTTTTAGTGACGAAAACTGTGAAAGTTTCTTGAGTAGTTGACTTTCAATTCTGACTCATTTTGCGAAGCGTTAAATCGATTTTGATTCATTGCTTAACTCATGCATCTGTGATTTAAAATGTGAACGATTTACTTCTTTAATGATCTTGTTTTTGTGATCATTGTATTTCAGATAGTCGTTTCATGCTTCTAGAGTATTCTGCGTTTTTCATATGACTCGTAGTCATCGCGATTTTGTCACGACTTTCAAGCAGATCTGATTTCAGAAGTCTTGTGCTCAATTCAATAACTTTGCTTAAGAAGTAGACTTCTCGATAACTTCTTGTAATGCATGAGTGATCTCAGTTACTCTGTCATCTATCGCTGTCTTGTCATCGAGAAAACAATCGATGAAAAGATGTATTCTTAAATGAGTGTTTAGTGCTTCTGTGTTCATTTTCTTTCATAATCAACAAGTCGTGAGCTGCATGAAGAATGTGCGTAGACACAGCTTCGTGACAATCGAAAGATGATCAGATTCTTGATGCAGATCAGTTCTCATCTTGCATTTGTATATCATGAACTGTATTTTCTCATTGTCAAACGCTAAATCTATTGTTGTGAGCTGATTGTGAGTCTTTTTAGTAATTGTATCTGATTCAAGCAGTAGCTTTAGTCTTGCGTTCGTAATAATGTTTAGTAGAGCATCAGTCACTGTGTGATGAGTAAAGCATCTTCTGTCTTTTCAGTATGAGTGATGCAAATTGAAATCTTCTACGATTAGCTGTTTGCAGTCATTTTTGATTAGTTCGTTCAGACGAGAAATAGTAGATGATTCTTCTGTGAAAATGATAGACAGTGAGCATGAATTGTAGACGTTTATGAGTCGTAGTGTCTGTATCTCGTCTTTCAAATTGCTAGTTTGTAGCTTGATTGAGCAGATGTTCAATTCAATGATTTTCATCACTCATTGATCGAGTTTTAAACACTTGTTGACATAAATGCATGTTCTTGCTTGAGATGATGAGTCTTTCATTAGATGAAAGAAGTTGTGAGTCGAGCTAAACATCTGTGAAACGTTAATGTTGCAATCTTGTTTCTGAATGACTATTATGTTGAATTTACGAACTTTTCTGTCTATCAGAAATGATTTCTGAATTTTTAATGATTTTCTGATATTGTACTGTAGAATTCGCAGAAAGATTTAATTTGTCATAGAGATATCTGTAACTGCTGTTGACTCTGTGCAAAGACAGCTTTTTGTATGCTTTTAGTCATTGAGAATTTTTTGCATTTTCTGATTTGATGTTTCTGTGTCTGTTCAGACGTCATATCTTCTGAGTCGCTAATCATGCATGAAGAGCGATCGACTCGTCTCTTCTTGACTTTCATCACTTGTCATGTTGACTTGTTGATGTCTCGACTGCTTGTCATCGTTGAGATGTTCATTGAACTTGATGAGTTTGTTGAACTCACAAGATTCATTGAACTCAAGAAGTTTCAAAAGAAAGAAGAGAATGAGCAATTGTCTTTCGATGCTTCAAAATATCTGATCGATCTGTTTCAAAAGATTTCTTCTGATTGCTTTATCTGTAGTTTTCACTTGAAACATGAGCGTTTTCAGAGTTCATGACTATCGTTGCAGTTCACGCATCGTCTTCTATTTATTGACACAACGCATTCTTCAATGTGATGTTTGTCTGCGTAGACTGATCGTCAAGTCGAGTTTTCATATCTACATTCTGACTCGATTCGAGTACTTGAGTTGAATCTTCTGACTCAACTTGAATACTTGAGTTGAATCTCATGATTCAACTCAATATTGATCTCGAGTCGAGTCAAAACTCGCTGACTCGACTTGACTCATTAAGCAATCGAATATGACGTCAAGAGAGCTAAATATAGAAATTTTTCCGGTTTTTCGCCTTTGCATTATCTTTTTGCATTATCTTTTTGATAGAAAGTCATAAAGAGAAACATGAAGAAAAACATGAAGAGAAACATGAAGAGAAACATGAAGATTGTTTGATAGAGAGCTTTGATAGAGAACTATGATAGAAAGCTATGATAGAAAGTCATGACGAGAAACTATGAAGACTGTTTGATAGAGAGTCATGAAGAAAAGTCATGAAGAGAAGTCATGAAGAGAAGTCATGAAGAAAAGCTATGATAGAGAAACATGATAGAGAGCTATGAAGAAGAGTCATGAAGAAGAGTCATAAAGAAAAGTCATGAAGAAAAGCTATTATAGAAAAACATGAAGACTATTTGATAGAAAGTCATGATAGAGAGTCATAATAGAGAGTCATAATAGAATATCTATCTATTTATCTTCATGTCTTGACGAGTTGAGTCAAGAATTTCAAGTTGATACTCGATTTCAACTCTCTGATTCAACTTGAATACTCAAGTTGAACATCTTGACTTGACTTGAATACTCAAGTCAAGAATTCTGACTTGAATCGAATCTTGACGAGTCGAGAACTTGATTCGATCTTGATGACTCGACTTGACGTGATCAGTCTATGTCTGCGCATTTGAAGCAGCGCTCTTCGTTTTTGCAGAATCTAGCTATATGATCAAAATCGAAGCATTTATAGCACTGTGTGATACGACAGTTCTTTTCAAACAATTCGCATGAGCATTCTTGATATGAGTTCAGCATGTCTACGTCTAGCAGTCAATTTGTTATCGTTTTGATCGTGATCTCTACGATGAGTGATGAGTGAATCTTCTCACTTTCAACTATCTTCTTAAGTCAAGCTATTCTTAACATCTTTAGATCTTCATGAAGTCTTGTGTTGTTCTTTATCAATCTTTTGATGATCATCTTCTGATTGCTTATGTTCAGTATGATGTGTACATCATGAGCTAATATCGCGAAGCTTCTACACACTACATGCGCTGAGCTTGCAATTTTCTTCACTCATGTTTGAGACTTTTCTAGAACTGCTTGAGCGTTCGAACTCATCACGTGAAGTGCAATGTCTTTGCTTTCAAGCTTGCGAAGCAACACTATTAGATCTCGTTACGTCGTCGACACGCTTACGATTTCTTGAAAGATCTGATCAATCAATCTCTTTTGTATCTTTTTCATCTCTTTTCTCTTCACTATTTTCACTAGAATCTCACGTCTCTTGCGAAGCAATGACAGATCATCTCTGAGTTGCTGCTTCTTGATTGTCGCTTCTTCTTTTGTTACATCGACTCATGATGATGTTTTGAATGTAAAACGCGTATTTTTTTATGTTTGTAGTTGTTTATTAAGAAGTTGAATGAATGTCTTCAACTTTTATACATTTTTCACGATGAATGCATCTTGACTTTCGATCTTTCTTTCTGAGACATTTCAAAGACGTTGAATCAGCTCTAAGATCACTTCTTTTCATGAGTGATCTTTGCTCTTTTCTTTCTCTAACGTCGATGTCTGTGTTAGTAGATCAATGATGCTGATAATTTTTATCTCGTCATTGTGTAAGTGTTTAAATTTCACGTCACTGTCTCTTTGTGACAAGTTGACGCTGCTCGCAATCGTCATTGAATCAGCATTACTGCTGCTTATGCGATTTGTCATCATTTATTTGTCTACTCGATCTTTTCTCTCTCGTTTATAATGCTCTTTTCAAAAGTTCATTTTGCGTGCATTATGATTGTTTTTTGCTATCATCAATATTATATCTGTTTTACAACATAAACTTACTAAAAGCATGTGATGATATCAGATTAAAAACAAGCTTTACAGATTTCATAAATGACATCAATATTTTAACATACAAGAAGTTCATGAAATGTAATTGCAAAGTTCTTAGCAAAATCTATGATAAATGCGAACAGTGATCAAAAATGCATGATATCAAGTTTTTAAAGACAAAGCATGAATTGATTCACTTTACAAGAATCTTTAAGTGATTTAATATGAATGTTGATGTAAAGTTAATGAAACATCAAATTAACTTGAAATCAAATATCAGAGTTTTGAAAGTTCAACTGAACTTTAAGCTGAAATGAGTAACTTACATGCATCATGTTCAAGCAAAACTAGTGATTAAACAAAAAATCATGCAAACAATCATTGAATTTACTTGAGACTCATTAATGACAACGAAAAAGCAAATATACTTCGCAATGATGCATTCTCTGCTTAGTCATGAAATCATCATATGATACATGTTACAAAGAGTGAAGAATTATTGAAAAAATCTGAACATTAAGCTGAAATCAGTACAAGAAAGAGCATTGTGATAAATTATCAACGTTTATCATGTGATATCAACAGAGACTTTACAGATAGAAATAAACACAGCATTGATAAATATTCATTTATGAAAGCTGATACAAAAGTCAATAATGAATATGAACTTTCAAAAATCAAATAAAGTTATTGAAATGATAATGCGTTGAATTTGCAACAACTTGATATTCAAAAAAAGTTGAAAATCAAAGCTGCATAAAACATTTTTGCAGCTGAAGCAAAAGTGAATGAAAGAAATACTTAAATAAACAAAGATGAAGTAAAGTCATTTCTACATGATGATTTTCTGATCAGAATCATCAAGAATAATAATAATCACAAACAAGAAAATGTTAATAAATCAACATCATTTTGACATATTTACATTGAAGCAAAGAGTTTACTTGAATGATAACAACAGTAGAAAGAATGTTATGATGATTACAATAAAAATTAACTGAGAGTTAAATAAAAGATTGAAGAAATTGACTTTAATCATCACTCATCATAAAGAACTGAAAGAATTGATCGCGAAGATGAAACATTTTGCAGATGTAGCAACAGAGAATTAAGAATATCATGAAAAGATATACAAAGTATACAATGATAATCAGACTTTTTTGAAAACAGTGAAAGTTATGATATCAATAAAAGATCAGACACATCTGCAATGAATTCAGATTGCACATGAAAGCATTTAATTTTAAGAAATCATGCTGAAGTTATATTGAGTAATAAAACATGTAGAAGTACTTGAAAATGAAGTAATGAACAAGATGATTGATAATACACATGATTTGTCTTTATTATTGACTGAGCATTAATGCATTGAAGTGATGACAAGATTAACACTCATACAGAAATAGATCAGATAAACATGAAGAGTAGTTTGAAAAAAGAGATTCAATGCAACTCATTTTCAATATTTGACATCAAAGATGACATATTGACATCTGCAATTGCACAAAAATTATGCAAAGTTTCACAGTGTATTATTAATGCAGTTATGCACAAGAAAAATTGATTTTAATCAATTTTTACATGAGAGATGAATACTTGATATTATTACGATGATGTGCAAGTGCAACAGAGATTAAATGTTGATTAAGCACATTCTAATAACATGTTTCAGATGAAAAGTAGAATGAAAAGCAATGCAATGAAAAGAGAACATCACGAACTTGAGAAAGCTTTTAGAAATCATGAGCGCAGCGACAATGATCATTCAAATGATACTTTCAATGAACATACTGAATCAATTTCAAGCTGTGATGTCATCAAAGAATTAGATGAAAGAGAGAAAGAATAGAAAAGAAACAGACTCATAGAGTTCTTGCATTGAAAACAGTTATAGTATAAAGCGCAGAAAGAAGCGATTTTTGATGCGAAAAGAGCGCTGTGCTAGCGCAGCGCTCGCTACAGTATATAGAATCTCGCATAGACTCATAATGAGTGTTGAATCGAGTAAGAATTAAAAAAAAAATCCTTTTATTTTGAATCAGAAGCATTGAGTGAATCAGATTATTCTTAAAAAAAGTAACAATCACTTTCATGAATAAATATATATTATAATTCATATCATTTAACAATTTCACGTATAATTGATGCTGTTGTCATTACATTTAACTATTTGCATGTTCATTTGATTTTCGTGATAGTGCAATTGCGATACGATGATCATTTTGAATACTTTATTGCATCATCTCATAGAAGAAACAGTTTTTTTCTACCTTTAAATTAACAAGTCACTGCTCATTCTGTACCTCAAACGAACATCGCTCTTTGCTCAGTTTCATGCTCAGCTCTACCACGAAAATCTACAAGCTTTACGGAACATCGAACCTCTTATTATACAAGGAGAAGAACGTGATAAACTATCGGCCGGGCGAATTTCATCCTGTTATCCTTGGAGATACTTTGAAAGACGGTCGGTACAAAATATACCACAAACTGGGCCATGGTGGCTTCTCAACAGTCTGGGTTGCCAGAGACAGCAAGTATATCGCTGCATTGCTCACGGTTTGCTTTCAAGCGTGCTGATAGCTTATAGGCTCGATCAATGGGTGTCAATAAAAATCATAACAGCAGATAGGACAAACCAGTCTCGGGAACTCCACAATTTACGAGCACTGGCAGAACACACGAAAGGAAGTCTATGCGCCGAATATATTGTTCAACTACTCGACGATTTCCTTCATCAAGGTCCTAATGGATGTCATCAGTGTCTCGTATTCGAACTGCTTGGCCCTACTATCAACATAATCGTGAATGACTACCATGAAGAAGGGGAACGGCTCGATACGGAAACTGTTCTTAAAATATCGAGGCAATTGCTGCATGCTGTTGTATTTATACATGCGGCCGGCTATGCACACGGAGGTAAAGTCGACCAGAATCTTCTTACCTCCCAGGCAAAGCAACTTTCTATGCCTGGAGCTAATTTTTTGCAGACCTTAGCGCTAGAAACCTTGCCTTCGCGTCCAGTCGCCTATCTCATTCATCTGAAGAGAAGCTTTTCGAAATACTTGGGCTCCCGGAATCGGAAGATTTAATTCGATTAGATGGCGAACCCCTCGGAGAAGGTATCCCTAATCAGCTGGTCAAATCAGTAGGATGGGTTGGTTGGCCAGATGAAGACGATGAAGATATTCGGGTTATCGATCTAGGAGAAGCATTTCTTCAGAACGCCGTGCCTCAAAGGCTTGCCCAACCGTGCCAACCTAGTGATCTGCAAGCTCCCGAAACGATTTTTACCAGCAGGTTTGATTACAGACTGGACTTGTGGCGTGCAGGTTTAATAGTGAGATTTCCGCCAACTACACCTTGAGAGATGCCAACTAACGTCTGCTATAGATTTATTATCTCACGTTCGGAGCATTGCCATTCCAATGGTTTAGAAACGACACTTTAGTTGCATCGATGATCGACTTTGTGGGAGAGTTACCTCTAGAATGGCAGCCAAAATGGGAACAGTTAAGAGGAGATATCAAACTGGGAGAGAAAGGGCAGCGCTCGAAGTCGACACTGGAACAGAAGTTTGATGGACATGTCAGCGAACCAGATTTGAAGGTTCTCCTTCCGGTGATCAAGGGGTTGACAAGGTTCTTGCCGGAGGATCGCGTTTCGGCATCGCAGGCCCTTGATTTAATCAGGGATAAATGTACCGATCGAGATAGCAAAGCATCAGACGATGAGTTGGTATTCAGATCATGATATACTACGTCTCTGATTTAAGGGTCTAACCGAACGACCGCCACCATTGTGCCGGCACTATGATCTAATCGGAGCATAGGGCCACTCTTGATGCCTTGAAAAATTACTTCTTGTATCCTACCCCTATTGTTTCCCTCCCGAGTAAGGACATCCAGAATCTTCTGATTGGCCGAAGGAATTTAGTCAGGAGTAGTTCGTATTTGTAGACGTCAGAGGACAGCTAGAAAGCCAAGAAAAGGCGTGGAGCTTCCCGTTCCTTATTGCTTTCCATCCCCTAGCATTTCTCATTTCCTGCGGCTCTCAATCCCCTGTGGCTTATACGCATACGTTTGGTTCAATGACAGACACGTCGACCATTTGAATTTCTCCCCGCCAGCTAATCGAACGTCGCTTGTTATTGGTAGAGGAGATCTTCGCCATCTTCTCCGCAAGTGGTAGTGACTCGTCACTGTTACTAAAAAGCATCTGTTCGTGCTGTTGAATTGTCTTCTGCATCATGGATATCTCCAGCGCTAATGGGTAACTGAGAAAGGAGCATCTCAATAGCTTCTCTTCTCGATCTAAAGGCCTTTTCCTTTTGTTTGGAGACACTTGGCAGAGAGGACTCGCACACGACGGAGGATCGTCCCATAATACCGCACGCTCAAAGTCGATTAACATGACGGTGCGTGTTCCTTCATTCCATAGCATGTTCGCTGTTCGAAGATCGCCATGCAAACACCTGCCTCGTGGATAGTCTCAACGGAACGCTGAATTCGATTTAACCATACTGGCTCGTGTTCACCTATATCTTCCAAGCAGTCACCTCCCCAGCCGAGAAGCATCATATGCACGATTCGGACCCCGAAATCGTAGTAATAAGGGTAAACGAGGTCGATGCCTCCTAGACAAATTGGGATAACTCTACCTTGATGCGATTCTAGTTGCCTGTAGATCGTAGCTTCGTGTTGCAGGTCTTGTATGAAGGCGCTGACAGTTCCTTTGGCGGCTATGCTGTAGCCATAGGCTAACAGAGTAACCTTGAATAGTGCACCTCGAGATCCCTGTCTTCCTAGTGGCTCGCAGCCACTATCGAGATCCCTCTCCAATTGCTCGCGCAGCAACGAGCAGAAGTGCGCTTGATCTAGCCGATGGTGACGGGCCGTCACGGTTTGTTGATGCAGCGCCAGATTCGGGCAGCCAGTGTGCAGCAGTCCTTTATCTTTTAGACCTCGCAGACATAGTTGTGTACAGTATGCTCGCGTGTGACCGCGATAATGCGAGGGCTCTCCGCGGTTACGCCGCGCAGCACGTCGAGGTGGGAGTTGTCTCGACTTGCCTTCTCTTCGAGTGGGTTTAGTCGGATGGTTTTCCTCGGCCGAGTCTGTTAACGAGTGCTCAGGATCTTGTGCCTCGTTCTGATCGCTGTCACAGCTATGTATATTCGGAACCCTTTTCGAGCGCGTAATGATCGGAGACCTTGTAGTGATACGGTATGTGCGAGGAACGAACGCCGACGCTGGAGGCTTCCGTTGACGTACTGTTTCTGGGATCTCGTGCAGTATCGCAGCATCGTCGACCACCCAACGACGAGGATTCATCATTGCTTCTTTTCGCTATACCTGGCCGCAAGACTTAGACTGAAAAGCCATAAGATAGAAGGCAATGACCTGGCCAACGGCAGTCCATGATAGGTAATCTTCGGCTAGCTCAGCGGCTTCGGCAACCTCCGCGGTAGGGTCTGCTTAATGGTAATACACAGTGTCAGGCTCGTTGGGGCGAACCTGTAGGAAAACAAAAGCTTCGCCAGTCGTAAGATAGCTGTACTCAAGTCCATTCTCTATCATATACGAGTAGACCTGAGTAACCACTGCCGCTGCCAGTCGATCGGAGTGATACTGAAAAACAGCATCAACGTCCACTTGATCAGGTTGAAGGTAACGATCGATAACCTCCTCTTTTAAATTCATTTCGCGTAGTCCCAGGCGGAGACATGGAAGAGTAAGCTTATGAGGAGCTTTATATTCAGCGATCAATAGAGGAGTCCGGCGTTTCTTGATAGTCCTATAGACGCAGATCTGATCGGCACGAAGGGTTGTAGAAGGACTCGACGAACGTATTGGCGTAGACGGCTGGGGTCTTTCCAGTCGTTCAATGACCTCATCTGCTTGCTCGCTCAAGGTGTTAGGATGATTTTCGAATCCAATGGCGCTGCTCAAGTTGAATATCGCGCGGCTTTCGGGTTGAGAGTACAGGTATTGAATAATATAGGCGATAGGATTCTCTAGGGTTACACGTTTAAAGCTCTCTAAATCCTTCTCGCTGGCAATTTGGCGTAGTGCGCAGTCGCGTCCGAGTTCTTCTAGGTACTGAAGAGATGCGAATACTCGAGGACTACCGGATGAATCGTCTCCTGTCAAAGGCAGCTGATAGAATGCTCCTTGTTGCTGTTCTGCGAAACCGGTCCACGGTCGTAGATAGGTGGGGCATATTTTACCCTCTGGGTTTGTCAATGTCCCTTTTGTGGTCAGTGACTTGTTCTTCTGAACAGAGAAAGCCTGAAAAGGGCCATCGTGACATCCACGAAGGTACCCGTGAAGGGTGGTTGGTTGAGTGCGACGCTCTGCCTGCTCTGCGCGGCCCTCTGCCTGCTCTGCGCGGCCCTCTGCGTCTTCGGCTCGCTGGCGTTCTATTTGGAGCTGCTCTTGAATCTGCTTAAGTGGTCATAAATATCAGAAGACATATTGCAATGTTGATGTGACAAGGTAAACAAAATGGGCAGCCTGTTTGGCGGCTCTTGGCAAAGCTCTGTATTATACTGATTGTAGAATTGTAAAGCCTTATCCGCACTGAAGCTTACACGATGTAAGTCTGCGCTGGTTCAATCATGGAGAAGGGCATCTTCTCTACCTCGTTCAGAGCAACCTCAGTGTGGCGTTACAAGCTTACAGCTGGCGGGGGGTTTGAAAGCCGAGCCAGGGCCGGAACTTTGTTTTTCTTTTTCCGGCCCCGGCTCAACTTTCTGCATAGAATAATGCTAACCATGAGTTCAAAGTTCTTCTTCTTTAATTTAAATTTGTTTTTCAGCAATCTTATTAAGCTTTTGTACTTAAACTTGGTCACGGATTTTGGTATGGCTTGAAGTCTTTCCAAATGACCAAATTTCGCCCTTGTATTGACCTTCACTCTGGCCAAGTCAAACAAATCATTGGCGGAACGTTGACTTCGTCGGCGCTTGATTTGGAAACAAACCATGTCTCCATCTATCCCGCGGGTCATTTCGCCCAACTGTATAAAGAGCATGGAGTGAGTGGTGGTCATGTGATAATGCTAGGTGTGGGCAATCGTGGAGCTGCCCAGGAAGCGCTCGATGCGTGGCCACAGGGCCTACACATTGGGGGAGGAATAGACGAGAACAATGCAATGCACTGGATCCAGCAGGGCGCTGAAAAGGTTCGCCAAGTCCCGTAGAAATAAACCGGCCAGCTTTGCGGTATTGGACTCAACATCGCTCGAGATAGGTCATTGTCACTTCGTATCTGTTTCCAGACGCAAAGTTCTCTCAAGACCGTCTCATCAGCCTCCTCGCAGCATTGGGACAGGATCGGAACAAGCTCGTTATAGATTTAAGCTGCCGTAAGAAGGGCAGTACTTGGGTTGTAGCAATGAACAAATGGCAAACGTTAACGGAATATGAGATCAATTTGGGTAATTGTCATACCAGTCTTGCTCCTGAGAAATTACTAATGTTTCGCGGTAGATAATCTGCAAGCTCTCGAATCATATTGCTCCGAATTTCTCATTCATGCCGCAGATAACGAAGGTTTACAACAAGGTATTGATGAAGAACTAGTTGGAAAGCTCGCCCTATGGTGCTCCATCCCGGTGACCTATGCTGGTGGTGGGAAGCATTTGGCAGATCTAGATAAGGTCAAAGAGCTCAGCCATGGCAAGGTTGATTTGACAATAGGAAGTGCTCTCGATATATTTGGCGGCAGCCTAGTGACATTTGAAGAATGCGTAGCTTGGAACAGAAAGCAGTCTTAGTTGAATTCATGAGCCGCCTTAACCATATTGAAGCATTGGTCGATCTGATTTGGTCGGTACATGGGTTACTGACTGCAGGATTCTCCTTCTTTCTGCATATACACCGAATAAAACATACGTTCTACTCCGCTAGAGCCATAATTGACCAAGATACCAGAACTAATCAAAGGAAGGATCCTTTCATTAGGGCGGAAAAATAAGGGAATATCAAAAGGTTGTAATTTCTAGCGTTCATCATTCTGGCGTTTCGTGACATTTTCAAAACCGAATGTCTCTATACTACTGAACTGGAGGAGGGCATTCTTGTTATCGCTGAAAGTACTTATCTTGTTCACTGAGGTTTGTTAGAAGGCTTCCTTAA
>JAABUH010001721.1_pt1 | contig 23084 bp, 41 predicted proteins | sample 5559121 | NCBI WGS metagenome assembly JAABUH01 (sample SAMN10711871, study PRJNA513364) | rock metagenome | isolation source: Antarctica rocks | place: Antarctica: Victoria Land, Battleship Promontory nord | collected 2015-12-28
AGGCTGCCATGCGCTGCGGCTCTTTCTTTTCGGTAGTGAGGGGCGCAGGTTTGCGGGTAGGCATTCTTTTATAGGCGTGCATATCCAGAGGGCCAGCGTGTCAGCGGTGCGGCGGCCTAGGTAGACAATGGGGGCCCTCGAGGTCTGTCTGGCGCGTGCGGGCATGGTTCCATGCCCCTGAGCCCGCGCTTTTCTGGACGCGAGCTCTCCACAGTCAGCAGCGCATGCGGCGTCGCGCCTGTTTGGTGCGATGCAACACGATTTTTGTAGGATAGGATAGGGTGGCACGCGCTGTGCGGTGTGCCCAGCCGACCCGAGGTCGAGCGCGCTGCCCCGCAGGCCCGCAGGTATCTCTTTTGACCAGTGTGCCTTTCTTTGTATATGGCTTCTGCAGGCAGCCTGACGGCGCGTGTCCTGGCGGCGCCTGTTGCCAGGGCGTAGCCGCGGCGGAGCGTCTGCACATATGCGGAAGGTAGGGACGAAGCAGTCACGGCGATGCTTTGCGTGGGCAACGAGCGCGTGGGCCTGATCAGCAGGGGCTTTTCAAGCGGGTATGTGCGCTGCCGCCGGCCTTGCACAGCAGCTCATGCTGCCCAAGCTTACCTGTCGGCACCGTCGCCTCGGGGGAGGGTGCCTCTTTCCTTTGCGCTGCATCCGGGCGCCTGCCCGCGCATGCTCAGGGCGGGGTCGGGCGCGTCTGCGCGCTGCGCGCCAACAGGTCTGTGCTGCTCAGTCATGCAGCGCCAGGCATGCCGATTGCATCGGCATGCCGCAGCGCAGCTTCAGCCGGTCAGCTGGCGGCGCCGTGGAGTTTGGACGTGTAAAGCGGATGGTGTGCTTGGCTGTCACGATGTCAGGATTATCGAGCAAAGCGGGCGTGTATCATACAGCAGCAGGATGGGCTGTTGCCCCTTGAGAATGCGCGCATCATTTGTCTAGTCGGGACGGGTTGCACACGGCGGGTGCGCCTAGCCTGTTGGACTGGTATGCTTGTGTGCAGACCAGGTGTGTGCATACGCGAGCGTCATAAGTTTCTTAATAATTGCATGGAGGCGCTGTAGCTCACTGCAAGGGTGGAAGCCAACAATCCTGAGTGCATCATGCTGCAACAGGAACTTCTCCCAGCAACTGACTGCTGTGCATTGCTGAGGTTTCTCGGTCATGTCCATAGCACTGGCAGAACGAGGGTGTGGCAGGAACACAAGAGTGCCATGTCTTCACCTGCACCAACGCCTCTTTCAGTGTCAGACAAGAAGGTGACCAGCACTCCGCTTGAGCCTTGGTTGGGAGACGTCTCTGTGTCACACGTGGCCACATCCAGCATACTGATACATGCAAGTGCTTGCACCGCCCACAAAGCGTCGCCGAAGACAAGCCTGCCTTGGAAAAGGGCCAACCTAGCAATCCGCAAATGACGTCCAGACGGCGTGTGCTCTCCAGCCCCGAGCCAAGCACAGCCCGGCCCCGGCTGTCCCGCGCAGCACTGCGCTGCAGCACAAGTGCTGCGCTATGAAAACCCTACTCACGCAGTCTGAAGCACGCCCAACAGGAAAAACAGGGTATCCGCAGGTAGCCGTTGCCCCACCGCTTCTGCAGCGCGCAGGGGCTGGGCAGCTGAGAGCGCCGCCGCTTGCTCTCCGCGCGCGCTCAGCTCGGACGCAACGCACCACATCTGCATCAGGCAACGCTCATAAAGGCCGTTTATTCTGCACTAGGGGACGCAGTCCCAGGCGGCACAGTGCCACCCCCTGCGCGCCTGGGCAGCCAGGGCGCTGGGAACACCCACAGGAGCAAGCAGGCGCACGGGCGGCCCGCAACCCCCGGCCGACCGCCACAGCCGCAGCGCACAGGCCAGCGGGCACGCGCGCATCAACGAAACCAGCGTCAGTCCTAAAGCACTTCTAGCAGTCATGCATGCGCTGGCGCTACAATTCGTCGCCGCCAGGCAGCGTGTCCCCCCTTTTTGGCAACGCAGCTCTTTCCCCCTTTTTCGTAATGCAGCAGCGCTGCAGCGGCAGGGCGCACGACTGTGCGGCCATGCCCTCCAACAGGCCCCAGACTGCCCATGCCCATCTATTCCTTCGCAGTCTTAAAACACTAGGCAGCAGCTCACAGCCTGCAAAGCGGTCCTGCTGCGCTCCGGCGCGCTCGCCAGAAGCGCTTTCCACAGCTGCCGCAACAATGCTGCAGTACAAACATAGCTAAGCCGTGCGCTCACGCGCCTGCGGCCTTTGACTTGTACCCCTCCTTCGCCAACTGCATATGATCGCTTGTATACCACATCTCCAAACACACCTGACGCAGCCTGATGCGCAGGACATCATCTAAGCCAGTTACCAGGCCAGGGGCCGCCCCTCGCTGCGACCTAAAAACACCGCTACGGTCACGCATGCGACACCCGCACGAAACCGCACTGTGTACGGACATGCCTCGCAAGCGCCACACAGCAGACGCCCTACGATGCCCGCCCATGCTCGCTGCGCGCCTTGCGCGGCGAGATCGACGCGCCGCCCGAGCTGTCGTTGCTGGGCTCGGGCCGGCCCGGCACAAAGCCGCCGGGCAAGCCCGGCGCAAAGCCCGGCCCGGCGGGCGAGGGCGGCTGCGCCGCCTGCGCCGGCTTGACCGGCCCTGGGCTGGCCGGCGCGGCGGGCGCGGCGTACGTGGGCGCGGCATACACATGCGCAGCCGCGTTTGCGTTCAGCGCGCTCGATGTGCTCAGCGCTGCATACGCGCCTGGCCGCTCCATCATCGCCTGCGAGCTGGCCAGCGCAAGCAGCGCGGCCTGCTGCGCGGCCTGCGTGGCCGCCAGGTACTCGTACGTCTGCGCGGCCGCCGCGGCCGCGCCAGGCGCCTGCGACACGGCCATTGCCGCAAACGCGGCAGCCGCCTGCTGCTGCGCCGCGCAGTACGCCTGTGAAGCGGTGGGCGACGCGTCGCCGTACGCGGCGGCCAGCGCCGCGTGCTGCTGCTGCTGCTGGGCGTGCGCGGCCGCGGCCGCCGCCTCGGCCTCCCGCTCGGCCTGCGCAGCGGCCTGCACGCACGCACCGCGCGCTGTCAGCCCCAGGCCCTGTTGCGTGGCCGTGGGACTGCCACCGTCTTTGCTGGCTGCCATGGCCTTGCTAGATTGGTTTGACAGCATGCCTGCATCAAGTCGCCATGGCCAGGGACATGGCCAGGGAAATCACAGAGCCAGCACAGCCAAGGTCTCACGACTTAAAAGCTGGCATCAGAGCGGCGTACTGCTATTCAAACAGACACACCCTTCGCCTATCAGTTTGCAGGCTTGACAAGGCACGCTAACCCAAACAGACGCAGGAATTGCACCTGCGCCTCGAGCGCGCGCCGCTGCGTCTCCAGCTGCGCCGCCTGCTGCGCGAACGCCGACCTCTGCTCCGCGAGCGCCTCTGCCGCCGCCGCCGTTGCCGCCGCCGCCTGCGCGCGTTGACAGCGACGGTTACACATTTGCGCAAGGTTATATATGATCTGCTGCCACTCTGCAGCACAACACATGACCAAAGTGACCCACTCTAGGAGCTCGCGCACTTGCCCCACCAGCACTGAAAGCTACACACGTATCTCTGACCTCTGTCTCCAAGGCAGGCACAAGGCCAGTCCATGCCCGCGCAGCTGCACCACAATGCTATGCGTGGCAGGACACAGGATGTAACAGGCTGAGTTTAGAACTTGCGTCTAGGACGAATGTTTGCGCGCCGGGCGGCACCTGCATGGCCGCGGCGATGGCCTGCTGCTCCGCGATGGTGCCGCTGGCCACGCTGGCCACGCTGCCGGTGGAATGCCAGCCGCAGCTGTGGGTGGACGCCAGCGCGCCGCGCTGCACGTGCGCCTCGAGCGCGCAATGCGCCGCGGGCGCCTCGGGCGCGCTCGCGCAGAGCAGCGCCTGCAGGCCGCGGATGCGCGCCTCGTAGCTTGCGTTCACGCTGTCGTGCATGGCGTCGGCCTCCTGCGCACGCCGCACGCGCGTGAGCGAGCGCTGTGCACGGAGAGACCGAGCAGCCGGAACGAACATGCCGACCTGCACCTGTGGGTTGCTGCAAGCAGCGCTGGCCCAGGAAAGAGGTGGCAACGCCGCCAATGCTGGCAACTGCACGGCAAACCCGAGAGTGCGACACTCGGGCGCTGGGCACCACGGCGGCAGCGCTGCGCACCAGCTGGTCGGTCTCGAACGAGCCCTGCAGCTCGACAAAGGTGGAAGCGTCGATGGTGACCTCGGTCAGCTTCAGCGCGGTCACGTAGTTGAGGAAGCTGGCGGGGAACGGATTGACGTTCTCGTGATGCGAGATCAGCCGCGACTTCCTGTTGCGCAGCACAGCGTCGTAAGGATAGCCCCCTCATGCATGCCCATCTTGCTTCTTCACGCCAGCACGTGCGCTTCCCTCCCCCACTACGCCATATACAGACCAAGTCAGGCCTGCATGACGCACTCAGCGCCCACGCAGCACTTCAGCCAGCTGCGCACAAACCGCGAGGCATATGCAGCCGCCGGCAGTTGCACGAACTAAATGTTGCACCATATACTAACGCAATTGCGCTGCGAGCACCTTGCAGCGATATGACATAACAGCGCGCCCCAACTGCTTCAGCGCCTGTCTGACAGACTGTGGCGCAAGCATGCTCTGGCACGACGAGCCAACCGCCTTGCGCAAATCAAAATGCTGTTGCAAAGTGCCACATGCAACCCCCAACAATGCCATATGTGCAGGCCGGCGCAAGGTGCGCACTGCGTGTGGCTGTTGACATCATAGCCGGTCAGCCGCTCCACAACACGGCCGCGCCCCCAACTCACTCGCCGCAAAGCGCCAATGGTCTGCTCTGAGCCCTCCTGCGCGCCACGCGGTAAGCGGGTAAGGGCCCGCGCAAGGTGCGGGGCCGTTTGGCAGGCGCGGGCGCATGCATCAAAGCGTACATCCATGCACTGCTGTCTACTTCTCCACAGTGTCAGCTGCGCACCAGGAGGACTGCCGGGCCCATCCACGCCGCGTCGCCCCACGCCTTCACCGCAGACCAGGCCTCTTCGATGTTGCTCTGGATGACGCCGCTGACACAGACCTGAACCGTGCTTGTGCTTGCGGGATACCCCGCCATTGCCGTCCTGTGGCGGCCTGTGTGCTCAGGGGGTCGCAATCTTGCCCCGGCTTGCTGCGGCCGGGCTGGCGCGTGTGTGCGAGCGGTGCCGGGTGCGCCGGCAGCCGTCCGTGTGTATGTACTTGCCTGGCTTCCCGGTCTGCCAGGCAGCCCCCTGTCCTGCACGCTGCTTGCGCGCGTGCTGTCGAGTGCAGGCGGTGGGCACGCTGTCACGCAGAGGGTAGATACCGTGAGTTTGTTTCTTGGCCTTGCCTGGGGCCATGGCCGCGAAACGAGAATCAGGGTCGCTTTAAGGGGTTCCGGAAGGAAGCCTGCGAGCCTCTAATGACAGACATGATGTACACTAGGCATTTGCATGTTTTCCTGTGTGCCAGACCTCGGTATGCGCATGCCACAGACTCAGCAGCTTGGTTGGCAGGGCGGCGCATAACTTATGGCAGCGGCGCGCAGGAGGCCGCAGGTGACCCACTCGCGGCTGGGTTACTTCAATAGTTTGCTGGTGGGCGCACACGAGACTGTACAAGTGCATCCCCAGCGTCAGGGTGTTTGCTCGAACAAGCATGCAGTGCCCGGCCAAAACATGCGAGTGGCCGCCGCCTGTGTGAGAGCGTCTGGTAGGGCGCCCGTGCCGAGCACGGCCTGTGCCTCCGGCGCGCACGCATGCCTGGGTGTCCGGGGGCGCAGCTGAGTGACCTGGTGCAGGGCCAACCTATGAGGTGCAGCCCCCACTTGTTCACGCTCTCGGCAGCTCTATGTGGGCTCTGCACCCACAACACTCCCACTGGCAGTCTCCCAGGCGCGTTGAGGTGTCTGCAATGCAAGCGTAGGCTATGTGTGCTCGTGGTGTGCGCAAGCCATCGGGGATGCCAAGCTCGCGGCGCACCACCAGTCAAATGTGCGATGATCGCTGGCGGCTCATGCGCTGGCTCTTGCTCGTTACGCTCTCAGAGCAGCTCAGCTTTTGCTCTGCATGCACAGCACCCTCATACTACACCAGCGCCCGTGCTTCATCTGCATCGGCATGCGCCGTCACCTCAGACGTTCTTGCAGCGCACATGCAGCCAAGGGCCCCGCCACTGGTGTAAAGTTGGTTGCCATGCGCTAGGTGTGCCGTCGTGGCAGCTCTAGCACTTGCTTTTGTCAAGATGCTGCTTTATTCTGCCGTGCCGCCCAGCTGCCCGCCCTGGCTCTGCATACAGGACATGCCACCTGCGCAGGTGCCCATGCTGCACATACATACGCTTGCTGAAACGTTCATCAAACGTTCACGTAACATCGCGCGCAGGAGGACGTGGTGTCGGACATGCACCTGCTGCTGCCGTAGGCTATGGAGGACCGCATCACATTGCAATTCCACGCCTCCACCAGCGGCACTGCTGACGCTGCACCAACGCGCCTGTGCGCGCACCACGGCCTGCATTGCGTGCCGGGGCGGGCGTGCATGCCAGGGCGCTTGCGTCTGGAATTTGCTGACGAAGCGGGCGGCGGCAAAGGCGTGCTGCCAGGCATAAACACACAGGTGTTGCTCATGTGCCTAAGGCCTGCGCATGCTGCCAATGTTCCTGAGGCAGCTGTTGCAGCCGCGCTGCTTCAATTCCCAGCTGCACCACATCCCCGGCGTGCCGCGCATCGCGTTGTCGGTACAAACCTGCCCCCGGGCGGCCTGCCCTGCCTTGCATGTCTCACGCCCATGACTCTCACGAGCCACGACCTGACAGCATTTCTACCATGCATTCTGGACATGATGTGCTTCGCGCATCTCAGCCTGTCCTAGCACCTGTTTTAACCAGCTGCCCGCACTTGAGGAGCTTTGGGCGCCGTGCTGCCCAATATCCCCTCCACCCGCAGCATGGCGCCCAAGGCCAGCGGCCCAGCATGGCTGTTATTCATGCGCTTTGCCTGCTGCAACTGGGGCCCCGGGCGTGCGGGCGAGCTATTTTTTTTTGTGAGAGGTGGTGCCGTTCGCACCGGTGCGGGTGCGAGGAGAGCTGCAGCTTCTGGGCCGTTCTGCAGAGCATGGGCCCCCCGCTCAGCAGACCGTTTCCAGAGCTTAGCAAGATTGATGATTGCAGCTGATGTTCTATGCAGCAGCAGTGAGAAATATGCGGTTTGCGCTGGGCCGACCACATCTCATGTAACTCTCCAGCACTTTTCTTACATGGACATGTGCGGCGGGGCAGAAACTGCATATGTAATTGTGAGACGTGGCTAGCCCAGCGCAAACTGCTGGGTGGAACATCACACCCACACTCAACAACCTCAATGGGCTCAGAAACATCCCGTTCAGTAAGAAGCCCATGCTCTGCAGAAGCGCCCAGCAGGTGCACTGCAGGGCCCTGCTGCCACCTCCGGCAAGCCCATGGCGGCCTGGAACAGAGGACTGCGCTCCCTGTCACACGAACGAGACGACAAGTGTCGCTGTGCGGCTGCCGGTGGGCGGCAGTGATCCTAGTGACCCCGCAGTGACCCTGCACCAGGTCACTCAGCTGCGCCCCCGGACACCCAGGCATGCGTGCGCGCCGGAGGCACAGGCCGCGCTCAAGGCGGCACGGGCGCCCTACCAGACGCTCTCGCACAGGCGGCGGCCACTCGCATGTTTTGGCCGGGCACTGCGTGCTTGTTTGAGCGAGCACCCTGACGCTAGGGATACACTTGTACAGCCTCGTGTGCGCCCACCAGCAAACTATCGAAGTAGCCCAGCCGCGAGTGGGTCACCTGCGGCCTCCTGCGCGCCGCTGCCATGAGTTATGCGCCGCCCTGCCAACCAAGCTCCTGAGTCTGTGGCATGCGCATACCGAGGCACACAGGAAAGCATGCATATGCCTAGTGTACATCATGACTGTCACAAGAGGCTCGGCTGGCTCCGCAAGGCTTCATTCCGCGGAACCCCTTAAAGCGACCCTGATTGTCGTTTGCGGCCATGCTACGCAGGCTCGAAGGCAAGGCCAAGAAACAAACTCACGACATCCACCCTCTGCGTGACAGCGTGCACACCGCCTGCACTCGACATCACGCGCGCAAGCAGCGTGCAGGACAGGGGGTTGCCTGGCAGACCGGGAAGCCAGGCAAGTACATACACACGGACGGCTGCCGGCGCGCCCGGCACCGCTTGCACACACGCGACAGCCCGGCCGCAGCAAGCCGGGGCAAGATTGCGACCCCCTGAGCACATGCATGCGCTCGCTGAACAGTTAACACTGCGCGCAGGAGGACGTGGTGTCAGACATACACCTGCTTACCGCCCTTGAGGAGCTGCGCGTTGGGCGCCATGCTGCCCAATTTCACTGCAGCCGCAGCATGGCGCGAAAGGCCAGCGGCCCAACATGGCCGTCATTCATGCGCTTTGCCGATTGCCTGCTGCAACAGGGGCCCTCGGGCGTGCGGGCGAGCTTATTGCGAGCGGTAGCGCCGTTTGCGCCGGTGCGGGTGCGAGGAGAGCTGCCCCTTCCGGCCATTCAGCAGAGCATGGGCTCCCCGCTCGACAGACCGTTTCCAGCGGTCACTGAGGATGAAGATTGCGGGTGATGTTCCATGCAGCATGCAGCAGCGATGATGTATAGTCGATGTGCGCTGGGCCGACCACATCTCAAATTACTCTCCAGCATATTTCTTACATGGACATGTGCGGCGGGGCGGAAACTTCATGAAAGCAACTCGAGACGTGGTCGGCCCAGCGCAAACAGCCTATTCAACGTTGCTGCTGGGTGGAACATCACACCCACCCTCAACCTCGATGGGCTCTGGCAACGTTCCGTCGAGCGGGAGGCCCATGACTTGAACGGCCCGTAAGGTGTGCCGCAGGGTCCCTGCTGCCACCTGCGGCAAGCCAGTGGACGAGCACCTTGATCAAGGGACTAGGGCCCTGTCACACCAAGGAGGCGACAGGTGTTGCTGTGCGGCTGCCGGTGGTCAAGTGCTCAGCAAAGAGCCCCTTGAACGGTCGATGGCGCGGTCGTTCGCATGCAGCCAATGGCGCATCTCGACTGACAAGCACATGCCACTTGCGAGTACAGAGTGTTGACCATTGGAGCCTTCGTGTTGGAAGATGTTATCATTATCGTACGTGAGGCAGAGGCACCCTACCCATGTGACACGGCATATTTCTGCTTGCCAACCTCGTTGCGCCTGCCAGACTCGGGAGCTTGGGTTGACAGGGCGGCGTAAATTTACGAGGATTTGCAGGCAGCGGCATGGAGGAGGCCGCAGGTGACCCACTCGCCGGCAGGATCATTTGGCTGATGGGCGACCAGGTGACTGTGTAAGCGTGTCATAAGCGTCAGAGCGCTTGCCTGAACAAGCACGCACCGCCCGGCCAAAACGTGCGGTTGGCCGCTGCTGGCCTGAGAGCGTCTGATAGGGCGCTTGTGCCGTCCTGAGCGGGGCTTGTGCCTCGGGCGTGCAGGCGTGCCTTTGCATCCTTGGCGCGACTGAATAACCTCGTTGCTGTGCCACCCATGAGGGCCATACGCTGCCGCTCCTGAGCGCGGCGGGCGCCGCAGTCCGCGCAAGCAAGCGGCAGCTTTCCAGGACACTCTACCAGGACACTCTAGTCGAGGAGCGGCGGCGACGCAATGCGGAAGGCGGCCAGCGACCTCAAGAGCAAGGCGGGCGGCGGCATGCGCCGCGCCCGCTCCGAGGCCGCGCTGCAGACGCGCCAGCCGGGCACCCTCAGCGAGCTTGCGCTGGCCGCCGGTGCGGGCGCGTAATGAATGGATGAATGCATTACAGTCGTGTATCAGCCAGTTTGGCTGCAAGCGCGCACGCCAGACCGCGGCGACCATGTAGGCGAGCTTGGCTTGCCTCCGGAGGCCAGCCCCGCACCTGCAGTCTGTCTCAGGGCTGGTGGCGGCCAGTTGAGAGGGGCCGAAGCGTCGGCTTTGCTCTTTGACACAGACGCTAGCTACGCTGGGCCTGTGTGCCACGGCGCTTGTCCCACAGCATGGGCAGGGGATGCTGAGCCAGGCCTCGCGCCCCCCGCGTCAGTGTGACCTCACTCCACCTCGCTTGCAGCCTGCGCAAGAGCAGGGGCGGAGCTGCGGCGGTCTGGGCCAGTCCGCGGCTTGGGCCGTGACCTTGGCCTCAGCGGCCCAGAAGCCTGTAGTGCTGCCCTGGGGTCATGCACCCCCCTCCGGCAGTCCCAGCAGGCGGTGACGCAGTAGCACAAGCCTGACGCTACCGCTGAGCGGGGCAGCGTCAGGGCGACCCAGGCCAGCGCCTGCTGTGCGCCCCGGGCTGCGCTGCCGCGCGCGCGCGGCTGCCCGGCGCGGCCAGGGGCCTGCCGCGGCGTTGCTCGCCGCGATGGCCTGCGGCATCGAAGAGGACCGCTCCGACGCGCGCAGCGCGCCGCTTTGTAAAGCGCGCTCAGGCCCGCCGCGCGCCGCGCGCGCAGATGACGACCCGGTCGCGCAGGCGTTCGTGCTGCGCAAGAGCTCGCTGAACGAGGAGCAGTTCAACAAGTTCCTGCACCACCGACTCGGCCCGGGCGCGTTCGGCTTCTACAGCGGCGCCAGCTCCGCCGACGGCTCGTACTCCGCGGGCGGCCACGGCCGCGGCGGCGCGAGCTTCACCAACGGCGGCATCAGCAATTACCACCACGCCAAGTCCGCCCCCCACCCTACCCTATCCCTAACCCATACCCCCCACACGGCTGCGGCGGCGCGAGCTTCACTAACGGCGGCGTGAGCAACTACCACCGCGACACGTGCGCCCCACCCAAACACCCTACCCTAACCCTGACCCATACCCCCCCCACACGGCCGCGGCGGGGCGAGCTTCACCAACGGCGGCGTGAGCAACTACCACCACGCCACGTGCGGGGCGCCGCCGCCGCGCATCAGTTTCCTTCACCAACGGCATGACTTAGGTGGCATGTTTCAAAACTACCACCACCGGTCTAAAGAGAGACGTTGGCCCTCCTAGATGGGCCCGGTGTAGTCTCATGTGTTGTTATGCCGCGCGGCCGTCGCGCACCCTTCCGCCCCTGAGCCGCCCAGCGGCCCTGCCGCTGTCCCAACCCCGCAGTGCCCCACTGCAAGCGTTGCCCCGGCCGCTCCCGCCTGGTGCACCACGCCCACTGTGTCCCCGACAGAGCGCGCCCCAGGCGCCCGCCATTGAGTTGCTGCACGCTGCGCGTCGACGCGCCGGCGCGCTCGCGTCGCCGCGCTCGCTCGCTCACGCACCCGAGCCGCCTGCTCGCGGCTGATGGTGGGGCGCCGCGGCGCGCAGCGGCGGCGGCGCGGTACACCACCACCACCACCACCACAGCCTGCTGACGCGCAAGGTCAGCGCGTGGGACGTGGGCGGCGCGAAGAGCGGCGACGTGGCGCTTGAGATGGGCGAGCGCGGGTGCGCGCGCCGCCGCGCCGGGTGCCGTGCGCGGCTGCTGCGCGCGCTGCCAGGCGCCTCTCCCCGCAGCCGTTGCCGGACGCTGGCGCGGTAGCGGGCTTGTTATGGGCGGCGCCCTGCCGCCCTAAGCCCGTGTGTCTGCATGGCCTGGCTTCACGCAGGCCGAGCCGCGGTGTCTTCCCGGTGGGCCTCCGCCCGGCGCATGCCCCTGCAGACGCGCCCTTGAGGCAGCCTAGTCACACGGCCGTGCCCAGGTCCACAATGTGACCTATGCTGCGCGGCGGCAGGCGCGGGCGGATGCACACATCCATCTGCTGCCTGCCGCTGGTCAGCCCGCTGTCGCGCCTGTACATGGTCTGGTCGTCCTGGATCCTCATCCTGGACATGACCTACACTGCCTTCCTGGTCCGCCCCGCGCCCGTGACGCGCCTGCAAAACCATGGCCGCACATCCCGGTGCCTGCCAAGCTGCGAAGGTGCATTGTTGGAGGGTGCAGACGCTGCGGGCGCCCCCGGCTGCGCGTGAGCCAGGCGCAGCGTTCTGAAGCGGCTGCGCGGATGCGCGGCGCGCGCGCCTTAGCGAGTGTCTGTGCGCTCGCAGATCCCCATTTTTGTGGCTTTTGAGATCTCTGACGTGGACTGGGGCTGGGGCTGCATCATCGACTTCTGCGCCGGTGCGCCTGGCGGGCTATGCGTGCATGGGGCTTTGTGCAGGGGCCGCGCCCAGGGCCGCATGCATGACATGCCGCTGCCCCGCTGCGAGGGGGCAGAGGCGAGCGCATGCGCCGGCGCATGCGGGCGCGGATGCGCGCCTGTGCAGCACAATCGGCCGCCAGCCCCGCGGTCGGCCACTCCGCCCTGCAGGCAGCGCGCAAGTCAGACAAATGCAAGTTGCGCCGCGCCTCCTTTGAGCCCGGTGGCCCGCCCTGCCTGCACGCGCGCCCCGCCCGGCGGCCGCCCCGGCGCCCCTCCCCGGGCCCTAACCATAACTGCGGCTCGCGCGCGCCAGGCGCGTTCTACACGTTGGACCTGGTGTTCAACTTCCACGTGGGCTTCATCGGCAAGTTCAACGGCCAGAAGACGCTGGTGATGGACGGGCACGCGATCGCGCGCTACTACGTGACCAAGGGCACCTTTGTGGTGGACCTCATCACCGCCTGCTGCTGGACCGCGCAGGTCGGGCGCCCGGGGCCCCTGCGGTCAGGGTGCCGCGCGCTGTGCCTGCGTGCGCGCACGTCGTGCACGCGCCGCTGGCCCGGGACGTGGTGGCTTTTGGCGGAGCTCACGAGGCCGTGCACTGGGCAGGCGGGCCCTCCTCTATACCATACACCCATTGGTCAGGCGAGCCGTCCAGGACCCCAGGAAATGCAGCCGCCCAAGGTGGCTCGCTGTGTGGGTCCTGCTGCCCAGGGCCTGTGCCGCGGAGCACTCCCTGCCCTGCGACCAGGCGTGCGGCGCTCCGCCAGGAAGCCCCTGTCCCTCACGAAGTCAAGCGTGCAGACCCTGTGCCGCCCAGGCCTCTCCGTTTTGACTCGCGGCGTGCGGCGCATGCAGGTAGTCCTTCTCGTCTTCGTGTGGCAGCACGACGTGGGGCTCAACTCCCCGGTCGTCACCGCCTACCAGGCGCGCTCGCCCGCCCAGGGCCCTTCGCGCTGCAGCGCCCGCGCGTGCGCAGACGCGCAGCGCTCGCGGTCGATCGCGCATCACCGTTCGGCAGACACAGGCGCTGCCCGTGGCTAGTGTCACGCGCACGATACAGAGTGTTAGGCGACGTGCGCTGGATGCAAGTGCTCGCCATTCGCTACTGCCAGCCAGGCACGCGCAGACCAGCACCGCGCCTGGGCTGAGCGCTATTTTGTGCGCAACATGCGTGCAAAAGCGCACGTGTCTCTGTAACGACTCAAGCGGATGTAGTAACATACCACGAGCTGTCTATACCAGTAAACAAGCCCTCTTCTGCTATGTGCAATGGCCTTCATGTGCGCTGGGGGGTGCTCACCCTGGCAGCCGTTAGCGCTGACGCAGCCGCCGGCCGGCGCAGATCATCCGGATCGTGCGGCTGGTGCGCTTCGTGAGCCTGCTGAACCGGCTGTACGCGACGGCAATGGCCGCCAGCGCGATCATCCTGCCGGGCGTGACCGTGTCGCACAACCACGCGCACTTCTTCAACCTGCTGTTCGGCGGCGCCATGCTGCTCAACTTCCTGAGCTGCCTGTGGTGCGTCCTGCCCTACCCTAGCCCCATCCCTATCCCTATCACTCCCTGTATCGTCCCTGTTGGTGGGGGTGACGCGCGCGGTGCGCGGTGGTGCGCTCCTGGTGTGCGCGGTGGTGCGCTCCTGCTGCGCTCCTGCTGCTGCTGCCGCCTGTGGGCTGCCTGCGGGCGCTTGGCTGTTGGCCCAACTCTCTGCGTATGCAGCACGGCGCCCAGTAGAGCTGTTGCCCCAGCGTGAGGTCTGCACAACTGGCTGCAGCGTGGCGCATGGTGCGGTACGTTCCCGCAGCAGCGGGAGCCTGTGCAGCGGGCCTGCGCTGCCGGTGCTGCACCTGTTCATACTTTCAGGCGGCCGGCCGGCGCGGCCGGCGCTGCAGCGGAGCGCTGCTCCAGCAGGCCCCCAGCAGCGCCGCTGACCTGGTGCCACGGCGCGCCAGGAACTATGTCGCCATCCGGGAGGGCCTGACCACGACCTGGTGCGCATGCGCGCTGCGCCCTGTCCCCAGCGTTGTCTGTGACACTGCGGGGGTCACCCGGGGCACCTGTCCTCTCGATGTGCCCCTCCATCATTGCTGCACATGCCCACCACCCCCCTGTGCTCTTCACTCCTCGACAGGCACTCTGCCCCCTCGCGCCCGTGCTGGCATGGTGCCAAAGGCGTGCGGCGCACCGCACAAACAGCCGGCAGCGCTTGTCCACAGGGCTGGCCGCGCGCAGGGTGAACACGTACGCCGTGTTCATCAACACCTACGCCTCGGACGGCAAGACTGTGACGCAGGCGGACGCCATGGCGATCCCTGCGGCCCACAGGCGCGCCCCCGCTCCCGCTGCGGTGGCGTTGCAGGGTTGAGCGGACGGCGGCGCATCGAGTGTGCGCCGCTGTGCCAGCGCAGTGAGCCGAGCGATGTGACGAAGTCGGGCTGCTGATCTGGTGGCGCTTAGCAATGTAGCACAGCATGAGTAAGTGGCAAGCGGTGCCGGCGGAGCGTCTGTGCTGCGCACTCTGCGGTGTCAGGGAGCAGCGCTTGGCAGCACTGGGGGCGCATGGTCTTGCAGGGCTGAGTAAGAGCCGTGCCGGGGTGCTGGGACGCTCCGTGGTGCTGTGATCACCCGCCTCATGCGCGGGCTGCCTGCGCAGGTGGCTGGTCGGCGCGTACTACATGCTGGTCACCATCCTGTCGGTCGGGTGCGATACCCGCTGCCAGTGGCATGGGCGCAACCCTCTGCCAGTGGCATGGGCGACCGCGCTCGCCCCGCATGCTCGCCGCTGCCCGGCACCGCGCCTGCCGCCTGTCCTCGCTTCCCTCAGCGAGGCCGCGGCCTGTTGCCTGTGTGCCTTGTTCCAGTGGCTGCAGGCGCTGGCCTGCCGCCTGCCAGGGCCGCCGCTGAGTTTTTACCCTATTCCTATCCATATAACCGGTGTGCGGCCGCGCGCAGGTATGGCGACATCACGCCGCAGACGCAGATTGAGACAGTGGTGCGCGCGCAGCCTGCGTGTTGAAGGGGTTGCGATGTGCGTGCATGGTTGCTGCTGCGTGCGGGCGCCCCTGCGAGGTGCCAAGCCTGCGCGGTTGACGCGCTGCCCGACGACCCAAAGTCGAATGCATGGGTAGAAGGCCGCCCGCTCGGCGTGGGCCTCGGCTCTGCCTGGCCTTGCCCCTGGGCGGCGCGCTGATAGGGCACGTGTCTGATGGACAGCTGCGCAGCGGCAAACAAAGCGCTGCGCGCAAGACTGGCGCAGGCCGCCGGCCCGATGCGGGGGCGCGCCCGCCCCGGGCGCCGCGGCCCCCGGCGCCCGCCAGCGCGCGGTGGGAGCATGGTAGGGTATGGTAGGGTTTGGCCGACGCGCCCGGCGCGGTGCCGCGCAGGTCGCCATGGCCTGCATGATCCTGGGCATCATCTTCTTCGGCATCCTGCTGGGCTCCATCGCGGAGGCGCTGCAGCATATGAGCAAGGAGTCGGAGCGCGTGGCGCGCTACCGCGCGCGCATGGAGGTCGTCGACAAGTGGATGGCCAAGCGGCGGCTGCCGCTGAAGCTGCGCTCGCGCATCGGGCACTACTACGCGGAGGCGCGCGCCCGCGCCGCGCGTGGCGTGTTGGGAGGAGGGGCGGGAGGGCGGGCGGCTCCTGGTGCATGTAGTAATCAGCCCTGCTGAGTGCTGTCGGGCGCGGCGTGGTGCCGCGCCCTGGGTCGGACGCGAGCGAGTGCGTTCGTGTGCCACCACCAGCGAGGCACCTCACAGGTCTGCACGTCAGGACGCGTAGTGCACATGGGCGTGAGGAGCTTGGCACATGCGCAATGCGCAGAATAGGTCCTCGCCCGTGCCCGCCTCCCGCGCTGGGGCTGGCGTCTGTTGAAGCGTGCACGCGGGACGGCCGCCATGCATGGGGCGACCCAAGCAGGCACTGTGCCGGCGCACGACGAAGGCCGCAGCCTGCCTGCATATACCCCAAGCCTAACCAAGCATAATGCCGGCCGCGCAGAGTGTGTGAACCACGTGACGGGAAGTAAGGAGGTGGTGGTTATTGGAGCCGCACATGCTGGAGTGGTTCTAAACCTAATCCTAATGCGCAGGAGTGGGTGACGCATGTGGAGGGCAACGAGGAGGTGGTCATCATGGAGGAGCTGCCGCACACGCTGCGGCGCGAGATCGCGCTCGTGGTCAACCGCAAGATCTTCGAGCGCCTGGCGCTCTTCTCCGACTTCCCGGAGCGCGAGCTGCGCGCCGTGGCCAACATGATGGCGCCGATCAAGGCGCGCGCTCGGCGCGCATGGAGCAGGGCGCTGCAACAGCGTGGAGCAGGGCGCTGCAATGCGTTGCAGTCACCCGGTTCATGGCAGACAGTGTGGCAGACAGTGTCAGACTGCAAGGAGGGCACCCTGTGATGGCAGCTGTAGCAGAGTGGTCGTCCACGCTCTGAGCTGGGTGCAGGCAGATCGCTGCATCTATTTGTTGCTTGAGCGTCACAAGCGCCGACGGGGAACGCCCGCGCGCGCGCAGTGCCCTGCCGGCATCGACATCTGCGTCGCGGGCGACATGGCGGACTGCATCTGGGTGCTGCACGAGGGCGAGGTGCGAGGCAGCCCTGGCCAGCACGCCGGCGTGCTTCATGGCATGGCTGCTGCGCGCTGACGCTGCATGAGGGCTGATTGCAAGGGCCATGACTGGCTGGCTGCGCGCTGAACCGCGGCGCTCCCTCTGGCCAATGCAGCGCGCCCACCCCTTGCGCGCGCTTCCCGCGCGTGTGCGCCCGTAAGCAGCTGCAGGGCTGCGCCGCTCGCGCATGTCGAACATGTTGTGCTCGGGTGCGTGCGAGGGTGCCTCCCTGCCCTAACCCTAACCCTAACTTGATGACTACCGCCTTGCTCCGCAGGTGGTGGAGGTGGACTCTGACGGGCTGGAGCAGGAGCGGGGCACCAAGGCGCCGGCGCTGCTGTGCGAGACCGCGCTGCTGCAGGAGCAGGACGACAGCTTCGCGTTCGTGCAGCGCTCCTACCGGTGCGGCGCTAGCGGGGCTGCTGCCTAGATGGGGCTGCTGCCTCGCTCAGTCCTTCTGCAAGAGGCCACTGGACGAAGAAATCGGTGTGACTGGCACCAGAGCGTGTGTGACAGCTTGAAGGAGCTGATCCGCAACAGCCTCGCGCCTGCACGACCGTGCACCTGCCTCCGCGGCCGCTCCGCAGCCTGCGCCGGGCGCGCGCGCGCGGCAGCGGGCGGGCTGAGCGCCGGGCTCGCGCGCGCAGGACGCGCTGCAGCAGCCTGCTCTGGCAGCTGCCCATGCGCGACCTGCTCGGCCTGCTGCGCAAGCACCCCGACCTGTACCGCAGCGCGTGCCGCCAGGCCGTGCCGAGCGTGCACTTCGACTGGCTGGCCATCGTCAACAAGGCGCGCGGGCTGCCTGCGCGGGGGGCGTGCGCGTGTCCGCGTGTGGGGCTGCAGCTCCCGCAGTGTCAGGACGCGGCCACTGCTGTTCACTGCCAGGCTGATGGAGACTCTGCCGCCTATGACAAGGGAACAGCTGTGGCTGCCGTGCCGCGGATGTTGTTTGTGCCGTCACTGGACATCACTGTTTTTGACTCCACGACGCCTTGCAGCCAAAGTTGTTGTTTACGTCAGCTTGAGCCCAGAACGCCCAAAGTGGTGTGCACCTGCGGCGGTGAACGACTGATATGCGCCAAGCAGGGCGAAGGCCAGCAAAGTCGCCGGGCTGCGCTATGGCACCCGCGCTCGCGCGGCGCTGACGCGCAGGCTGCGGCGCGCAGTTGGATGGCCAGTCCGAGCTGCAGGCCGCCACAGCCGCGATGCGCGCGACGCCGCTGCCCGCGCCCGCCGGCGACGGCAGGGCGGGGCCGCAGGGCGGCCCCGGTGTGCCCAGCTCGCCCTTCGCGCCGCTGTCCGGCGGCCCGCGCGGCTCGGGCCCGGGCGCGGGCGCAGGCCGCGGCGCCGGCGGGGGCGCGCGGCACGTGTCCGCGAGCCAGGCACGCTTCAGCTCCAGCAAGTCCAGCCGGCGGCTGCAAACCTGAGTGCGGCGCAAGCGCGGCCCGCGGGCCTGTGCGCTGTTCCGTTTTGCGCATGTGAGCCAACGCGCTGTGCCCGGGGCTCGCTGCCTGGTGCTGCAGTGGTTGTCAGCTGGTGCGGAAGCAAGCGTGGCTGCTATGCCATGCTCTGGCCCACTAATCTGCTTGTGCGAGCGCCTGCCTGCCGCGCTTGCGCTGGCAGCATGCGAATGTGCGTTCACTGTCTGATGAGCCGCTGCCACACTCCTTTGGCAGACTGCAGCACTGCTCCCTTCTGATCACATCAAGCCATGGTCTTTGTACGTGTTAGAGCCGCGGCTCGTTGCCAGACAAACTGCAGTCTTGCAGGGTGAAACATAAGCGCGTGTACCTTGTGGCGTTGTTTGCATGGTTTTCTGTCTGCAGGCACGGGCCCTTGACTCACACTCTTCCTTTTTTAAGTATTTGCCACAGACTACAGCTGCATGAGGCGGTTCTGGGGACTATCTGCTGCCAGCCCTGGATGGTCCATGGGGTTGCGCGGTTCTGAGTCTGTTGGACTGACATGACTCTTTACCCCAGGTCTCCTATGTCATACTGATCCTGCATATGATGGCTGCCATGCAGTGAGTGATTGCTTGTGCAGACTCAAATGTGAGCTACCTTGACAGGCTTCGCCTGCACGGCCTGTCCTGTCCTGCTACATGGTTCAGAGCATGACCGGGGTTTGGCGTCAACCTTTTATTCTGACATCTGCCCGGCAACTGCTCGTGCAGAGCACACTGCCGTGTAAAGCACCCCCGTCTGCTTCAAGTTGAAGCCTTCAACATGGGTCAGCGCATGAGCTTTAGCAAGGAGGCTGTGAAATTTGCCAAGTACAGCAGAGGGGCCTTGGCTTTGCGACGCAGGCGCATGCGGTGGGAGTGCGGGTTTTGCTGCAGCTGCAGCGCTGGATTGCACCCCCACGGCGCCCCTCAACATACTGATCATTGCAATCAAGTAAATGAAAGGCCCTGATTATGAAACCTCCACAGGCTGGGAAACCAATAAAAGAACTAGTACTACTAGTGCTACATGGTGGCAAAAGGCAGGCTCGTTGGCCAGAGCTCCCTCTCGCTGTTGCGATCCGTACAAAGGACACACGGACAGACTTGCCCAGTGCTGCAGGGCCTCTGGCCTCTGCAGTAGAAAACCTGGTTTAGAAAGTGAGACAATTTGCAAGCTGAGGTGCTTGAGTCAGCGAGCACTCGCAGCGGGGGGTAATGCGCGACGACATGGCGCACGCACCGCTCATTGGCGGACGCTATGGTGCCGAGCCCGCGCCGCATGATAGCTCGCACTTACGAGCTACTTGCCTTTGCATTACTTGAGAAGTGACCCCACAAGCTCCTGGTGTGCACTCATGCTCTGACCCAAGCTCCGGGTGCTCTTTGCCCCTCAGAGAGAGTGAGGACGCTGGGCAAAGGCGCTTACGGCTTGGTAATCCTTGGAAAGGATGTGCAGACAGGCGAACAGGTGAGCCCGGTCATGTATGCCACCGTGCCACTTCTTCCTGGCTCCCCAGATACACTGCATCTCTGTCCTGCTTGTTAGACGTACATGGTGTCAACGCACGCACGCAGCGAAGCACTAGATGTGGCGTATGCATTTATCACTTGCCGTTGCCGCCGCAGGTGGCAATAAAGTTCATAGAGCGGCGCGAGGTTGTGCGCAACCAGAAGAGCATTCGCAGGGAGATTGTGAACCACTCCGCGCTCTTGCACCCGCACATCATCCAGTTCCGCAGGTACAGCACTCCTGGACTTGTGCTGGTGCAGCTAGGCAGCGCTTTGCGGTCTCTCATGCGTCCTGTGCCTGAACTGGGTGCGTGCGTGTGCTCCACACATGGACCTTACTCGTGCCTGATATCCCCGCAGGTGTGTGGTGACCGAGGTGAGTGGCTGTGCGCAGCGCAGCTCTGCTAGCTTCCTGCTCCCGCTACCTGCTCATGTAGCTGCTGCACTCTTCGAGCGTGCAAGTGTGCACGGCCAGCTTTCACGGGGCGGCAGGAGCATCTGGGGATTGTCATGGAGCTTGCCAATGGCGGCAACCTGTTTGACCTCGTCAGGGAACGGTGCGCTGCACCTTCCTGAATACCGATGAAGAGGGCATGCACAGCATCGGCCACTTGTCGCTGTGGCTGCGGTGCACTGAGTATCAGGGCTTCACGTGCCCCATTGTGCAGGGATGGTTTGAGCGAGAAGGACGCGCGCTGGTTTTTCAAGCAGCTGATGCTCGCGCTAGACTACTGCCACAAGCTGGGTGTCAGCAGCCGCGACATCAAGCTGGAGAACACGCTGCTCGAGAAGGCGCCGGGCCGCCGGCCCATGCTCAAGCTCTGCGGTAAGGGATGTCCAGGCAGTGGTGCACCAGGCTCTCAGAATGAATGAATGCAGGACAGCCGTGTATCAGCCAACTTTGGCTGCGTACGGGCGCAGCCCTAGAGCTGGGCTACGCATTGCAGGTCATAGCACACCGGGACTGGGGTTTCATTTGCACAGAGTTGAGCAATGCCTAGCAGGGCATTAGGTGAGGGCATGAGTAATGAGTGTTTGCACTGTCACACCTGGGTCGGGCATGGCGCAGATATGCGAGCTGCCATGCTCCTTGCAAGGAACTGGCGTGCAGGCAGGCGTGCATGTGAGCAGCTGACACCGCTGATGATAGAGTGTGCCCGGCCCTGCCACACGCTTCATACGGTGCGCTGACAGGTGTGACTCCTAAACTGCCCGCGCAGACTTTGGCCTGAGCATCAACGAGGGCCAGAGCACGCCGCGGTCGATGGAGATTGGCACGCCGGGGTACTGCGGTGCGCTGCCTGTCTTTGGCCAGATTTAGGCGCCTCACTCACTTCTCACAATGCAGACAAGGGGTCATGATGTCATGCAGGCCGTGGTTCACGGGACTTCAATAAAACGTCAGGAGTTGCAAGCTTGATGCATGTTCTGGTCAGGCCTGAGCCTCCAGTGTGCCGCTTGTGTGATCTATGGTGCATGCACCCCCGCGCATGCTGCAATGCATGCAGCAGAAGCAGCAGCTCCTGCCCCACTATGCATGCCTGTGCAGGTGAGGCTGCATTGCCATACAGGCCCCTGCGGTTGTCGGTGCCAAGCGCTCGCCCTCCCAAGCATGCACTGCAGGTGTCGTGCCCCTAACGCCGTGTGGCGGGTGCAGCGCCCGAGCTCCTGCGGATGAGCGGCGGCCAGGCAGTGCACAACTATGACAGCAAGAAAGCAGACAGTGCGGCGCAACCCCGCTTTTACCATGTGTTTCGGCTCATTGCTGGTGGAGGTGGTGGATGTAATCTGAGCTCAAAGCAGCGGCGCCGCTTGCAAGGTCCTAAGCAAGAGTAATGGCCGTCTCTTCTGGCTTGTCCCTTCTGTCGCGCCTCTCAGCTGCGACCTGGTCATGCGAGACTCCTGCGTCATCGCCAGTCATGCTGGCCCGAAGGCCGGCCAGGCGCCTCCTTGCGCTGTGAAGTGCTTCTTAGCATGTATGCTGTGGCACGAAAGGTCCTTGTGCTGAGGGTGACGAGCGCGGGGTGCTGGCAGTCTGGAGCAGCGGCGTCATGCTGTACGTCATGCTCTGCTGTCAGTACCCGGTGCGCAGGATTGCTAGGACCTGCAAGCCCGCATGACGTCATCAGCAGTGTACAGGCTTGTGCACAGTAGTTGTGAAAACCCTGTGGGGTGTCTGCCATGCTGCCTTGATCGATCTCTTAACCAGTCCTAGCAAGTCTGCAGCGCTTCCTGCTGTATCATTGAGACCTCACTGCCCATGTCTCAGCGCACCTCATGCGCAGGGCAGGGCTTGTAAGCAATGTGTGCTGGTGGGCGCAGTTTGACGACCCCCGGGATGCCGTGCTGGGGGAGAAGGCGGCGCAGGTCAGGGCGCGGAAACGGGCGGCAGCTGGTGCGCACTCAGACGCACTGCATTCCGTACTAGCTGGGCCTGACAAGCAGGAAGTGGCTGCTTGCAAACCCAGTCTGTGTCGTGCGTGTGGTATAAGCGGCGTTAGGATGTTCTGCAGAGGCCTTGCATGAGGGCGACGTGGGGCTTTTTGGGCATCTGCTACAGCATGCGCAGAACTCTGCTCACAATGTGGGGTTCATACAGCAGGCTGTGCAACGTATAAAGCGCGGGCTGAGACCTACGAGGGTGCCCCTCCACAGGCCAGTTCGCGTTCCCCGACCGCGTACCGCTGTCGGCGGAGGTGAAGGACCTGCTGGCGAAGATGATCCATGTAGATCCGCTGCGGCGCGCCAACATGGCCGACATCCAGGTACGCCGGGGCAAAGCAGTGTCATGACTTGGCTGTGGTGCTTCAACCTTCTCGTGTGCCTGCTCTGTAGTCACGCTGGACGCAGAGGCTACTCTGAGCTCATCACCTCATTTCACGCTGTCAGCACCCATGAGAGCTGCATGCGTCGGCATCTTAGAAGCCGCAACGGCGGGCTGTGCGCTCAGGCTCATGCCTGAGGGCACCGGGCTGCCCCGCACCACAGCGTGCCTCACGCATCGCCTATGGTCGGGCCTGCGAGTGCGCGCACATCGCTCGCGGACAGCGCAGACAGCCCTGCCTTTGCTCTTGCGCACAGGAAAATGATGCAGCCCGCCGAGCGGAAGTGCGCGCGCGCGCGCGCAGGCGCACCCGTGGTTCCGGCAGGACCACCCGGAGAACCTGGACCTGAACCGCGTCAACGCGGCCTACCTGGAGCTCAGCAGCTCGCGCGCGTCGCCCGAGTTCGCAGAGCGCTCGCAGGCCGTCATCGAGCGCATCATCAAGGCCGTGGCCGACCAGGTGGGCGCGCGTCCCTGCCTCACCCTGCCCACCCCCTTTGGCTCCCTTATCGTGCTCCAGCCTTGTGGCCGCGGCCGACCAGGGC
>JAABUH010001722.1_pt1 | contig 23078 bp, 20 predicted proteins | sample 5559121 | NCBI WGS metagenome assembly JAABUH01 (sample SAMN10711871, study PRJNA513364) | rock metagenome | isolation source: Antarctica rocks | place: Antarctica: Victoria Land, Battleship Promontory nord | collected 2015-12-28
CAGAGCAAAGACGATGCATCATAATCAAACAGCACAGACATTTTCATCAAGAGTTTACTTGAGCATCACATGCTGAATAGAAGTTATAGATTCATTACTGATAACATAGTGTCAATTTTATTGTTTCGACGACGTGAAGTCATCATGTAGTCGACGAGCGATTTTCTTTCTCAGAGAATTTTGTTCATTCGATATACATAGCATAATTTCTTTCATGAATTGAACTTAAATCTATGTCACAAGAATGTATGAATTCAAATCAAATCAAATCAAATCAAATAAACAAGAAATAATAAAATAATAAAATAATAATAATAATAATAATAAATTCATACATTCTTGTGACATTGATTAAATCGACTCATGAGAGACTCTGTGCTATGTATGTCGAGTGAACAAAACTCTTTGAGATAGAAAATCACTCGCTATTTATACGACTGCTTCACGCAGTCGAAACGACAAGATTAAGACTATGTATCAAATTTGTTTGCGTTGATTGCATGTTAGAAAATGAGTGTTTCAGTCACTTTAAATTGCTTCAGAAGTTTTGTTTTCATCATTATTCTCATTGCTGCTCTGAGATCTTTCGTGATCACGACGATTATTCAATAGTTTGAAAAGTCAATGTCACGTAGCATTCTTGATCGTAGATGCGTTCAGTTCAAGCAGTGCATGAGTACATGCTTCGCTGTCTGATGACTTCATTCGCAGTCACATCGCAAGCTGTTCATGCTTGAAACATTTCTTGAGTGCAAATAGATGTTAAGATCTATGCGTTCAATTCTGATGTAAGTTGCAAGAATGTTTTCAGTCTTTTGAAAATCATCACGCATCTTTATCATCTTGTTGAATAGATGAGATCTTTGTGCTGAGATTATATTAATGTCTGCAATGCGTTTCTTATATTTTTCTCATCGTTGCTTTCATTGATCTTTGTAATATAGCATTATTGCGATGCTATTGTTTATTGAAGTCATCGTAGAAGAATTGAATCATCTGCGTTTAAACTGCATTCTTGTGTCTTCTTGAATAAATGTGTTCAGAAGCATTATTTTCTTGATGACAGAAAAGTGAAAAGTGAGATGATTAATTTTCATCAATTGAGCGCGTATGAATTTGCATGCTCATCTAGTCTCTTGTGTTCTGTTACGATTCTAGCTACGCACCTATGTTGATAGTTATGTTGATGATTATGTTGATGACTATCGTCGATCGCTCGTCGCTAGGCTATAGAATTGTTCCGAGGTCAACTCTATTCAGAATTAGCTTATGTTCTTCTGAGTCATATAGATAGTCGGCTCTTTTCTTCTAGATACTTTTCTTTCTTAGCATTTATATACTCGTTACATTACACTCATATGACTCGCTCTATGCTGATTTCTAACATTATATAAATGCTCCTTCGTTACAGGCGAAGTGAAATAATCTGCATCGATCTCCGAGTGCTTCTGTCGACTCTTCAACCCACTATCGACATTTGATCTAGTCGACTTGCAATCGTCAGCAGCACTCATCTTTCTTCTCTCGTGAGCTGATTCAGCGAGAATAAACAAAAGATTCGAACTCGTGCGCTGATCAGCGAGTATAAACAAACGATCGAAATCATTCGACTAGATCAAAGATCAGCGAATTAATCGTTCATTCAGATTCGCAAGAAATTCTTCGAATTTGTTGAACAATCAAACGAAATCAGTCTATAACTGCGTGAAGTCTCTACTTCAAAGAGCAATCAAAGAGGTCAGTCAAGAACTGCGTGAAGTCTCTATCTCGATGAGCAAACCTCAACAGTGAGTCTGCTTCAATGACATTCATCGTCAATGCAATGATTCACTCACTCTCATCGCCCTACCTATCAGTGAACCTGGCCCGTCATCGAGTTCACGTGCAACTAGTGAGCCTGCTTCAATGACATCTTCCGTCAATGCGATGACCCAGCTACTCACATCGCTCTACCAATCAGTGAATCGATCTGTCGACTCGTTCGCGTGCAAATAGTGAGTCTGCTACAAAGACGTCTTCCGTCAACGCGATGATCTATCTACTCACATCGTTCTACCTATCAGTGAATCTGATCAAATGTTCACGTGCAACTAGTGAGCCTGCTTCAATGACACGGTCAATGCGATGATCTACTCACTCTCATCGTTCTACTCATCAGTGAACCTGGTCATACGTTCATGTGCAACTAGTGAGCCTGCTACAATGACATCATTCTACCTCGCATAGTGAGCCTGCTACAATAGACATTTCGATTCTACACAAGACTAAGAAAATACATTCATGCGAACATGAATCATTGAAGAGAGAAAGTAATGTTACGATTCTAGCTACGCATCTATGTTGATAGCTATGTTGATGACTATGTTGATGACTATCGTCGATCGCTCGCCGCTAGACTATAGAGTTGTTCCGAGACCAACTCTATTCAGAGTTAGCTTATGTTCTTCTGAGTCATATAGATAGTCGACTCTTTCCTTCTAGATACTTTTCTTTCTTAACATTTATATACTCGTTACATTACACTCATATGACTCGCTCTATGCTGGTTCCTAACATGTTCTGTCGTTGACTCGACTGCGTAATGTGACTTTATTCTGCAGCATGTTCAGATGAACATGCAGCGAACTTGTGTACATTTCGATCTTTAGCGTTTCAATGCTTACTTTTTTGAACATCTTTGCAACGTGATGTAAAGTCTGATTTTGCAAAGTTTCTAGTCTGCATTTCTTGTCTGACAATTCTTTCTCTTTGTCGCGCTGATATCAGACTGATGCTTCGAATGTGATTTCTGATTTCACTACAGCTGAGTACACTTGTCTCGCTTTTGTGAAGATTGCTTCTCATGTGAAGATTTTTAGATGACTAAGCGCAAGCATTCTTGTGACGTGACTCACTTTTATCTGTCGAAGATGCGCGTTTCATTGCAGTTTCATGTTCAGTTGAATCTTTAGAACTTGCATGTCTGACTTCGACTTGATCATTGAGCTTTCTATTTGTATGCTAACTGTCATGTTGAATTTTCTCGATTTTCTAGTGAAATGTGTGAGCTCGTATTTTTCTGATGCGAACGTTGTGTCATGAGTTTGAGTTCACTTCGTGCAGACATCGTGTATCTTGCTCAATGTTTTGCAGATTTCTTCAATGAAATCTGTCATAGACTAGAATATTGATGTCATTTACGAAGTCGAGCACTTCGATTTTGATTCTCAGTGCTTCGCATTTTTCAATTAGACTTGCGTTGAAAAATAGAAAAAGAATCGATGAAATGAAGAATTCTTGAGATATGTCTGCGTTTATCTCGCGCATAATGCTCGTTTGCTCATCAAATATCAGCAACGTCTCTCTGTTCTTTAGAAAGCTGCATGTTCATTCAATTATGTAACTTGATGTTCTTCTCATTTTCAGCATATGCAGCAGTCTGATGTGCAAGACTTGATCAAATGCTTCAACAACATTTAAACCTAGCATGAAGATCACGTACTTGATCTCACAGTTTCACATGATGTAAACTTGATCTACTAGTAGATTTAACGTCGAGATCATGAATCACTTGCGTCTCGCTCTCATTTGAGCATTCGAAAGCATGTGATGAGTCTCAGCTATATCACTCAGTCTTTTGATCATAATTGACTTTAGAGCTTTGCTCATGATATCAAGCAAAGCAATGAATTGATATGTTTTCAAGTCAATGTAATTGCTTTTCTTTGATTTATGTAGCACTATTGTTTGAGTCTTTTTGAACTGCTTCGAATGATATTTGTGTATTACGCATGCGTTGAATAAACTCGTCAGCACTGAGATCAGTTCTGCGAAATCTGCTTGAAGTGCTCTGTTTGAGATTTCAAAGACATCTGATGCTTTGTTTGCTTTTACTCATCTGATTGCTCGCTTCATCTCATTCTCTGAGATGCGTGAATTTAATGATACTTTCAAAGATATGAATGAATCTGAAATGTCGTTGACGTCTGCTTATGAAAGTGAAGAGAAGAATTTCTCTTGCAGCATCTCGATTTTTTCTTCAAACATTGTTGTCATGTGATCAATATCATCTCATTTCAGCAATGAAAACTGAGAAAGCTTTTTAAATAGTTGACTTTCGATTCTAGCTCATTTTGCAAAGTATCATATTGATTTCAATGTGTTGCTTAACTCATGCATCTGTGATCTGAAGTGTACATCTATCGAAAATATGTTGTATACGTTGCATGCAACATACTTAAAGCATGATCTCTATGCTGATTTTTCCCTTAGGCTCAAAAGATTACTCAGAGAGTTTTCTTGTGACAGATTCACAGTTCAAGAGAAACGAGATTTCTCACTGCTCAGATTTTGACAGTTTACTTCTTAAGCATGAGTCGCAGATGTTTCATCTGCGATATACATGTGTATTGCAGTCGATTTCTTCTTTAATCACATCAACATGTGTTACTGTTCTCTTGAGCTATACAGATGATGTTTTCAACTAGAGATTGATTTTATCATCAAGACATTCAAGAGTCAGAACTCAGTGAAAAGATGAGATTCTTAAGATCAACAGTTGTCGTCATTGTATATCATGTTTCGCAGATGCTCGCTTCGCTTGTAAAGCGTGCAACTCATTTATTTTGCATTATCTGTAGAGATTTCTCTTATGCAGATCGATCATGTTTTGCAGAAATATTCATATGCTACACTTTTAATCAGACAACGTAGTTCAATCATTCTTTATTAACTCTCTTATGTTTCTCTTCTTTTAACAAAGTTTTCTCGTCAGCATATCATCTACATATAAAATGTCTGTATCTGAACATCTGTTAAACGATATTAATGAGACTCTTGAGTTTGCTTGTGTTGAACTTAACGAGACTCGTAAGTTGCTTATGTCGTAGTAACAGACATGCAATCTTAACAAGATTTATACGTAGTTAACATGTAGATTTAAAGAATGTTTGTGATTCAAGTTCTTTCTGCTAATCACTTTCAACAGATCAAACGCAAGAATGTTCTGTCTCAGTTTTCATCATCGCGATGACAAGATGTTGAATCGAATGATTTTCATAAACGATTTTTCTCGTAGTTCTGCATTCTATTTGACTTTCTCATCTGCGTGCAGATTGCTTTGTAGCATGCGCATTGAGATTATTGAAGTCTGCGCGATTGCAAAAACTCTGCACGCGATCAATGCACAGCGCTTCATCATCACGCAGCACTTTGATGTCATTCAAACTTTTGATAATCTCTAGACTCTACTGTAACTAGACAGTAGATTCGTAGTCAGCATTGCATACAGATGAATTTCATCGCTGATCACATATTTATCAATAGTAAATAAATTTTATGTAACTTTGAAACTCTTGATTTGAATGTTATTTAATTTAAAATTGTTCAACACATTAAGATGTTATTTTAACATGTTTTAAACTTTTGAAAGACTTGTTTGAAAAAGTTGTTTAATTTGTAAAGAAAGTGCAAAAAGAATGTGTTCAGATGTTTTATCTGCTGATTGCACAAAAGTATTTACAAAAGAATAATTTCATCTGTTCAAGAAATTCAAATACTGAGTTTGAATTTAAAAAGCAGAAAGTTCTTCTCAAGTATATTTCAAATCAATGATTTCAGATTTTGCTTGAATCTTCTCAACTTTCTTTTCATAAGAAAATAAAAGAGTTGAAACAGCAAGATCAGATTGTAAATTATTATCATTATTAAATTCAATACTTTGAATATCTGATACAATGTTTGAAATAACTAAGTTTGAACGTGCTTGTACTTGAAAGAAAAATCGATTCTTAAGTAAAGATTGTGCAGTAACAAATGAAGTGACAGTATGTTTAAAATTACTTGCGTGATCATATGTACAATGTCTTTTCATATTCTTCATGTTTAACAAAACTTGTTTGCATATATTGCAAGAAAATGCATTATTATGTATAACAAGCTCTGAAAAATCAGAAACTGTTGTCAAAGATTGTTGAATTAATGATAATGTATGTGAAGCAATGAATAATTGTAAAGAAGAAATTCATGATAGAAGCTTTTGCTGTTTTTCTTTTTCTGATTAATATGAATAATGAAACTTGATATGAGAAGAAAACATGTCAGAAAATAAAGCAATATGACATTCTGAACAAAGTAACAAAGAAAACTTAGAATAATAGAAAAGAAAAGAGAAAGAAATATACTCAGCTGCGTTCTGTGTATGTGATGTTGATTTACTATTCAATAAATTAATATATAATGCTTTATTATTAAATGTATTATTATATTTACTTACTGTGATGCAGATCTTGCGTGTCAACTTTGATCAATTGCTGCGTTGTTGACAAGCTCATTATGTACAAACATGTTGAATCATGTACGCAAGACGTAACGCTGTAAATTCAATCTCAATTGATATATGTAACTTTGATAATCAAACACAAGTAATATGAATGTTATAACAATGTTGTTGAATGCACAATATGTAGCTTGTTAATGATGTTCTGACGTTAAACAAGACATGAAGTTGAAAGAAAGATGAAGCAAATTTACTAAAGTAGCGTTGAATTAAAAGCTTGCATTGAACATTAAAAATGAATATGTATATTTGATCTTTGACATTTTGATTTACAATGAACGAAGTAAACTTGAAAAGTTTAATATTTTCTGAATTGTAATTGCTTTAGTTATAACTTTGTCATATAAAATTATTCTTTTAAAGCATTGATTGTTGAACTGTAGTGATTTTACGTCAATTGTGTGATGAACATTGCTATGTTGAATGTTGAACTTTAACATTCACAATACTTTCAATATTGACTGTTATGTCAAACATTAATATTATTCAATTATTTTTAAAGATGTGAATTCAGCTGATTCAGAGCTACAAGTATGTTTTAGAAAGTTTTATCACATAGTGTATGCATGAAGTTCAGTACTCATCGAGAAATTGTTGCTATGCGGGAAATTCGATCGCTCAGCGCATCGAAATATTCTCAATCTCAACTGCTAAATCAAACCTTGATATTTTTTGATTATTTCTGAAGCATTGAATTCAGCTCAATCAGAGCTACAATTATATCTTTCAAAGTATATGAAATAGTCAGCGCGCAGAAATTGATTCGAGTGAGAAAAGAGTTACTACTAAATGAATGATCATTAGACTGATCGCGTCGAGTCGAGTCATCGAGATCGAGTCGAGTTTTCGACTCGTCAAGACTCGATTCGAGTCAGAATTCTTGACTTGAGTATTTGAGTCGAATCGAGATGTTCGATTCGAGTAATCGAGTCGAGTCAGAAGAATGAAATCGAGTATCGACTCGAAATATTCGACTCGACTCGTCAAGACATGAAGATAGATAGATAGATATTCTATTATAACTCTCTATTATGACTTTCTATCATGACTCTCTATCAAATAACCTTCATGTTTTCCTATCATAGCTTCTCTTCATGACTTCTCTTCATGACTTCTCTTCATGACTTCTCTTCATAGCTTTTCTTCATAGCTCTCTATCATAGTTCTCTATCAAAGCTTTCTATCAAACAATCTTCATGTTTCTCTTCATGTTTCCCTTCATGTTTCCCTTCATGTTTTTCTTCATGTTTCTCTTCATGTTTCTCTTTATGACTTTCTACCAAAAAGATAATGCAAAAAGGTAATGCAAAGGCGAAAAACCGGAAAAATTTCTATATTTAGTTCTTTTGACGTCATTTTCGATTGCTTGACGAGTTGAATCGAGAACTTGAATCAAACTCTGACTGAAGATTGATATCAAGTCGAATCAGAATGTTTGACTCAAGTAATTGAATCGAATTGAGATGTTCGACTTGAGTAATTGAATCGAGTCAGAATGTAGGTATGAAAACTCGGCTTGACGATCAGTCTAATAATTATTCAGCGCAATGAATCTTCTCAATCTCATTTACTAAATTAAATCTTGACAGAATTCAATTATTTCTGAAGCATTGAATTTAGCTCAGTCAAAGCTACAATTATGTCTTTCAAAGTATGTAAGATAGTCAGTGTGCATATTTTGATTCAAGCGAGAAAAGAATTACTACTGAGTGAGTGCTCACTCAGCGCAATGAATCTCTTCAATCTCAATTACTAAATTAAATCTCAATATTTTTTAATTATTTTGAAAGCATTGAATTCAGCTAATTCAGAGTTACAATCAAGTCTTTCAATGTATATTAAGTAATCAATGTGCATATGTTGATTCAAGTGAGAAAAGAGTTACTACTAAATAAATGATTGATCATTCAATGCAATGAATCTTCTCAATCTCGATTACAAAATCAAATCTCAATATTTTTCAATAATTTTGAAAGCATTAAACTCAGTTAATTCAAAGCTACAATTATGTCTTTCAAAGTATATCAAGTAGTCAATATGCATGTATTGATTCAAGTGAGAAAAATTGATGATTTTGATGTTCAAAAAGATTCGCGCTAGCAAAAGTCTTTAAAATCTCAATGTTGCACAATTTTCTAAAAATGCAGATTGATGTCATTAAGTTTAATATTGCAATCAAGAATACAATTGACTGAAATGAATAAAATCTGAAATTTTGAAGAAAATCAACTCAGAAAGTAAAATGATTTTCAGTTTTCTGCTTTCAGATTCTCGCTTAATTTTCTCATCAAAATTAATGATTTTCTGTCTTGAAAATCATTATTCATATGAAATAAATTGATAAAATCTTTGTTCTTTGCATTCTTCATGCTCATTATTTTACTCATTATTTTACATGCTTATTATTCTACTCATCATTCTACATGCTCATCATTTTACTCATCACTTTATATGCTCATCATTTTACTCATCATTTTACATGTTCATCATTTTACATGCTCATCATTTTACATGCTCATCATTTTACTCATCACTTTACATGCTCATTATTTTACTCATCACTTTACATGCTCATCATTTTACATGCTCATTATTCTACTTGTCATTCTACATGCTCATCATTTTACTCATCACTTTACATGCTCATCATTTTACTCATCATTTTACATGCTCATCATTCTACTCATCATTTTACATGCTCATCATTTTATTTATTCATTAGTTTACTTGTTGATTTATTCATCAGTTTGCTCATTGTGATTATGATTGTAATTCATACATTCTTGTGACATTGATTTTAAGCTCAATTCATGAAAGAAACTATGTTATTTATGTCAAATGAACAAAATTCTTTAAGAAAGAAAATTGCTCATTGATTACATGATGACTTTGCATCATCAAAACAAGAAATTTGAAATAATAATATCAATAATGAATTTATAACTTCTATTCAGCGCATGATGCTTAAGTAAACTCTTGATGAAAGTGTCTGTGCTATTTATCTGCAATTCATTATTCTTGCTCTGCTCTTCATTGATGATATTTTATACAATGATGTTTTAATCTTCAATCATGAAGATGAATTCTTTGCATTTATGATGCTTATGATTGTAACGCAGAAAACTGTATTCTTCTGCTTGATGATTGTCATTCATCGAGCAGAGAAATATATGATGAAAGAAAGATGCAAATGATGAGAAGATAAAGTATGATTGTATTGAATAACTCTTTTCTTTTTTTGATTTAATTTATATCATGTAAACATTGAATATACATAAGACATGATCTCTATGCTGATTTTCTTCTTAGCGAGAAATAGTTTCTTGCAGCAGATTCACAGTTCAAGGCGAGCAAAATCTCTTACTGCTCAGATTTCGACAGTTTACTTCTTAAGCATGAATCACAGATGTTTCGTCAGCAATACATATGTGTATTGCAGTCGATTTCTTCTTTAATCACATCAACATGCATTACTGTTTTCTTGAATTATACAGATGATGTCTTTGACTAAAAATTGATTCTATCATCAAGAAATTCAAGAGTCAGAACTCAGTGAAGAGATGAGATTCTCAAGATCAACAGTCATCATCATTGTATATCATGCTTTGCAAATGCTCACTTTGCTTGTAAAGCATGCAATTCATTTGTTTCATATTATCTGTAGAAATCTTTCTCATGCAGATCAATCATATTTTGCAGAAATGTTCATATGTTACACTTTTAATCAGACAGCATAATTTGATCATTTTTTATTAATTCACTTATGTTTCTCTTCTCTTAATGAAGTTTTCTCATCAGCATATCATTTATGTATAAAATGTTTGTATCTGAACATTTGTTAAATGATATTAACAAGATTCTCAAGTTTATTCATGTCAAATTTAATGAAACTCATAAGTTGTTCATGTTGTAGTAACAGGCATGCAATCTTAACAAGATTTATATGTAGTTAACATATAAATTTAAAGAATGTTCATGATTTGAATTCTTTCTGCTAATCATTTTCAACAAATCAATCATGAGAATGTTTTGTTTCAATTTTTATCATTATGATGACAAAATGCTGAATCAAATGATTTTCATAAACAATTTTTCTCATAGTTCTGCGTTTTATTTAACTTTCTCATCTGTATGCAGATTGCTTTATAGCATGCGCATTGAAATTATCAAAGTCTGCATAATCATGAAAACTTTGCATGCAATTAACTAGACACACAATGCTTCATCATCATGCAGCATTTTGATGTCGTTCAAACTTTTGATAATCTTTAAACTTTATTTCATATGAATTAGTTTGCTCATTTTAAAATATGTTTCATGTAATGTGTTTAAATACACATTATTCACTTCATGATTTACTTCATAATATGCTTTATACAGATTTTATACATACTTTATAATATATATTAATAAATTTGTCATCGAGTTAGAATTGAGTTGAGTTGAAAAAGATTAATTTAACTCAATTCTGAGTTCAAATTAAGATTGAGTTGATCTTTCTCAACTTGAACTCAATTTGAAATCAAATTGAGTTGCTTGAACTCAATTTCTATATATTAAATATAGTATACTATGTATTAAAAATAGTATAACTTTCTTAATTTTTTTTCAAATTTTTTTGCAATCAATTTTAATAAAGTAATGAGCATGTGAGTTTAATAGAAAATTTGATGAGAAATTTGATAGAAAGTTTGATGAAAAATTTGTTGAGAAGTTTGATAAAGAGTTTAATGAGAAATTTGATAGAAAATTTGATAGATGAGTAAGTAGCTGAGTTGATAGCTGAACATGTAAATAGATGAGTAAATAGAGTGATGAGTAAAGTGATGAGTAGAATGATGAGTAGAATGATGAGTAAAGTAGTAAGTAAAATGATGAGTAAAGTAATGAGTAAAATGATGAGTAGAATGATGAGTAAAATGATGAATTGACATTTAAACATGTTGATATGCTTGAAAAGCTCTTTAATCTCTTTTTCTAGATCTGCAATTGAATTCAAGTTAATTCATTGAGTTGATTGAGTTGAATCAAAAGTCTGACTCAACTCGATTGAGTTGAGTTGACTCTTCTCAACTTAATTCAACTCTGAAACTTAACTTAAATTGAGTTAAGCAATTTAAACTCAACAATAGATCTACATATTAATTAACTCAATAAAACATGTTTTTCATGACTCAATATTAAACTTTCTATCAAACTGTTAGAGACTGAGTTAAACTAATGATTTGATTTGATTTGATTTGATTTAATTTAATTTCATACATTCTTGTGACATTGATTTAGACTCAACTCATGAGAGAAACTATGCTATGTGTATCGAATGAACAAAATTCTCTAAGAGATAAAATCGCTCATCGACTACACAATGACTTCACGTCGTTGAAACAATAAAATTGACACTGTGTTATCAATAATGAATCTATAGCTTCTATTCAGCGCGTGACGCTCAAGTAAACTCTTACGAGTGTCTGTGCTGTTTGTTGTAACACATCATTTTTGCTCTGCTCTTCATTGACGATATTCTATACAACGATGTTTTGATTCGATTCTTGACTCGAAGACGAAAGACGTTTCTTTGCATTCATGATGCTCGTGATTGTAACGCAGAAACTGTGTTCTCTTGCTCAATGATTGTTATTCATTGAGCAGAGAAACATGTGATGAAAGAGAGATGCGCACGATGAGAAAATAGAGTGTGATTGTACTGAATAACTCTTTTCTTCTCTTGATTTGACTTGTGTCACGTAGACGTTGAATAGATTGTTAGTATAAATGTGCAATCGCAATCGTTCGATGCTTAGCTGATCGATAGTAGAGATGCATTTTGATCGTTCTCATGCACTCTTGATTTTTCACGTAGATAGATGTATGACTTGACGTCAAGTAAAGAAGATGAGCTTAAGTTTCTTCAGTATATCAGCGTGATTGACGAGTCACTACTTCTTTGAACACATGTAGTCACAAACTCAAGACTCATCATCTGATTCATTTATTCTATCTGATATCTTTTCATCAATTACTCGACGACATTGTTGATGTGATGAAGACGTTTCAATATCGACGCAGTCGACGAATTGCAAATCTCTTCGATCACTTGTAATCACGACTCTCAGACTCTTCATCTGAATCAATTATTCTACTAGTAGTATCTTTTCATCTTTTACTGACATCGACATGTCATTAATCTTCTTCGTAGATTGATTGTGACTGTTAGAGAGAAATGTTGTTGCATGAATGAAAACTCTGCATGATAACTTTTCTGATCACGCAATGTTCTAACATCGTTCAAACTGCGTCGAATTGAGATCTCTTGACTCTTCTGACTTCTATTCGAAACAGAATAGAATCAAAAGATTCGTAGTCAACATCATGTACAGATGAATCTCGTTGTCAGTCGTTAAACTAAAGATATTATCAATATAAAAGACTGATATTATTATTACTTTGATAGAATTTAAATACAAGATAATACATCAAATAATATAATTGTAATTGTAATTCATACACTTTTATGACATTGATTTAAGTTCAACTCATGAGAAAAACTATGTTATTTATATTGAATAAACAAAACTCTCTGAAAGAGAAAATTACTCATCAATTAAATGATGACTTTGCATCATTGAAACAATAAATTTGAAACAATAATATCAATAATAAATTTATAACTTCTATTTAACATGTGATGCTTAAGTAAACTTTTGATGAAAGTGTCTGTACTGTTCATCTGCAATTCATTATTCTTGCTTTACTCTTCATTGATGATATTTTATACAATGATGTCTCAATCTTTGATCATAAAGATTAGATTGATTGTTGAGTTGAGTTTTCATATCTACATTCTGACTCAATTCAATTACTTGAGTCAAACATCTTGATTTGACTCAATTACTTGAGTCAAACATTCTGATTTAACTTGATATCAATCTCAATTACTTGAGTCAAACATTCTGATTTAACTTGATATCAATCTCAAGTCAGAATTCGATTTAAGTTCTTAACTCAACTCATCAAGCAATCGAAAATGACGTCAAAAGAATTAAATATAGAAATTTTTCCGGTTTTTCGTCTTTGCATTATCTTTTTACATTATCTTTTTGATAGAAAGTCATAAAGAGAAACATGAAGAGAAACATGAAGAGAAACATGAAGAGAAACATGAAGATCATTTGATAAAGAGCTTTGATAAAAGACTATGATAAAGAGCTATGATAAAAAGTCATGATGAAAAACTATGAAGACTGTTTGATAGAAAGTCATGAAGAAAAGTCATGAAGAAAAATCATGAAGAAAAGTCATGAAGAAGAGTCATGAAGAGAAACTATGATAAAAAGTTATGAAGAAAAGTCATGAAGAAAAGCTATGATAGAAAGCTATGAAGAGAAGCTATAAAGAAAAGTCATGAAGAAAAATCATGAAGAAAAGTTATGATAGAAAAACATGAAGATTATTTGATAGAAAATCATGATAGAAAGTCATAATAGAAAGTCATAATAGAATATTTATTTATTTATCTTCATGTCTTGATGAGTTGAATCGAGTATTTTGAGTCAATACTCAATTTCATTCTTCTGATTCAACTTAATTACTTGAGTTAAACATCTTGATTTAACTTGAATACTTAAGTCAAGAATTCTGACTTGAATTGAGTCTTGATGAGTTGAAAATTCAACTCAATCTCAATGATTCAACTTAATGTGATCAGTTTAGTGAAGATGAATTTTTCATACTCGTGATGCTCATGATTGTAACACAGAAAACTGTGTTCTTCTGTTTGATGATTGTCATTCATCAAGCAGAGAAATATATGATGAAAGAGAGATGTGAATGATGAGAAGATAAAGTGTAATTATATTAAGTAATTCTTTTCTTCTCTTGATTTGATTTATGTCATGTAAACATTAAATAAATTGTTAATATAAATGTGCAATTGCAATCATTTGATGCATGATTCTGATCAATAGTAGAGAATGCATTCTGATCATTTTCATGAACTTTCAATTTTTCACATAGATAGATGTATGACTTAACATCAAGTAAAGAAGATAAGTTCAAGCTCTTTCAATATATCAGCATGATCAATGAATCACTACTTTCTTGAACATTGTAATTTCAACTTTCAAACTCATCATTTAAAATGATTATTCTATTTGATATCTTTTCATCAATTACTTGATGATACTATTAATATAATGAAGATGTTTTGACATCAACGCAGTTAATAAGTTGTAAATTCTTCAATCACTTGTAATCACAATTCACAAACTCTTCATCTGAATTGTTTATTTCATTAACAATATTTTCTCATTTTTTATTAACATTAACATGTCATTAAACTTCTTCATAAATCAACTGTAACTGTTAAAAGAAATGTTGTCATGTAAATAAAAATTCTGCATGATGATTTTTCTGATCATACAATGTTTTAACATCATTTGAACTATGTTGAATTGAAATTTCTTGATTCTTCTGACTTTTATTTGAACACAGAATAAAATCAAAAGATTTGTAGTTAACATCATGTATAAATAAATCTCATTGTCAATCACATCAAATAATGTATAAAATGAAAGATAAAAAATGAAAGAAAAGAATGAAAACTCAATCTTTATATATATTGTTGAGAAATAAAGTATAGATGCAATATAAAAAGCTTTGAAATTAACAGAATAAACATGAATACATGCAATAATTGACTTGATTTGATTTGATTTGATTTGATTTGATTTGAATTCATACATTCTTGTGACATAGATTTAAGTTCAATTCATAAGAAAAACTATGTTATGTATATTGAACAAACAAAACTTTCTGAGAGAGAAAATCGCTTGTCGACTACATGATGACTTCACGTCGTTGAAACAATAAAATTGACACTATGTTATCAGTAATGAATCTATAACTTCTATTCAGCATGTGATGCTCAAGTAAACTCTTGATGAAAATGTCTGTGCTGTTTGATTATGATGCATCGTCTTTGCTCTGCTCTTCATTGATGATATTCTATACAACGATGCTTCGATCTTCGATCTTCGATCGCGAAGTCGATTTCATTGCACTCATGATGCTCATGATTGTAATGTTGAAAACTGCGTTCTCTTGCTCAATGATTGTCATTTATTGAGCAGAGAAATATGTGATGAAAGAGAGACGTGCACGATGAGAAGATAGAGTGTGATTGTATTGAATAACTCTTTTCTTCTCTTGATTTGACTTGTGTCATGTAGACGTTGAATAGATTGTTAATATAGATGTGCGATCGCAATCGTTTGATGTTTGACTCTGATCAATAGAAGAGAATGCGTTCTGATTGCTTTCTTGCGCTCTCGATTTTTCACGTAGATAGATGTATGACTTGACGTCAAGTAAAGAAGATGAGTTCAAGTCTTCTCAATATATCAGCATGATCGACGAGTCACTACTTCTTTGAGCACATGTAGTCATGATTCTCAGACTCATCATCTGAGACAACTATTTTATCTGATATCTTTTCATCAATTACTTGATGATACTGTCGATGTGATGAAGACGTTTCAATATATCAACGTAATCGACGAATCATCATCTTTTTGATCACTTGCAGTCACAACTCTCAGACTCTGCATCTGAGTTGTTTAATCACTAGTAATATCTTTTCATCTTTTATTGACATCGACATGTCATTAATCTTTCTTGTAGATTAATTGTGACTGTTAGAGAGAATGTTGTTGCATGAGTGAAAACTCTGCATGATGACTTTTCTAATCACGCAACGTTCTAACATCGTTCAAACTGCGTTGAATTGAGATCTCTTGACTCTTCTGACTTCTATTCAAACACAGAATAGAATCAAAAGATTCATAGTTGACATCATGTACAGATGAATTTCGTTGACAGTTGCAATAATCGACTTAGTAAATAAATAAATTTAGAAAATAAATTAAATATAGATGATTAAATAAATAAATAAATAAATAAATAAATAAATAAATAAATAAATAAATAAATAAATAAATAAATAAATAAATAAATAAATAAATAAATAAATAAATAAATAAATAAATAAATATATTTCTATGTAAATGTTCTCGCTTAGAAAAGAGGTGAAAAAATGAGTAAAAAAATGAAGAAGAAAACTTCGCTTAAGAAATTTCTATAAATGATAGTCAATATTTTCATGAATTCTGAAGATGCAGCTGAGTCATGCTCAGAAAATCTTTATTAATAATAATCAATGTTTTCATGAATTCTGAAGATGCAACTGAGTCATGCTTGAAAAACTTCTATCAATTGTAGCTAATATCTTCATGAACTTTAGTGAGTTCATTGTGTAATGATTAAAGTAAGCTTTGATCAGATGAGATAATAGTCATTAAATCGATGATAAATTGAGAATAATGAAATATATGAAAATAATGAAATGTAAAGATGATTGCATGATTTTACAAGATAGTAAATGAACTACTCTGTCATTGAATTCAATAATACAGTTTCTTATTTTCTTATTTTTTTTACAAAATTATTTTCTTTCTTACAAAATTATTTTCTTTTTTATTATTTCTTATTTCTTTCTTATTTCTTATAAATTAATGATGAGATTCATTTATACATGATGTTAATTATGAATCTTTTGATTTTATTCTGTGTTTAAATAGAAGTTAAAAGAATTAAGAAATTTCAATTTGACACAGTTCATATGATGTTAGAACATTGCGTGATCAGAAAAATCATTATGCAGAATTTTCATTTATATGATAACATTTCTTCTAACAATCACAATTGATTTACGAAGAAGTTTAATGACATGTTGATGTCAGTAAGAAATGAAAAGATACTGTTAGTAAAATAAACAATTCAGATAAAGAGTTTATGAATTATAATTACAAATGATTGAAGAATTTGCAACTTGTTGACTGCATCAATATCAAAATATCTTCATCACATCGACAATATTATTAAGTAATTGATGAAAAGATATCAGATAGAATAATCATTTTAAATGATGAATCTGAGAATCAAGATTACAATGTTCAAGAAAGTAGTGATTCATCAATCATGCTGATATATTGAGAGAGTTTGAACTCATCTTTTTTACTTAATGTCAAGTCATACATCTATTTACATGAAAGTTAATTTATGAAGAAGATTAATGACATGTTGATGTCAATAAAAAATGAAAAGATACTATTAATGAAATAAACAATTCAAGATCAGCGATGAAACTTATCTGTACGCGATGCTGACTACGAATCTACTGTTTAGCTACAGTAGAGTCTAAAGATTATCAAAAGTTTGAACAACATCGAGATGCTGCGTGATGATGAAGTGCTGTGCATTGATCGCGTGCAGAGTTTTCGCGATCGCGCAGACTTTGATAATCTCAATGCGCATGTTACAAAAGCAATCTGCATGCAGATGAGAAAGTCAAATAGAATGCAGAACTACGAGAGAAATCGCTTATGAAAATCATTCAATTCAGCATCTTGTCATCGTGATGATGAGAACTGAGACAGAACATTCTTGCGTTTGATCTGTTGAGAATGATTAGCAGAAAGAACTTGAATCATGAACATTCTTTAGATCTACGTGCTAACTACGTATAGATCTTGTTAAGACTGCGTGCCTGTTACTACGACATAAGCAACTCACGAGTCTCGTTAAGTTCAACACAGACAAACTCAAGAATTTCGTTAATATCGTTTAACAGACGTTCAGACACAGACATTCTATACGTAGATGATACGCTGACGAGAAGACTTCATTAAGAGAAGAGAAACACAAGCGAGTTAGTAGAAAATGATCGAACTACGCTGTCTGATTAGAAGTGTAGCATATGAACATTTCTGCAAGACATGATCGATCTGCACAAGAAAGATTTCTACAGATAACATGAAACAGATGAGTTGCACGCTTTACAAGCGAAGCGAGCGTCTGCGAGACGTGATATACAATGATGACGACTGTCGATCTCGAGAATTTCATCTCTTCACTGAGCTCTGACTCTTGAATGTCTTGATGATAGAATCAATCTCTAGTCGAAAACATCGTCTGTATAGTTCGAAAGAACAGTAACGCATGTTGATGTGATTAAAGAAGAAATCGACTGCGATATGCATGCATATTGCAGACGAAACGTCTGCGACTCATGCTTAAGAAGTAAACTGTCAAAATCTGAACAGTGAAAGATCTCGTTCATCTTGAACTGTGAATCTGTCGCGAGAAAACTCTTTGAGTAATCTCTCAAGTCTAAGAAGAAAATCAGCATAGAAATCGTGCTCTATGTATGTTGCATGCAACGTATACAACATATTTTCGATAGACACTGCTTGAACTGATCGCATCTGCGATCAAGAATGTTACAAAATGCTGACTTCTTGAACTATTGAATAATCGTCATCATCATGAAGAGTCTCAGAGCAGTAGCGAAAATGATGATGAAAACAAAGCTCTTGAAGCAATTTAGAGTGACTAGAACACTCGTTCTCTAACGTGCAATCAACGCGAACAAATTTGATACATAGTCTCAAAACTCACTGTTTCGACTGCGTGAAGCAGTTGTATAGACTGCGAGTGGTTTTCTACTTCAGAGAGTTTTGTTCACTCGATACAAATAGCATAAAGTTTCTTATGAGTCGATTTAATCGATGTCACAAGAATGTATGAATTTATTATTATTATTATAAACAATTCAAATGAAGAGTCTGAAAGTTGTGATTATAAGTGATTGAAAAATTCATGACTTGTTGATTATATCAATATTGAAACATCTTTATTACATTAACAGTATCATTAAGTAATTGATGAAAAGATATCAGATAAAATAATCATTTCAAATGATGAATTTGAGAATCAAGACTACAGTATTCAAGAAAGTAATAACTTATTGATCATATTAATATATTGAAAAAACTTAAGTTCATCTTCTTTACTTAACATCAAGTCATAGATTTTTTTATGTGAAAAATTGAAAGTTCATGAGAATGATCAGAACACATTCTTTACTATTGATCAGAATTATGCATCAAGTGATTGCAATTGCACATTTATACTAACAATTTATTTAATGTTTACATGACATAAGTCAAATCAAGAAAAGAAAAGAATTATTTAATATAATCACACTTTATCTTCTCATCATTTACATCTCTCTTTCATCATATATTTCTCTGCTCAATGAATGATAATCATTAAACAGAAGAACACAGTTTTCTGCGTTACAATCATGAACATCATGAGTGCAAAGAATTCATCTTCGCGATCAAAGATTAAAACATCATTGTATAAAATATCATCAATGAAGAGCAGAGCAAGAACAATGAATTGCAGATAAACAGCACAGACACTTTCAACAAGAGTTTACTTAAGCATCATACATTGAATAAAAGTTATAGATTCATTACTGATATTATTACTTCAAATTTATTGTTTCAATGATGCAAAGTTGTTGTGTAGTCGATGAGTGATTTTCTTTTTCAAAGAATTTTGTTCATTCAATATAAATAACATAGTTTCTCTCATGAGTTGAACTTAAATTGATGTCACAAGAATGTATGAATTCAAATCAAATCAAATCTTATTTCTTATATATTAAAAATGAAAATAATAATGAACAATATTAAAGTTCAAACACATGATCTTTGCATTTGACAGATCTGAGTCTGTAAAATTCTGATTGACTGAATTTATTGAATTTAAAAAAATAGTTTCATCTTTGATCTTTGAAGAAATTGCTTTAGAAAACATAATGATGAGATAAAAATAAAGAGCGAAATTGAAATTTCAACAGAAAAGTAATGTGTAAGTTCAAGAAAAACATGCTGTCTTTGACTTTGCAATATGTGTTTTTCTTTGCTGAGTTTATGAAACATGATGTATAAATTCTTCACGAATAAACATGATTTAATAAATAAGTTACAAGAGAAAGAACTTCAAAATGAATCATTAAAAGAATCATGAAAAAAAGTTCAAGTAAATGATCTTGACAAGAAAACAAAGGTATTTCAAGTGAGTGTTCAACAACAATTTTTAGCAGATGAATGATGAAATAAGTTATAAAATGAGTCACTAGAAGAAATTCTTGCAGATGTATCACAAGATAAGAAGATAGAGAATGAGAAAGTAGAGAAATCACAAGAGAAAATTCAAGCAGATGATTTAAACGAGAAAATAAAGACATTTCAAGTGAGTGTTCAATGAGAATTTCAAGCAGATAAGTAGCGAGATGAGTTACAAAATGAATCATGAGATGACGAGAAATAAGATGAAGAAACAGAAAGTCTTTGTATGAATTTTCGACGTAAATTTCTAGCATTTCAAGCAGATGATTGAGCAGATGAGACAGAGATTGAAGTGAAAATCGAAGAGATTAAGAAAGAAGAAGCAATTTGAGTGAAGAATCGTTGCAAATTTCAAGCAAATGACGAGTGAAAAAATGAGCTTGCAGATGATGAAGTCAAGAATTTAAATAAAGAATAAAAGAGAAAAATGATGTGCTTTCAAGCTGATAATTGAACGAATTCTCAAGTTTCTTGAACAGATGAAGCAGATGAAGTTGAATTAAATTATTCAGATTAAACAAGCTTTCAAGTCTGCTGTCAAGTCATTTTTCGCTTGTACATTCAATGTATTTTATTCAAATCATCATCATCATTGAATAACTTTGAATGCTCAGTTTTTTCTTGAATTATCTCTTTAACTTAAGCTTTCTTTTGCGTTTGAACTTTCTCTTGAGTCTGAACTTTCTCTTGAGCTTAAGCTTTCTTTTGATTCAGTTCTTCAAACATAATTTATTAATGTTTATGCAATTCAGTCTTTTGCTTCTTTAATAACTTCTCAAGCTGATTGAGCTGAAACTTTAATGTCTGAACAATGAATCAATCATCAGAATGCAGAGTCTGAAGAATCTGTCTGTAAATTCTTAAAGACAAGATCATCATTTGATCAAAAATCATCAATGTGTTCATGCTCATCTCACTTAAGCTGTTCATCAATGCATTCATTGTTACAGAAATGAACATGTCACTTTCTGTTATTTTGTCATTGTTCTACTCAATATCATGAAAATGATATTTTCATGTTGAACTTCAATGTCAAGAAATAAAGTACAGATGCAATATAAAAAGCTTCGAAATCAACAAAGTGAGCATGAATACATGCAATGATTGATTTAGTAGATAAATAGATTTAAAAGATAAACTAAATACAGATGATTAAATAAATAAATAAATAGATAGATATGTTTCTATATAAATGTTCTCGCTTAAAAAAAAGATGAAAAGATGAGTAAAAAGATGAAGAAGAAAACTTCGCTCAAGAAATCTTTATAAATGATAGTCAATATTCTCATGAATTTTGAAGATGCAACTGAGTCATGCTTGAAAAATCTCTATTAATAGTAATCAATGTTCTCATAAACTCTAAAGATGTAACTAAGTCATGCTTAAGAAACTTTTATTAATAATAGCTAATATCTTCATGAATTTTAAATGTAATTGAATCAATGCTGTTTCATGAATCATTAAGAAGTGAAACTTCATTTTATGATAACATGAATTGAGCAGAATCAAGATTAAACAGTAGTTTTATTGATTTAAGATTGCAGAAGTTCATGCATATGACAAGTATGATTAAAACAGAATTGCTGTGATTAAATTAAAATGATGATGATTAAATTAATGACTTGATTCATTGAACTGCAAAACAGATTCAATGAATCGAGATTATTTAAAATATCAATGATTTATGTTTTAAATTGAGATGATGATCTGACATCATGATATAAACTTTCTATCAAACTTTCTATTAAACTCTTGATTAAACACTTTATCAAATTTTCTATTGAACTTTCTATTAAGCTTTTCATTGAACTTTCTATCAAGCTTTCTACTGAACTTTTTATTGAATACTTTATTGAATTCTCTATCAAATTCTCTATCAAACTTTCTATCAAACTTTCTATCAAACTTCAAATTATGAATGCATAATATGAATTAAACAATGTTTCAAACAATGCTTTCTACATGACTTGAAAACAGTACTGTTATCTTTGTGATTAGTAATCTTCACTTTCAGTCAAAGATTAACGCTAGAAAATTCAGAAGATTCAAAATATTTACTTCTTCTTACTTCTTTCTTTTTTTATAATTCTACTTTTTAAAATAACAACAATCATATTTTAACAATGTTAATTAAGATTGATGATGAAATTCATCTGTACATGATGTTGACTACGAATCTTTTGATTCTATTCTGTGTTCAAATAGAAGTCAGAAGAATCAAGAAATCTCAATTCAATGCAGTTCATATGATGTTAAAACGTTGCATGATCAGAGAAGTCATCATGCAGAATTTTCATTTACGCGACAACATTTCTTTTAACAGTCACAATCAATCTATGAAGAAGTTTAATGACATGTTAATGTCAGTAAAAGATGAAAAGATACTGTTAGTGAAATAAACAACTCAGATGAAGAGTCTGTGAATTGTGATTACAAATGATCAAAGAATTTACAACTTGTCAACTGCGTCGATATTGAAGCGTCTTTAATACATCAATAGTATCATCAAGTAATTGATGAAAAGATATCAGATAAAATAGTTGTTTCAAATGATGAGTTTAAGAATCGTGATTACGATGTTTGAAGAAGTAGTGACTCATTGATCACGCTGATATACTGAGAAAGCTTGAACTCATTTTCTTTACTTGACATCAAGTCATACATTTATCTACAATCTACAAAGAAGACTAAGAACATGTTGATGTCAGTAAGAAATGAAGAGATAC
>JAABUH010001725.1_pt1 | contig 23026 bp, 26 predicted proteins | sample 5559121 | NCBI WGS metagenome assembly JAABUH01 (sample SAMN10711871, study PRJNA513364) | rock metagenome | isolation source: Antarctica rocks | place: Antarctica: Victoria Land, Battleship Promontory nord | collected 2015-12-28
AGCGAACGGCCGCCCTGGCCATGATCGAGAAACGGGCTGATCGGCCCAACCCCATCACGCTCGGGGCCGACAAGGGCTACGATGCCGAGGACTTCGTCAACGAACTGCGTTCCATGAACGTGACGCCGCACGTCGCCCAGAACACGGCGGGCCGCAGATCCCCCATCGACGGGCGGACCACCCGCCACGCCGGCTATGCCGTCAGCCAAAGGATCCGCAAGCGGATCGAGGAAATCTTCGGTTGAAGCCCCTTTACGAGGAGAGCGCAAAGACCGCCGAACTCGCGGCCGCCCTGGCGGACGGCAAGACGGTCGCCTATTCGAGCCCGCTCCCCGCAAAGGTCATCACGGCGGACGATCTCGCCCCCTACTACACGATGCTCGACAAGGCCGGCCTGTAAGGGCTTCGTCCTCGGCAGTTCGTCACCACTCGCAGCGATGGCGCAGGCCGTACGCCGCGACCCTCTTGCAGTGGGACCAAGGATCATGGCCGTCGCACCAGCTACTCCCTACGTAGTCGAGGCGCGGGGGATCGTCAAAAGCTTCGCAGGTGTGCAGGCTCTGCGAGGGCTCGACTTCGCGGTGCGGCGCGGCGAGATCCATGCGCTGCTGGGCCAGAACGGGGCCGGCAAGTCGACGCTCGTCAAGATCCTCAACGGAGTTCACGCCGCCGGCTCCTTTTCCGGAACGATCCGCATCGACGGCAAGGAAAGCAACTTCGACTCGCCCGCGCGGGCGCGCGCCAGCGGGGTCGCCTATGCGCCGCAGGAAATCGAGGTGCTGGACCAGCTCTCGGTGGCCGAGAACGTCTTCGCGGGCCGCATCGGCCTCGGACGGGGCGTCCTGATCGACCGCCGTGCGCTGCACGATCGCACCCGGCGGCTGTTCGCCGACCTCGGCCTCGCGATCAATCCCGGGGCGCTGGTGGCCACGCTTACTTCGGCCCAGCGTCATCTAGTCATGATCGCGCGCGCCCTCTCGGTCGAGCCGCGCATCCTGATGCTGGACGAGCCGACCGCGACGCTGTCCGGCGCCGAGGTGGAGGGCCTGTTCGCTGTGCTGCGCCGCCTCAAGTCCCGTGGGGTCACGATGATCTACATCACCCATCGGCTGCCCGAGGTCCTTGCCGTCTGCGATCGTGCCACCGTGCTGCGCGATGGACGCGTTTCGGCCGAGATCGAACGAGCGGCTTTCGACGCGCATCAGTTCATCTTCGCGATGTCCGGCCAGCGGCTGCAGCGCCTCTTTCCGGAGCACAGTCCGCCGCGCGATGCGCCGACACGGCTCGGAGTGCGCAATCTGGTGGTGGCGGGCCGGTTTGGGGTGAACCGAGCCGTGCACGACGTCAGCTTCGACGTCGGCGCGGGCGAGATCGTCGGCCTGGCGGGGCTGCTGGGGTCGGGTCGCACCCAGATCCTCCAGGCCATCTACGGCCGGCTCCCCTGTTCCAGCGAGATCGTGGTCGACGGCCAGCCCCGCGCCATCCGCTCGCCGGCTGACGCCCGCCGAGCTGGTATCGCGCTGCTGACCGAAGATCGCAAGCGCGACGGCCTCCTGTTCAACCTAAACATCGGCCGCAACATCACCATCGGCAACCTCGAGCCCCTCGCGCGGCGCGGGGTCGTCGATCCCGGCCGCGAAGGCCGCGCGATCCGCGACGCCATGCGGATGTTCAATGTGAAGGCGCCCTCGCCGCTCTCGTCGGCAGCCCATCTGTCGGGCGGCAACCAGCAGAAGCTGCTCTTCGCCCGGGTGCTTATGCGCGCCCCACGAGTGCTGCTGCTCGACGAGCCGACCAAAGGCGTCGACGCCGCGACCCGGCACGAGATCTATCGTGTGGTGGTGGAAATCGCCGAAAAGGGTGTGGCGCTCGTCATCGTCTCCTCGGAACTCGAGGAGGTGATCGGGCTCTGCGACCGTTGCTTGACGATCGCCGATGGCCGGATCGTCGACGAATTCGAGCGTGGCGCGGGCGACGAGCAGCGGGTGCTCCGTGCCATTGCGGCCGAGCAGGCGCGGGCGCAGGCCGTCGTCGGGACGGAGGCGCTCGCATGACCGGCGCAACTTCGCAAAACTTCGCCGGGCGGCGGGTGCTGGTCACGGGTGCGGCCACGGGCATTGGGCGGGCGACGGCGGAGCACCTCGTCGCGGACGGGGCCCAGGTGTTCGGGATCGGGCTCGACGCCGACGCTGGCCGGGAGCTCGGCGACGACTACGCCCGTCGCGACCTGCCGCTGATGTTCCATCCGGCCGATGTCAGTTTCGAAAACGAGGTGAGGAGCGCCGTCGCGGCCGCGGTGGCGGCGTTCGGCGGGCTCGACGGCGTCGTGAACTGCGCCGGGGTCTATCCGACCGGAAAGCGCCTGGAGGACCTGACCGATTCCGAGTGGGACCGCACCGTCGCGGTCAACCTGACGAGCGTCTTCCGGGTCTGCCGCGCTACCCTGCCGCTGCTGCGGGCTGCCGGCGGGGGCTCGATCGTCAATATCGCGTCCGTGCACGCCCTGGCGAGCGTGCCGGGTGTGCCGGCCTATGCGGCCACCAAGGCCGCCGTGCTCGGGCTGTCGCGCCAGATGGCGCTCGACTATGCGGTCGATCGCATCCGGGTGAATGCGCTCATCGTCGGTTCGGTGGCAACTCGGATGACGCTTGATGGCCTGGAGGCGGCCAGCGGGGCCGAGGCCATCGGCCTCTCCTTCGAGGCGAACCGTATCGCCCGGATCGCAAATCCTTTGGAAATCGCCGCCGCCATCGCATTCCTGCTCTCGGGCGCGGCCTCCTTCGTGACGGGCAGCGGCTTCGTGGCAGACGGCGGGTTGACCGCCCGGCTACTCTGAGAGCGGGTCCGTTCGGAATGTGAACTGCCACCGCTACCCAACCTTCGGCTTTGGGGTCCCGTGTCGCTGCGACAAAGATCACCCGCGCGAAGACGTCCGTTTGACAACCACACCCCGGGTGCGGCGATCTCAAACCCGAAACGGCGTGAAACTCACCGAGCCCGCGCTGCTCTGGCCCGGATCAAGGACGATGATGCCTAGCGCGCGCCCCTGATTCGCCCGGTTGAAGGCGCAGGGGGCGTTGGTCTGCGGCTCGAGGCAGAAGTAGGGTTTGACGGGATCGGCATAGAGCATCAGGTGTTGAAAGACCGGATCGGTGGCAATCCGGAGCCCGAAACCCCACCGGGGGAAGCGAATCTCGGCCTCGCCGTCCCAACCGCCGTAGCCGTCGTTGCGCCACGTCGCCGGAAGGCGGCGGCCAACGGCAAAATCGAGTTCCGTGGGCAGCGTGATCGGTTTGGTCGCGACACCGTCCGGCCCTTCAAGCCAGAAGCGTTCGGCCCAGAACGCCAGGCTCACATCGTCTTTCCGAACGAACCAGGAGTGCAGGCCAAAGCCAAACGGCATCGAGCACGTCCCGCGATTGGTGAGCGTCATCGTCACGAAGAGGCACTCGGGCGTCAACACGAAACGCTGCTCGGCCCGAGAGGCATAAGGGTCGGGCAGCGCGGCGTGATCGAGCGAAAGCAACGCCTCGTCCCGAAGCAGGCGATCCACAGTCCACGGAACGCGCCATCCCGTGCCATGAACGTTGAACCGCTCCGGCGGGTTGTTGGTCTCGACCTCCCATTCGGCGCCGCCGAAGTGGAAGCGATTGCCCTCGATTCGATTGGCGTAGGGACCATCGGGAACATGGCGGTGCCGAGCACGTCGCCGCTCGCCCAATGCGCGGCCGACAGGGGGCGCATCAGGTCCGTGGTCCCGGCGCGAAAATGGGACACGCTGCCGCCGATGTCGGGTACGAGGCCGAGCGACAACGGCCCGGCCTGCAGTTCGATCGGGGGTCTCATTGGCAGCATCTCCGGATGACCGATGGGCTAGAAATTTCGGCCGTAACCGGCCGACCAGCCGCCATCGACGACCAGGACCTGACCGGTCATGTAGCTGTTCAGCGGATCGCAGAGGAACAGCGCCGCGTCGGCCACCTCTTGCGTCCGGATCGGCTGCGGCGAGGCCGAATGGCTCGCCATCGCGGCATCACCGGCAATGACCGTCCCCTCGTCGCCGGTCACGAGACCGATCCCAAGGCCGTTGACCAGCACCGCGGGCGCGACCTGCATGGCGAGGCCACGCAGGGCCGCGGCGACGCCTGCCATTGCGGCCGAATAGGCGGGGTGACGCCGCATGGGCACGATCCCGAGCGCGCTCAGGAACACGACGATCCGGCCGCTTCCCCGCCGCGCCATCGCATGCGCGACCGCCTGAGCGAGGTACGTCAGGCCGGCGACGTCGCCCCCCGAACCGGAAGGGTCGAGGCCGCACGACAGCAGGAGGATCGCGGGTGGATCGCCGTTCGAAGCAGCCTCCGGACTCGCCCAGGCGGCTCGTGCGCCGCTCGCCGCCAGCTCAGCCACGATTGTGGCGGCGATCGGGTTCCGGTCACCGACGATCGCGACGTTGCACCCCTCCAGGTTGATTTCCATTCTAACGGCCCCCGGATCCGCTTGGCGCATTTTGCTGTTGGCAAGTCAGCGCGAAACACCATACCATCATGCTATTATAATCATAGAAGCCGATTGTCGCGAAGCCGCGGCGAGCGGTCTCGGACAGTGAGGTTGTATGTCTCCGACGGCACAAACCCGTCTCGCCCGTTCCGGCGATGGCGAGCCCGCACCCGCTCTCGAGACCGAGGCGCTGCTCGGGCTCTACGAACGCATGGTGCTGCTGCGCCGCTTCGAGACACTCGCGCAGATCGCCTGCCGCAAAGGCGAGACGCCAGGATTCCTGCATCTCTACATCGGCCAGGAGGCGACCGCGGTCGGCATCTGTGCCCATCTTGGCCCCGCCGACTGGATCACCTCCACGCATCGTGGCCATGGGCATGCGCTCGCTAAGGGCATGAATCCCAACATTTTGATGGCAGAACTCTACGGTAAGAGCGAGGGGTGCTGCGGCGGCCGCGGCGGCACCATGCACCTCTATGACCGCTCGATCGGCCTGTTCGGCACCAACGGCATCGTGGCGGCCGGGATCAGCCACGCGGTCGGGGCAGGGATCAACGCCCGCGCGCAGGGCAAGGACCATGTCGGCGTGGCCTTCTTCGGCGACGGGGCGATCAACCACGGCGGCTTTCACGAGGCGATCAATTTCGCCGGGGTTATGAAGGCGCCAGCGGTGCTGGTCTGCGAGAACAACCTCTACGCGACCGCGACGCCGCTGTCCTCGACCACCCTGAACCCCGAGGTCGCCACGAAGGCGGCGGCCTACGGCATTCCGGGGGTGGCGGTGGACGGCAACGATGTCGTCGCGGTCTGGCACGCAATGGCGACGGCCGTCACCCGCGCCCGCTCCGGGGCCGGCCCGACCCTGATCGAGGCCAAGACCTATCGCACGGTCGGCCACCACGAGGGCGATCCGGTCACCGGTACTTATCGTACGCAGGCCGAGGTCGATGACTGGGCCAAGCGCGACCCCATCGCTACCTTCCGGGCGCGCCTTCTCGGCGAGTTCGCGTCCGCATCCACGGATGCGCTCGACGCCATCGACGCGCGGATCGAGGCCGTGGTCCAGGATGCTGTCGCCTTCGCGCGCCGCTCGCCGGAACCCGATCCGGCCACGGCCGCCCAGCATGTCTATGCCGAACCGCTCAACCCGGCCGAAGCGCTCATCCAGACTGCGCCGTCTCGCACCGTCCTGACGGGCTGGCTCGATGCCGTGCGCGACGGCATCGCCGAGGAGATGCGGCGCGATCGTCACATCCTCTACTTCGGCGAGGGCACCGGCGAGCGCAGCGGCTCATTTGCCCACACCAAAGGACTGTGGGCCGAGTTCGGGGCAGACCGGATGGTGGACACGCCGATCTCCGAGCAGGGGTTCACGGGCGCGGCCCTGGGAGCGTCGGTGACCGGCTCCCGCACGGTCGCCGACCTGATGTTCGCGGATTTCCTGTTCGAGGCCGCCGGCCAGATCGTGCTGCAGGCGTCCAAGCTCCGCTACATGTCGAACGGCCAGATGAACGCGCCTGTCGTGCTGCGGGTCGGCTCAGGTGCGTTGCGCAGCGCAGGGCCGCACCACAGCGGTTCCTATCATCCGATGTGGGGCAATGTGCCGGGTTTGATCGTCTGCATGCCCTCGACCCCGGCCGACGCCAAGGGGATGATGAAGACCGCGCTGCGGGCGAGCGACCCCGTCATCATGCTCGAACCGAAGGCGCTGTTCAGTTCCAAGGGCGAGGTGCCGGAGGGCGACCATCTGGTGCCGTTCGGCGTCGCCCGGATCGCGCGCGCAGGTCGTGACGTCACGATCGTGTCGGCCGGGCAACTCGTCCACCGCTCGCTCGCGGCGGCCGAGACGCTTGCAGCCGACGGGATCGAGGTCGAGCTGATCGACCTGCGGACCATCATGCCGCTCGACGTCACGACGATCGCGGCGAGTGTCGCCAAGACCCACCGGCTGCTCGTGGTCGACGAGGGGTTCGGAGCGTTCGGGGTTGGGGCGGAGATCGCGCAGTCCATGAACGAACTCGCCTTCGACGATCTCGACGGTCCGGTCGGCCGGCTGCACACCGATCCGCAAAGCCACCCTTTCGCGCCCGCGCTGGAACGCGCCATGCTGGTTGATGCCGACAAGATCGTCGCGGCCGTGAGGAGCGTGATCGACGGCCGCGCTCCGGTGCCGAACCACTGGCGGTCGGTGGGTATCGGGGCCGCGCGACCGGCGGCGCCGTTCGCCTCCAAGGTCGCCCCCCCGACGGCGATGGCGGCGGCCCCCGACCCGGCAGATGGCGAGGCCATCGTGATGCCCTTCGGCGACCTGACGGTCAGCGAAGGCAAGGTGGTGGCCTGGCTGAAGGCCGAGGGCGACCGGGTCAAGGCCGGCGAGATCGTGGCCGAGATCGAGACCGACAAAGCGGTAGTCGAAATCGAGGCGCCGGTCGAGGGCGTGCTGGGCCGCATCGAACAGCCAAAGGGGGCCGTCGTGCCGATGGGTGGCCGCATCGGCTTCGTGCGGAAGACCTGATGACCACCCTCCGCAGCAGCCGGTACGAAGTCGAACGATGCCGGGCGCGGCGCCAGGCCCGGAGGATCGCCGCGTGAGCGCGCCGGCACGCCGCCTGGCCGCCTCCCCCTATGCCCGGCGCCTTGCGCGTGAGAGGGGAATGGACCTCTCCGACATGGTTGGCACGGGCCCGGGCGGCCGCATCGTCGCCGCCGACGTGCCGAGGCCGAGGGCCGCCGCGCCGTCCCCCCCACCCGCCGCACCGATCCCTCCGGGTCCGTCGCCGGTGCCGTCCCCGACCCCGCTGGTCCAGACCGGCGCCTTCGCGTGCAGGATCGATCTGACGGCGCTGCACGCCTTGCTTGGTGCGATCGGAGCCGTCGGCAAGGAGACCACATTCGACGATCTGCTCATCAAGGCCGCAGCCACTGCGGACGCGGCCAGGACAGCTTCCAGCGGATCGGTCCTCTGGATAACGCCGGATGCGGCGCCGGTCTTGATCTCTGGTGCGGAAAGACTGCCCTTAAGCGCGGTCGCGGCGCAGTGTCTCCGCGGAGGGCCGGCACCGCCGATGCACGCCTTCGCGGTCTCGCGGATTCGCCCGACGGGCCTCCGCCCGCTCGCGGTCGCGATCCCGGAAGGCTGCGTCGCGCATCTCGTGGTGGCGCTTGACACGGCGACCACCACCGCCGAAGCGCTCCTCCAATATTCCACAGCCGCGATCACGCCGGCCGAGGCCGCGGCCGTGCTGGCGGTCATACGGGACGGCCTTGAGAAGCCGTTGCGGCTCCTGGTCTAGAGCGCTTTCGCCTCCGGCGAGTTCGCTTCGGATTAGAAATCGAGAGCAATTCATCTGGCTATAATTGCTTTGCGATTCTATTCAATCCGACATTGCTCAAGCGCTCGGTCACATCATGTAGCCGGCCGTCCACCCGCCATCCACTATTAAGATCTGGCCGTTGACGGCGCTGGAGCCCGGTGCGGCCAGGAAGAGCACCGCTTCGGCGATCTCCTCGGGCCGGCCGGGCCGGCCGAGCGGAATATGCGCCATGAACGCCTGTGTCTTGGCGTGGAATTGGCCATCCTGGCCATAGAAGAGTTGCTTGGTCACCTCGGTCATGATCGAGCCAGGCGCAACCGCATTGGTGGCGATGCCGCGCGGGCCGAGTTCGAGCGCCATCGAGCGGGTCAAGTGAATAACCGCGGCTTTGGCAGCCACGAATGGGCTTTGAAGCCGCATGGCGGCGAGCCCGACCACCGAGGCGATGTTGACGATTCGGCCGCCGCGCCCACCCGCCAGCATGGGTCGTAGCGCCCGACGGCTGACCAGGAACAGGCCGTCGAGATCGACCCCCGTGATGCGGTCCCATTCCTCGACCGGAAACTCATCGAGCGTCACCCGGTGCGCGAGCGTGTTGACGCCGGCGTTGTTGACCAGGATGTCGAGCCGCCCGAACGCCGCCTCCGTGGTGGTGAACGCCTGCTCGACCGACGCGCCGTCGCGGATGTCGATCGCACACGCAAAAGCGTCCGGCAAACCGGCTGCGACGGTCTCGGCGCCCTCCCTGTCGATATCCGCCACCACCACCCTCGCTCCGTTAGCGGCGAGCCTCACCGCGACGGCTCGACCGATGCCGTTCGCGGCCCCGGTCACGAAGGCGACCTTGCCGCCGAGATCGCATCGCATTCGCCGCCTCCCCGCAGTGCCGGGCACGGGTGGCCAGGACCGTTCACACATATTATAATATTAGGCGATGCAGTCCGGGGTGACAATCGCGGGCCCCCGTTGCCGGCGAGACTGCAACGAAGATGACGAGCGGCATGACAGAGAGACGGGCGGGGCGTGCGGCCAGGGTCGAGCGGGTCGAGGAACCGCTGACCAACCAGGCCGACCTGACGCGCTTGCCCAGCGCCGCGCTGCTGCGTGACGACGGACCGCTCTATCGGCAGCTCGCCGCGAGCCTGCGTAGGTCCGTCGAAGACGGCTCGCTGCGGCCGGGCAGCGCTCTGCCCCGGGAAGCCGATCTCGCCGAGCGGTTCAGCGTCAGCCTCATAACGGTCCGCCAAGCGCTTCGCGAGTTGGAAACCGAGGGAGTTATCAAAAAGCGCGCCGCCAAGCCTGCCATAGTGGTCGGCGCCGCGCGCGGGGCGAAATCCCCGTTCGACTTCCAGAGTTTTGCCGCGATCGCGGCGTCGACCAAGGATCGGCATCTCGCAATCAAGAGCTACCGAAAAGAGCGGTCGGCGGTCGCCGCAGCCGCGTTCGGACTGCGGCCCGAGCAGGCTTGCCACTGCTTGCGCGCCATCCTGTTCGTCAAGGATCAGCCCGTCGGCCAGACGACATTTTATTTCCCGCCAGCGATCGGCAGCCGGCTGCAGCGCAAGGATTTCGACGACGTCGTGGTATTCCGCGCCGTGCAGCGTCATCTCGGCATCACCTTGTTGGGCGCCACCATTACCGTGCGGGCCGAAATCGCTGACGCAGCACTGGCTGAAACGCTCGCCTACGAGGTCGGTGGGCCGGTGCTGGCCATCGAGATGCTCTACCGCTCAGCCGGTGGCGAGCCCGTAGAATTGACCATCAACCGCAACCGAGCCGACCACTTCAGTTTCAGCTTCAACGCGCCGAACGATCTGCGCTAGGCGAACCACCCTGGGTGGCCTGGAGAGCGTGGACAGGAGGCTAAGATTATAATAGCATGAGTTTGCGGCTGGAGCTTCGGATTTGGTCGTCGTAGCGACGTTTCACGGCATGCGCCCGTCAGAGGCTGCAGCTGATTGGGAAGAGAACGCAAACGAGGGAGTTAGCGCCGTGACACCGATCAAGACGATTATATGCCTCGCGTCGATTGCCGCATGTGCGATCGGCGGCCAGGTGCAACGCGCCTCGGCCGAGGGCAAGACTTACAAGATCTATCTATCCAATAATTTCGTCGGCAACGACTGGCGCCAGCAGATGGAGCGCGTTGCTCAAGTCTCGGTCAAGAAAGGCCCTTTGCAGGGCCGGGTCGACCTGAAAATTGAGAATGCCGAAGGCACCGTACAGGCGCAGATCAATTCGCTCAGCAACATCATTCGCTCGAAGCCCGACGCGATCCTCATCGATGCAGCGTCGGCCGAGGCATTGAACCCGTCGATCAAGAAGGCATGCGCGGCCGGGATTGTGGTGATCAGTTTCGACCAGGTGGTCAGCGAACCCTGCGCCTACGCCCTTGAATCCGATTGGGGCCGCATTCCGGGCGTGATGGCCGAGTGGGTCGCGCAGCAACTGGGCGGCAAGGGCAAGATCTTCATGGACCGCGGTCTCGCGGGCGCGCCGATCTCGGCGCAGATCGAGAACGGCTATCTGGCAGTCCTCGAGAAATACCCCGACATCCAGGTGATCGGGAACTACAATGGTGAATATGCGCTCGGGCCGGAACAGGCAGGCGTGGCCAGCCTGCTGGCGGCTCACCCCGAAGTCGACGCCATCCTGACCCAGGGCTACGGCAGCGGCGCCATCAAGGCGTTGCAAGACGCCGGTCGCAAGATCGTGCCCGTGACGGCTTTTTCCTACAACGTGGCCGCGACCACCTGCGCCCAGACCACAGGGGCCAAGTGCATCCTGGGGTCCAACCCTGCCTATCTGTCGTCGGAGGCGATCCGGCTCGCCGTGGACATTCTGGATGGCAAGCCAAAGCCGACGAACCGACACATTCTGGTCAACGGCGATTTCATCACCACCGATCCGATCGAGTCGAAGCTCTACCCGGGCGCCGCCATGCAGAAGATCGAGATCGGCAAGAACGCTTGGCCGGACCGGGCGCCCGGCCTGACCCTACCGATCACACCCGATTGGGTCGAGATCACCCCGAGTGAGGCCGCCGGGACCTGAGGTCGCCGCGCCCGCACCGGGCCGACACACGCACGACCACCCCGGCAGGATCGAAAGCCGCCGATCCGCCGGGACGGAAGACGCCACCCTGGGCGCTCCGAACGCGGCTGATCCGACCATCTTTGGGGAGACGCAGCAATGAGAACGTTCAAGCCTATGTGGGCCTTGGCAGCCCTGTTGAGCCTGCTGGCTGCAGGCCCGACACACGCCCAGGTCAAGACCTATTCAATCTATCTGTCGAACAACTTCGTCGGCAACGATTGGCGCCAGCAGATGCTGCGCGACGCTCAGCTCGCGGTAAAGAAGCCGCCGCTCGTCGGGCGCGTCGATCTTAAGGTCGAAGTGGTCGAGACAACCGCCCAGGCGCAGATCAATTCCCTGAACAACATAATACGGGCGAAGCCCGACGCGATCCTGATCGACGCCGGCTCGCCCACCGCGCTGAATCCAACCATCGAAAAGGCCTGCGCGGCCGGGATCCTGGTGATCGCCTTCGACCAGATCGTCACCGCCGACTGCGCCTATACAATGGAATCCGACTGGGGCCGCGCACCCATCGTTGAGGCGGAATGGATGGTGAAACGGCTCGGCGGCAAAGGCACGATCCTGGTCGACCGGGGTCTTGCCGGTGCGTCCATCTCGGCCCAGCTGCAGAACGGCTTCGAAAGCGTCATCAAGAGATATCCCGACATCAAGATCGGCGGCTATTTTAACGGGGACTATTCCCTCGGACCGGAACAGGCCGGTGTCGCGAGCCTGCTGGCCGCCAATCCCGAGGTCGACGGCATCTTCGTGCAGGGTTATGGCGCCGGCGCCATCAAGGCGTTGCAGGATGCAGGGCGCAAGATCGTGCCCGTGACCGGCAGTCCGTTCAACCTGACCACTACGACCTGCCTGCTGACGCCGGGAGCGGCCTGCATTCTGGCCCCCAACCCGGCCTACCTCTCGGCCGAGGCGCTGAAACTCGCGGTCGACATCCTTGACGGCAAGAAGCCCCCCGAGAAGCACATCCTGTTGCGCGACGCCTTCCTAACGACCGATCCGGACCCGTCCACGGCGTTTCCGGACGCCGTGATGCAGAAGATCGAGACCGGCAAGAGCGCCTTCCCGGACCTGCCGCCGGGACTTTTCCTGCCGGTATCGCCGTCCTGGGTCACCTTCACGCCGAAGGAAGCCGCAGGCACCTGAACCTGCCGCGCGGGAGCACAACCATGCAGCAGCTGAACGCCGTCAGCATCACCAAGCGGTACGGCGGCATCACGGCGCTCGCGGACGGACATTTCCACGCGCGGGCCCGCGAGGTTCATGCCCTGCTCGGTGAGAATGGCGCCGGCAAGAGCACGTTCATCCAGATCCTCGCCGGCGCGGTGCGTTCGGACTCGGGCAGCCTCACCATCGACGGTGTCCCGTACCGCGCCCGCTCCACGCGCGAGGGGCGCGCCGCCGGGGTCGCGGCAGTGTTCCAGGAACTATCCCTTGTTCCCGACCTCACGGTCGAACAGAACATCTGGTTCCAGTGCGAGCCGCTGTCGCCCATCGGCACGCTGCGAACCGGGGCCCTGCGGTCCGCGACACTCGCGCTCCTCGAACGCTACCGCTTCCCCGCTCTGCGGCCCGACAGCGAGCTCCGCCGCCTGACGCTTGCCGATCGCCAGTTGGTCGAGATCGCCAAGGCTTTGGCCCGAAAGCCCTCCATCCTCATTCTCGACGAGGCGACCTCCGCTCTGGCACCGCGGGAAACCGAATGGCTGCTCGACCTCGCGCGCCGCCTCGCCGCGGACGGGCTTCTGGTGGTCTACATCTCCCATCGGCTCGGCGAGGTGCGCCGGATCGCCGATCGGGTCACCGTGTTCCGCAACGGCGGCACGGTCGCGGCCTATCGCACCGCCGAGGTCGATGACGAGACCATCATCACCGACATGCTGGGCCGCCGCATGGACCGGCTCTATCCCGTCCGCACCCCCACCGCGACAGAGCGCGTCGCCTTGAAGGTGCGTGATCTCACGGTCGACCATCGGCTGCGCAGCGTGAGCCTCGATCTTCGCGAAGGCGAGGTTCTGGGGCTCGCGGGCCTGCAGGGTCACGGGCAGCGCGAACTGTTCCAGGCGCTGTTCGGGGTCAGCCGGTCGCAAGGCCAGCTCGAGCTCTGGGGCAAGCCGAAGGTGCTTAGAAGCCCTCGCGATGCCCTGGCCGGCAAGGCCGGAATCGCGCTCGTGCCCGAGGATCGTCGCAACCATGGGCTGCTGACTTCGAAGAGCGTGCGCGAGAACCTTACGCTGTCGGTCATCTCGCGCTTCACAAAGTTCGGCTTCACCCAGGCTGCACCCGAACGCGCGTTGGTGGACGAGATGGTCAGCTTCCTGAAGATCAAGGCGACGGGGGAGCAGCCGGTCGGAACGCTATCGGGCGGCAACCAGCAGAAGGTGATCTTCGGCAAGATGCTGCTGACAGAGGCCCGCGTGCTGCTCCTCTACGATCCAACCCGCGGGATCGACGTCGGCACCAAGGGCGAGATCTTTAGGCTGATGCGGGACCTCGCGGCTCAGGGCTACGCGATCCTGTTCTACTCGAGCGATCTGGCCGAGATCGTCCATGTGGCGGACCGGGTCGCTGTGATGCGGGCCGGCCAAATCGCGGCGGTGCTCGATGGTGAGGCGCTGACCGAGCGGGACATCCTGCGCGCCGCCATGATCAACAGCGAGGCAGCGTGACGACCTCGGAAACCCAGCGGCTCGATATTCCCACGCGCCGGCCCCTGCTGTCTCGCGAGACGCTCGGGCCGGCGCTGGTCGACCGGGCGCCTTTCCTGGTCGCCTGCCTTATGGCCATGGTGCTGATCGGGGTCTACGGCTCGCTGCGCCCGGGCGTCTTCACGCTTGAGGAAGTGAACCTCGATGCGGCCGCGGCCCTCACCCTCATCCTGGCCGCGACGGGCCAGACCATCGTGCTCCTGCGCGGCGGGATCGACCTGTCGATCGGCGGCGTGATCAGCCTCGGCACCGTGCTGGCTGCGACGCGCTTCGGCGACACTCCGGCACAGGCCACACTCTGGAGCATGCTGATCGTGCTGCTCGGCTTTGCGGTCGGCGCCCTCAACGGCCTGCTGATCACGGTGCTGAAGCTGCAACCCTTTCTGGTGACGCTCGCCACATGGTCGATCCTGTCGGGCGCGGCGCTGATCGTGCTGCCCACCGACGGCGGTAGCTTGCCGGCAGGATGGACGGCGTTCGGATCGGCCTCAATGTTCGGCCTCGCGACCTCCGTTTGGCTGCTGGTCTTTCTGTGCGTGCTTTGGGGTTGGTTCGCCCGGACGCGCCTTGGCCTGACGATCCGCGCCACGGGGTCGAACGAGCGCTCCGTCATGCTTTCGGGCGTCTCCCTGCTGTCGATCAACATCGCGACATACGGGCTGTCCGGGCTGTTCGCGGCACTGGCCGCCCTCTACCTGACGACGCAGACCGGCGCCGGTTCGCCCACCATCGGCAAGGACTACATCCTGCCCTCGGTGGCGGCGGCCGTGATCGGCGGCATCAGCCTGTTCGGCGGACGCGGCGGGCTCATGGGCACCATCGTGGGCGCGCTGATCCTGACCATCATCGGCAACCTCGTCTTCGTGCTTTCGATTTCGAGCTACTGGCAGCCGATCGTCTCGGGCGTCATCCTCCTCGTCGCCGTGCTGGCGAGTTCGGTTGCCGAAGCCTCGGCCCGCCGGAGTCTCACCTGATGCAGCGCCTGGGCCGTCATCGCGCGATCCTTCTAGCCTATCTCGGCGTCATCGTGCTGCTGCTGCTCACGAGCCTCGTCTCGCCCGGGTTCCTGGCCGCCGCGCATCTACGCAGCACGGTGGTCCTTGCCGCCTTCATTGGCATCGTGGCACTGGGCCAAACCTTCGTGATCATCGGCGGCGGCATCGATCTCTCGATTCCCTGGGTGCTCAACGCCGCGGCCGTCCTAGTCACCATGATGGCCAAGGGGCAGAATGGCCCGCTGCTCTGGGCGGTGCCGCTGATCCTCGGTGCCGGCGCCCTCGTCGGCATCGTCAACGGGTTGGGCATTGCGCGGTTTGGTGTGCCGCCGATCATCATGACGCTTGCCGTGAACGTCATCCTGCAGGGCGGCATCCTGGTCTATACGGGCGGCGCCCCGACCGCCGCGGCACCACCGGCCATCCAGTTTCTCGCCGTCGGCCGGCTCGGGCCGCTCCCGGTCGTGCTCGGCCTTTGGATCGTTCTGGCGATCGCGGCCTCGATCCTGCTGTCGAAGACCGCACTTGGGCGCTATCTCTATGCGGTCGGCACCAGCCGGACGGTCGCCGAGTTCTCGGGTGTGCCGACGCTGCGGACCATCGTGCTCGCCTACATGCTGTCGGGCCTGAGCGCAGCGCTCGCCGGCATGCTGCTCACCGGCTATTCCGGGCAGGCCTATCTCGGCATGGGCGACCCCTATCTGTTCACCTCGATTGCCGCGGTCGCAATCGGCGGGGCTTCGATCCTGGGTGGTAGCGGCACCTACATCGGCACCATCGCGGGTGCGCTCGTGCTGACCATCCTGACGGGTCTGCTGCCCGCGCTGAACCTGTCCAACGGCGCGCTGCTGATCGTCTATGGCGGCGTGATCCTGGTGACGGTCTCGCTGGGGAGTGAGGCCGTGTCAGACGTCGCACTCTTCTTTCGGCGACCCAGGGACACCGGGGCGGCTGGCGCACCATGAGGGACGTTCTCGTGACCACCATCACCTGTGTGCTCGAGGCCAAGGCACTGCTCGGCGAGTCGACCTATTGGGACCCCGCCGCGCAGCGTCTCTGGTGGATCGACATCTACGCCAAGGCTATTCATCGCTTCGATCCGGCGTCGGGCCGCGACGAGATGTTTCAGGCTCCCGAATATCTGGGGTGCCTTGCAGTGCGACGGCAGGGCGGACTCGTGGTGTCGATGGCGAGCGGATTCCACTTCTTTGACCCGGACCCCGGCGCGTTCACGGCCATCGCGGATCCGGAGGCCCATCTCGCCCATACCCGGTTCAACGACGGCAAGACGGATCGGCAGGGGCGCTTCTGGTCCGGGTCGATGTTCGAGGCCGAGGGCGAGAGGCCCCAAAAGATCGCCGCGCTGTATCGGCTCGACCCGGACCTCTCATGCCACCGCATGGTCTCGGACGTCGGCTGCTCCAATGGGCTCGCCTGGAGTCCCAACAGCCGGACCATGTACCACACCGACAGCCATACGCCGTTGGTCTGGGCTTGGGACTTCGATCCCGCGACCGCCGCCATCGAGAACCGCCGCGTCTTCGCCGATCTCAGCGCCATGGACGGCATCGTGGACGGCGCCACGGTGGATGCCGAGGGGTGCTACTGGCTGACGGTGCCGTTCAAGGGCAAGGTCCTGCGCTACGATCCGGATGGTGCTCTGATGCGGACCATCGACCTGCCAACCGATCTGCCGACCTGCTGCGAATTCGGTGGCCCGGACCTCGGCACCCTCTATGTCACCTCCGCGACGCTGCGACGCTCGCCTGAGGCGTTGCGGGAGCAGCCGCTGGCGGGCGGCCTGTTCGCGCTCGATGTCGGCGTCAAGGGCCTTCCGCTGGTGCCGTTCGCCGGCTGATCATGGGGCAGCGCCATGAAGATCGTTCGGATCGAGACCCTCTGGTTCGATGCCGTGCCGCAGGCCGAATGGCAGGCGGCGCAAGGAGCCTCGCGCCAGGCGCTGCCGAACAATCTCTGGGTGCAGATCGTGACCGACGATGGGCGGGTCGGGCTCGGCGAGACCTACTACGTGCCGCGCCGTCGCGGCCATCGTTCACGACGTCTACGCGCCACTGCTGATCAGCCGCGATGCGCGCGACATCGTGAATCATTGGGCCAACATGTTCGCCCTGGCGAGCTTCTGCGGCGCCATGGGGCCGAGATGCGGGCCCTCTCGGCAATCGATATAGCGCTTCGACCAGTTCGCTCCTACCCTCGCGGGCCCAGCCCAATCGCGCAAGCCGATGACCATCTGGGGCGCACAAACGGCAGCCGGCGTGCTCGGCCAGTCGATCTCGAATGACGACTTGAAGGCCGGGCTCAGCATCGTCGAGGACACCGGCGCGCGGTCGGCGACCGAATAGCGATCGCAATCGAGGGACATGCCCGCTGGGGGCTTCCGGCCGCGACCCGGATCGCCCGGGCGCTCGCTCCCTACGACATCCTGTGGCTAGAGGAGATCATGCCGCCCGACAATCCGGACAGCTATCTCCGCCTGAAGAGTGCGACCTCCATCCCGATCTGCCAGAGCGAACGCGTTTCACACGGTTCGGCTTCCGGCCCTGGATCGAGAAAGGGGCGACCGACATCGTTATGCCGGACCTGTCCTGGGGTGGCGGATTGACGGAGGGCCGCAAGATCGCGGCACTGGCCGACACTCACTACATGCCCGTCACGTGCCACGACACGATTGGCCCCGTGGCCGCGTGGGCGGCCGCCCATCTGATGCTGCACATCCCGAACGGCCTGATCATAGAAACGGTGCGCGGTTATGTAGAGGGCTGGTACAACGACGTTCTGCAGGATCCGATCCCGCTTCGAAACGGCTTCCTGTCGGTGCCGGACCGGCCCGGCCTCGGCACCCGTTTGCGTTCGGATCTCGCGACCAGACCCGGAGCCCGACAGGAGGTTTCGACGGCCGACAGCCTCGCGAGGCAATGACCTTGCCGGCTTCGACGCTCACCCACCCTCGACACCCACGACACGACGAGATCGTAACCACACGGGAGGCGACCAGCATGGAACGACAGGCAGCGAACACCTATGCGCTTGTCACAGGCGCGGGCGCGGGGCTCGGACGCGAACTCGTTCTCGCCCTGGGCCGGCGTGGTGTCTCGGTGGCGGCAACCGATGTCGACAAGACCGGGCTGGCCGAGACGGTGCGGCTGGCGAGCCTCGAAGAGGTCCAGTTCGTATCGATCGTGGCCGACCTCACTGCGGACGGCGCGCCTGATCGCGTGATCGCGGACACCAGGAATGGCCTCGGCCGCCTGGATGTGCTGATCAACAATGCCGGCTACGGCGGCATCGAAGGCTTCTTTGAGATGACGGCCGGCCTGTGGGACCGAACCCTGGCCGTCAACGTCAAGGCGCTGGCGCTCATGACTATGGCGGCGGGCCGCGTCATGCGCGAGCAGCGAGGGCCGGATCGTCAACATCACCTCGCCAGCCTCCCGCATGGCGCTTCCGAACTACGCCGCCTATGCCGCCAGCAAGGCCGCAGTCGATTCGATCACCCGCTCGGCCGCCATCGCGCTTGCGCCCCATAGGGTGCTGGTGAATAGCTTGGCGCCCGGCATGATGGACACCGCGATGCAGCGGTCGACGGAGGCTCAGCTCGCCGCCATGGAGGGACGCAACGACATGCAGGCCTTCCTCGACGAGCGCACCCAGCGCGTGCCGTTGGGACGACGCGCCGAGATCGCGGAGGTCGCGGCCGCAGTCCTGTGGCTCGCGCTGGATTCGCCGTCCTACATCACGGCGGAACGCCTGAACGCCAGTGGCGGCTTGGACAAGGATTGCCCCGGTGATCCCCGCCCCCAACCACCCCTCCGCCCATGCCGACCTCCCGGCCCTGCTGGCGCGCGCTACGGCGATGCGACGGCACATGATCGTGATGGCCCGCGGCCCAGGCCAGGGCTATGTCGGCCAGGGTCTCGGCATCGCCGACGTCCTCGCGGCCTTGTACTTCCACGAGCTGCGCTACGATCCCGGTGACCTCCAGGCCCCCGCGCGCGACCGTTTCCTGCTTTCGACGGGCCACTATTCGCTCGCGCTCTGGGCCGCGCTGGCCGAAACCGGCATCATCCCGCTCGACGAATTGCCGACCTACGGGGCGGACGACAGCCGGCACGCCATGTCGACCCTGACCACGACGCCGGGGGTCGAGCAAAGGCCAGGTTGCGGCGTGCCCGGCTTTCTGGCCTTGTCTCCCGGATTGTCGACGTCGGATCGACGTCGACCTCCATCGTGACCGATTCCGGCTTCAAGCTCGTCGCCGAGGTCGACAGCGCCCGCTCACGTCCCGGCGACGCTGTGACCGTGGGGATCAGGCCAGAAAGCGTGCGGGAAGGGCCCGGCGTGAACATCATGGTGGGCACGGTCGAGGTCACCGAGCATCTGGGCGAGGTGACCTATCTCTATATGGCGGTGGCAGGTACGCCGGAGACCTTCGTGATGAAGGCCGAAGGCACCGCCGCGCCGCGGGAAGGGCAGACAATCCAGATCGACGTGCGGTCATCGGACCTCCATGTGTTTGACGCTCAGGGCGCCGCTCTGCTGCGGACCAACGTCGAGACCCGCAGCGATGCGCTGCCCGGCCGGCCCCTGTCGGCTGACCCGGGTGAACTCGTCTCATAGGTGGCCGCCCTGGGCGCGCTCTGGCGCGTCAGGAGGCTGGACGATCCTTGCACGCGACCTACTCTCGACCTTGCGCGACCGTGAGGTGTCTGAGGTCGCGCGAACGTTGGCGATCGAAGGCGAGCTGGAGCAAAGGGCCGTGAAAGACGGCGACAGCGTCCGCGGCGTCTACCGCCGGTCCGTGATGCTCGCGAGCGGACGGTTTGCAATGCTTGATGATGGTGTCGGGTTCAGCTTGGTCCCGTGGAAGCCGATGCTCGAGCAACGGCTTGGGCAGACAGTGTCCGGCATTGTTCGAGGCGGGTCGGTGTCGTGGGACGTGTCGCGCCAGCGTGGAGTCGGGGTGTAGGTTTTGGTGAATAGACGAAGAAGGCAGCTCTCGACGAAATTCTGCCGCTGCAGTCCATTCTGCACGCCCCGCTTGCGACCGTTCCTCCGGGCGATAAGATGCCGAGATGGGTAAGCGGCAATGCACTGCTTTCGCGATCAAGGCCGAGATCGGCGATCCGCAGTCAGCGACATTCGCCTTCCCCGCGCAAAAGACGATGTACGGCGGCAAGCACATTGCCGAGGGTGACACGATCTTCCTTTTCGCCAGCGAGAACGAAGGAGGGCAAGGCCTGATCGCGCGGGGCGTCGTCGCATCCGCCGAATCGGTTGCCAGACGACCGGAGACCGCGCGGCAAACGCCGCGCGTCAGCATCACCGTCAGACGGACTGCCCTCGCCAAGCACGCCCTAGGACGGCGCAACCTCGGACAATGCATTGACTGGCATGACGGCCGGCCTGAGACCGAGCTCAATTTCAAATTCTATCGTCAAGCGACCAACAAGGTCGTCGGCATCACCGATGAAGCAGCAGCATTCCTTAGCGACTTCTTCTAACGCGGACGTGCGGCGTTCGACTCGACGCCCAGCTTCGGCGGCAGCGGAAAGCGCTTGATGTAGTCCTCCGCAACCTTGTGGTCCCCGATCAGGTGAATCGAGCCGTCGGCCTCGGCATCGGCGAGCGGACGACCGCCATAGATCACCGCGGCGATCGCATGCTGGTCGGCCTCGAAGGTAGCGTCAGCGTCGATCGGGTCGGCACGGCGGATGTTGATCGTGTGCGGGGTTAGCGTCGCGACGAAGATCTCGACGCCCATCCGGAAGCCGACCGTCGCGTCCATCCCACCGGCATACATCGTCCGCGCCGACATCATCAGCGAGGCGGCCGACAGCGGCAAGGTTGGATCGTGCTCGGGCGAGCGGACCGCCCAGCGTCCCAGTTCTTGGATCGCCTTCTCGCTCTCATATCCCCATGGTGTCAGCTCGTAGACCTGCACATTGGCCGGCGGTGGGAGCTTGCGTCGGAGCAGGATGGCGGCCTGCTCCAGTCCCTCGAGCCGCTGCGTCAGCACGTTGGCGCTGATTCCGTTGAGGCTGGCGCGTAGGTCGCCGAAGCGACGCGGCCCGAACATCAGCTCGCGCACGATCAGCAGCGACCAGCGCTCGCCGACCAGTTCCATCGCCAGCGCGGTGCCGCAGGCGTCGTCATACCAACGCTTCGCCGCTGGATTTTCGCGCCTCGTTATCTTTTCAGACTTCATGGTTGCTTTTAATAACCAGATCGTGCATCAAGGTCAAGTCAGCCGATTCAGTGGGCCGGCACAAGCTGGGAGAGCCGCCATGGCCAAGTTGATTTTCGTGAACCTGCCCGTCGCCCATGTGGCCAAGGCAACCGCCTTCTACGAGGCAATCGGCATGACCAAGAACGAGCAATTCTCGAATGCGCAGGCCGCCGCGATGGGCTGGTCGGACGAGATCAGCTTCATGCTGCTCGACCACGCATTTTACCAGACCTTCACCGGCAAGCAGATCGCCGATGCGCACAAGACCAGCGAAGTGCTGCTCTGCCTCTCGCGCGACAGCCGCGCCGACGTCGATGCGATCGTCGAGGCCGCGCTCGCCGCCGGCGGCGCCGAGCCGCGCACGCCGCAAGACATGGGCTTCATGTATGGCCGCACGTTCGAGGATCTCGATGGTCATATCTTCGAGCCGATGTGGATGGACGTCGCCGCGATGCCCGCCTCCAACGAACAAGCCGAGCCGGTCGCCGCCTAAGGCACGACCCAACCAAGGAGCAAGACGATGACCGCCATCACTCTCGATACCGCCGCCACCGCCCGCACCGTCTGGGCCGGGCGGGCGCTTTCCGGGCTCGCCGTCCTGTTCCTCGCGGTCGACGCGGGCGGCAAGCTGATCGCGCCCGACTTGATGATCGCGCACAGCCCACCACTCGGCCTGCCCGCCGATCCCGGCCTTTATCGGATGATCGGCGCCATTCTTGCCGTCTGCACCGCGCTCTACGCCTTGCCGCGCACGGCGCTGCTCGGCGCCGTGCTCCTCACCGGTTTTCTCGGCGGGGCCGTGGCGATGAACGTGCGCGCCGAGATGCCGCTCGTCACCAACACGCTGTTCGGCATCTACCTCGGCGCGATGGTGTGGGGCGGGCTGTTGCTGCGTGACCCGCGGGTGCGCGCGCTGCTGCCGGTCGCGGCCTAAGCACGGCCCGGCGAGCAAGGGGCCCCCGATGCGCAAAGATCTCTCGTGGCTGTCGGGCGCGATCGGGTTCGCGTTCAAGACAGTCGCCACCCTGATGCACCACGTCATGGCCGCGGCCACGCTGCTGGCTTGAACGACCTTATGGAGACGAGACGATGACCAATCCGACCATTACCGCCTTCAACTGGGTGCCCCCCGTCGCGCAGGGGCAGGTCCGCGACCTGCGCGTGCGCTGGGCGCTCGAGGAAGTCGGCCAGCCATACGACGTCCGCTACCTCGGTCTGGGCGAGCAGAAGCAGCCGCCGCACCGCGCACGCCAGCCGTTCGGCCAGGTGCCGACCTACGAGCAGGACGGCCTGACGCTGTTCGAATCGGGCGCCATCGTGCTCCACGTTGCCGAGACTTACGGAAAGCTGTTGCCCCAAAAGGCGGACGGTCGGGCGCGCGCGCTCGAATGGATGTTCGCCGCGCTCAATTCCGTCGAACCGACAATCATGGACCTGTCGTACGTGACAATCTTCGAGGCCGACAAGCCTTGGTCGGAGATGCGGCGCCCGGCGGTCGAGGCGCGTATCCACGCGCGGCTCAAGGACTTGTCTGACCGGCTCGGCGACCAAACGTGGCTCGACGGCGACGCCTTCACCGCAGGAGACCTGCTGATGGTCATCGTGCTCAGGATCATCAAGGGCGAGGGCCTGGTCGAAGCATACGACAACCTTGCCGCCTATATGGCGCGCGGCATCGCACGGCCGGGCTTTCAAAAGGCGCTCGCGGCTCAGATGGCCGGGTTCACCGGCTCGCCGCCGCCCGAGTTCCAGGCGTGGCTCGACAAACAGAAAGCAGGAGCGACGGCATGACCTACATCCAAGGGTTCTTGGTCCCGGTTAAGCCGGGACAGAAGGACGCGTATCGCGACATGGCCGCAAAGGCCGCGCCGATCTTCGCCGAATACGGCGCAACACGGACGGTGGAATGCTGGGGCGAGGACGTGCCCGACGGCAAGCGCACCGACTTCAAACGCGCGGTGAAGGCCGAGGCGGGCGAAGGCGTGGCGTTCTCCTGGATATACTGGCCCGACAAGGCGACGTGCGACGCGGCGAGCGGGAAGTTGATGAACGACGACCGCATGAAACCGGGCGACGAGCCGATGCCGTTCGATATGCAGCGCATGATCTATGGCGGCTACGAAGTCGCGAGCGACACCGGCGACGGTGGCGCCTTCGGCTATATCG
>JAABUH010001726.1_pt1 | contig 23012 bp, 24 predicted proteins | sample 5559121 | NCBI WGS metagenome assembly JAABUH01 (sample SAMN10711871, study PRJNA513364) | rock metagenome | isolation source: Antarctica rocks | place: Antarctica: Victoria Land, Battleship Promontory nord | collected 2015-12-28
GAGGCCAGCACCGAGACCAGCGAGCACGAGCAGCAGGACTTCCACGGCGGACACGACTGCACCTCTGTTCTGGTGAGAGTCAACGTTAGGCAACTGTGAGAGCCGACCTGTTTGGAGACGCGCCGCGATGAAGCCCCTTGGGGTGGTGTAACTCCGGGCTCGTGATCGTGGCGGCTGTGTCGGTCACTGATGAGAGCGGGCCACCGCGTAAGGCTCTGTGAGAAGCGACCAAGCAACTCAGAGAACGGACTCACGCGATGACCCTGAACCAGTCTGCCTTGCTCGAGCTGACCGAGGTGCTACGCAGCGCCGATGGTGGTGAGCTGATCCGCCGGCTTGCGCTCACGATGCTGCAAGCCCTGGTCGATGCGGAGGCGACCGCCCGGATCGGCGCCGGCCCGCACGAGCGCACGGATGCGCGCATCACCCAGCGCAACGGCACTCGCGAGAAGATCGTGTCCACCACGTCGGGGGATCTGACGGTGAAGATCCCCAAGACCCGAACCGGGTCGTTCTTCACCCGAATGCTCACCGGCTGCGCGCCAGCAGTCAACACCGTATCGTATTCCTGTACAGATTGTATTACACTACTGGTATGACAGTAGTGACGACGAGCGAGGCCCGGGCAGCCCTTAGCCAAATCGCTGCGCGCTTTGATGCCGGTGAACTCGAGCCAGTCGTGTTCGGTTCCCATCGTCGCGCCCAGGCAGTGATCGTGCCCTTAGAGGTCTGGGAGAAGCTGCTCGAGCAGGCCGAGGACGAGCGTGACCTGCAACTCGCCTGAAGCGCCTCGCCAGCGACTCCGGCGCGCGGTTCAGTTCGGCAGACGTCGCGGCGGCGGCGGGCCTGGATCACACGCACCACCCCACCGCCGGGTGAGTCCACACAGCACCGAGCGGCAACCGCATTACCGACTGAGCTGGACCGCGTCCGCGCGCAATGACGTGGTGGCGCTCGCAGCCGCGCAGGGCGCCGATATTGCGGGTGCCGCCCTCTCGCGGCCACCGACGTCGAGTACGGCCCTCGACGCGGCAAAGCGCTCGGCGACCGCAACGTCACGGGAAACCTCGGTGGGCTCTTCCGAGTCAAGTTCGACTTAGCGGGGCACCGGCCCGAACGCTTCCGGTTGGTCTACCGCCACGTCGGCGCCGAACTGGGCGAGATCGTTGTTGTCGGCGAACGGGACGAGCACGCGATCTACCGCGACGCCCTCGCTCGCCTGACCGACAACGACTGACCATCCCCCGACGGGCCGCTCCACCTCTCCCCTGCTGATTCCACCCATGCTGCGCTCAGCGTGCGGTGCGCAGGTACTGGTAGACCGTTTCGCGGCTGACACCGAACGTGCGGGCCAGTGCGGTCTTCGTTTCCCCTGCGCCGTCGCTGGATGCCTGCGGGTGCCGACCGTGACAACACGACCTCCACCCTGGACTTCATCACCCTGCACAGCCGATGAACCCGGCCCCGCAGCCACCACCACCCACGACCCCCGGGCCCTTCCCCGGGCCGCTCGGGTTCGCACAGAACCCTCAACGCCCAAGGGTGGATGGGCGAGCACCATGAAATGTGTCTAAGAATCGGTGGCCCAGGCCAGGTATCTCAGGGTCATCACAGCTTCGCGTCGCAGGGTGGTTGCAGGGCGAGTTCGCAGAAATGTTCTCCCCCCTCCGATACCCCTTAGTTCAGGAGTGACTGCTGATGAACAAGCGCACCAAGGCGATCCTCACCACCGCAAGCTTGGCCCTCGTGCTGGCCGGTACCGGCGCCGGCGTTGCCACCGCGCAGACCAGCACGACCCCCACCCCGTCCGGGACCGCGTCCTCCCCCACACCGACCCCGGCGGCGACAACCGCGAAGCACCCCCACCACAAGAGTGGTTTGCGCGGACGGGTCGAGCACGGCGAGTTCACCGTGCACACCAAAACCGGGGACAAGACCCTGGACACCCAACGCGGTGTGGTCACCGCCATCACCGCCGGATCAGTGACCGTGACATCGAAGGACGGATTCAGCGCCACCTACACCCTCAACCCCACCACCAAGGTCCACAAGGCCAAGCAGACCACCACCCAGATCACCACCAACGACCGGGTACGGGTACAGGCCAACAAGACCGGAACCACCGCCACCGCCACCCGCATCGGCGACGCCGGACCCACCCAGTAACCCACCACCAGGGGTGCCGGCCCGGGACGAAACGTTTCCGGGTCCGGCCGGTGATAAACCGCTGCCCCCTGCGGCATGTCGCTGCATCGACTCTGTTCCCGACGTGCCACGATCACCGGACGTTGGCCCACCACCGCCTGGAGGAACTGATGAACCGTGGACAGTTGATCGACGCGGTGGCTGCGGCGACCGACCTGCCCCGCGCGCAGGTCGAGGCCACGATCACCGCCACCCTGGCGCAGGTACGCGCAGCCGTGGCGTCCGGGGAGAAGGTTCAGCTTCCCGGGTTCGGCACGTTCGAACCGCGGGAGCGCGGTGCGCGTACCGCCCGCAACCCCTCGACCGGGGCCCAGCTGCAACTGGCTGCCACTCGGGTCGTGGGATTCAAGGTAGGCGCTACGTTCAAACAGGAAGTCGCCGACAGCGTCACCGCCAAGGCGTCAAAGAAAGCGCCGCCGAAAAAGGCCCCGGCTAAGGCCACTGCGTCGAAGAAGACCGCGAAGAAGTAGCCGCCCACGCCAGAGTTGCGTGCCTGCGTGCTGCTGACCGATCGCCACTTCAAGATAAGGTGCCCCCCAAAACTCGGTTGGGCGGCCATTTGGGTGGCGGCGCTCCTGCCGTGAGCAGCTCCTTCACGACCAACGCGAGGTGCCGCGCGAGGGCGGCGTGTTCGGCCGGGTAACCGATGGATGCGAAGGCGCGGGACCGCAATGTTGATCTGGTCGAGCCCCACCCGCCGTTTCCTCTCGGCTCCCCCCCGAAGTCGCCGTACCCGCCACCCCGCCCACGGCCCACGGTGCGGGCCGTTGAGTACGGCACGTCCGTTCAGGTAGTGGCCAGCCGGGGGCTGGCGCCCGAAGGGCACTCGCGGTACCTCCTCGGCGGCCATCGTAGCAACGTGTCTGTCCCGGCGACGGACGCCCGTCCGTGGCATCCCTGACAGACAGGGAACCGGGGTGTAAGACACCGTGCAAGAGGGTGCGCAGCAACGCTGGAGGCCGGAGGATTCCAGGTTGCTAGGGCATCTGCAGCTGTGTTGCTTGGGGATCGTTGACCGGTTGCTGCCGGCAGTGCCCGGGCCGGTGGGGTTGGGATCTGGACACGGGGGCCCGGGCGCGGGCTGAGAGGGCGGGTGTTCCCCGCCGACCATTGAACCACCACCCTGACTCCCCCAACGGTCGCCGCTACGCTGGAAGGGAACTTTCCGCGATACAGATGGAGTTGGCATGGCTGTCGTTCCGACAGTGACCTTGAACAACGGGGTCACTGTCCCCCAACTCGGCTTTGGCGTGTTCCAGGTCCCACAGGAGCAGACCCAGCAGGTGGTCGAGGATGCGTTGGAGGCCGGGTACCGGCATATCGACACGGCCGCCGCGTACGGAAATGAAGCGGGCGTGGGGGCGGCGATCGCGGCCAGTGGAGTCCCGCGCGGGGAGGTCTTCATCACCACCAAGCTGCGTAACGGGGAGCATGCCACGGCGGCGCAGGCCTTCGAAGCCAGCCGGCAAGCGCTGGGGGTTGACGTGATTGATATGTACCTCATTCACTGGCCGGTGCCGTCTCAGGGCTTGTTCGTCGAGGTCTGGCAGGTCCTGGAGGAGATCTATGCCGCCGGTGGTGCGCGGGCAATCGGGGTGTCCAACTTCCTGTCCGAGCATCTGGACACCCTGCTGGAGAACACGACGGTGGTGCCGGCAGTGAACCAGGTTGAGCTTCATCCGACGTTCCAGCAGGCCACGCTGACGGCGAAGGCCAGGGCCCTGGGGATCGCGGTTGAGGCGTACAGCCCACTGGGTCAGGGAGCCGACCTGAACGAACCAGCGGTGACCGCGTTGGCCGCAGAACACGGTGTCACCCCGGCGCAAGTTGTCCTGGGCTGGCACCTTGGCCTGGGCAACATCGTGATCCCCAAGTCCACCCACCCGCACCGGATCCGCGAGAACCTCGCGGCGGCCGATGTCACTCTCAGCCGTGGCGAGCTGGACGCCATCACGGCACTGGAAGCCGGCGCCCAGATCGGCACCGACCCGGCCAAGGCAGCACATACCCAGATGTAGGTCAGACGATTTCCGTCAGAAACCCACCCTGTCGTCGTCTTGGAGGTGCGCCCAGGCTCAGAGCTGCGTTCAGGCCTGAGCGGTGGTCAGCTGCTGGCGTTGGCGGCCGAGGCCGTCGATCTCCAGTTCCATCACGTCGCCCACCTTGAGGTAGGGGAAACGGCCCGACAGGGCGACTCCTTGTGGGGTGCCGGTGTTGATGACGTCGCCAGGGCTCAGCACCATGAACTGCGAGAGGTGCTGGATCAGGAAAGCCACCGTGAAGATCATGTCGGAGGTGTCGAGTTCTGGTTGGCTCAGCGACCTCGTCCACGGCCAGCCAGGGGCCGAGCGGCTGGAAGTCCTCGCAACATTTGCCCTTGGACCACTGGCCACCGGCGAGCGTGGTCTGAAACTCCCGCTCTGAGACGTCGTTGGATACGGCGTACCCCGCGATGCACGCCAGTGACTGCTACCCCGACTGCAGGTAACGGGCGTCGGCGCCGATGACGACGGCCAGCTCGACCTCCCAGTCTGTCCGCTCTGCCCTCAACGGGATCCGTACGTCGTCATCGGCGCCACGCAGGGTGTTCGGATGCTTGAGGGAGACGATCGGGATCGTCGGCGGATCATCGCCCGACTCGGCCGCGTGCGCCGCGTAATTCTGACCGATGCAGATGATCGCGGTGGGGCGCGCGACCGGAGCGCTGATGCGCAGCCCGGTCACGTCCAGGGTCGGTAGGGTCGCGTCCGCCACTGAGGCGCGGAGGTCCTCCAGGGCGCCCCGTGAGAAGAACTCGGGGTGGTAGTCATCGGTGACGACGGGGACATCGCTTCCTCGCCGGCCGACTCTCATCAGCTTCATCTCGGGCCGTTTGTTTGAGGGGTTGCGGTCAGTGCGTGTGGGGCCGCTCCCGCGGGCATTCGGGGTTCAGCTCGACCCCGAATCCTGGAGTCTCGGGCAGCTTCATCTTGCCGTTAACCGGCAGCGGCTCGTTCAGCAGCAGCGGGGTGAACATCGGCACGACCTTGTCAGCCTCGGGCGCCATCATGAGAAACTCGGCGAATGGGCTGTTATGTCGGGTGACGACGAAGTGGTACGAATACACGCTCGAGCCATGAGGCACGAGCAGCGCGCCGTGCGCGTCGGCCAGTGCTGAGATCTTCAGCAGCTCGGTGATGCCGCCGCACCATCCGACGTCCGGCTGGATGATGTCGGCGCACTCCATCTCCAGGAGCATGCGGAAGCCGTGCCGGGTGGACTCGTGCTCGCCGGTGGTGACGAGCATGCCCGGTGGGACGGCCCGTTTGAGGTCGCGGTAGCCCCAATAGTCGTCGGGGATGAGGCACTCCTCGATCCACTTCAGCCCATGCTCGTGGCTGCGGAGCGCGAGGCGCGTCGCGTAGTCCAGGTCCAGCGACATCCAGCAGTCCCACATCAGCCAGAAATCGTCGCCCACCCGGGAGCGCATCTCGGCCAGCTCGGCGATGTTGGCCCTCATGCCCTCTTCGCCCTCTGCCGGGCCGTGGTGCAGTGGCATCTTGCCGCCGAGGAAGCCGAGCCGTTGTGCGTGGTCCGGCCGGGCCCCGGTGGCGTAGAACTGCAGCTCGTCCCGGACCGGCCCGCCGAGGAGCTGGTAGACCGGCTCCTGCCGGATCTTGCCAAGCAGGTCGTAGAGGGCGAGGTCAACGGCGCTGATGGCGTTCAGGACGATCCCCTTGCGGCCGTAGAAAAGCGTGGAGAGGTACATCTGGTCCCAGATGCGCTCGACATCGGTCGCTTGGGCGCCTTCCAGGAATCGGGCCAGGTGCTTCTCGACGATCCACGCGCCGATCTCTCCGGCGGTGGTGACGCCGAAGCCGACCGTGCCGTCGGTCGCCTCAACCTCGACGACGAGCGTGCCGAGGACGTTGATGCCAAAACTTTGGCGGCTGTCCGCGTAGCCCGGGTACTTCGACATCGGGGTGGCGATGTGGTCGTCGATCCAGTGATACCCCTCCTGGTCGTGATAGTCGGCGCCACCCTTGGCGGCCACGGTGTACGCACGCACCTGGGCGATCTTGGGCACACCCATCAGTTGCCGCCATCCATGGTCCCGGGAGCGCCGCCGGGGAAGACGAGGATCTTGCTCGCCGTGCTCTGGCCCTTGGCGAGTTCGGTGAAGCTCGCCTCGGCGCCCGCGAAGCCAACGCGCCCGTCGATCAGCCGGTGCAGCGGCGCATCCGTCGTCCCGACCCACGTGGCGGTCTCGGCGAAGTGCTTGCGGGAGTAGCAGAAGCTGCCGATCAGGGTGCGTTCCTCGGTGCTGATCGCATAGGCGGCCAGCTCGAGCGACGGCACGGCCATCCCGACGAGCACCACCCTGGCCCCGAATGCCGATGCCTTCAGGGCGTCGGCGAGCGTGGGTGTCGCGCCCACGGCGTCGATGACCAGACTTGCCTTGGCGCCGAGCTCTTCGACGATGGACTGTTCGAGCGGTTTGGCGGAGGGGTCGATGACGACGGCGCCCAACTCGGCGCACAGTGCACGACGGGTCGGGTTGGGGTCCGAGACGGCAATCTGTGTCGCGCCGAGCCGCTGGGCCGCGAGGAACGCGGCCTGGCCGATGGGTCCGCCACCGATGATCAGGACGGTATCCTCGCTGGAGCACCCGCCACGGGAGGCGGCGTGATAGCCGACTGCCAGCGGCTCGACGAGCGCACCCAGCTCGGGGTCGAGGCCCTCGGCAAGGGCGATCACGTTGCTACGTCGTACCAGCAGGTACTCCGCGAACGCCGACGTCAGGTCGGCGGCCACCCCGATGACCTTGCGGTGGGGGCAGCTCTGCTCGTTGCCGGAGCGGCATACGTCGCAGTCGTCGCACGAGAGGACCGGGTTCACCGTCACGCAGGTGCCCTCCGTCAGGTCGGTCACATTGCCTCCCACGCCGGCAACGTGGCCCACGGTCTCGTGGCCCATGACCTGGCCGGCCTTTCGCCGCCCGGTCGCGCCCGAAAAACCGTGGAAGTCCGAGCCGCAGATGCCGGTGGCCGCGATCTTCACCAGGACGTCGTCGGGGCCAGGCTCCGGGGTCGAGACCTCTTCCACCTTCAGGACCCACGGGGCCTGCATGACTAGTGCCTTCATGTCAGTTGTTCCTTCCGAAGTGGTTCGACGGTCTTTGACGCGCAGGGTGCAGGGAAGTGCCGGGAGGCGGTGAAGGGTGTGGCAGTCGTGATGCGCTCAGCTGGTCTTGATGCCGGCCTTGGGAGCGAGCACGGTAATGACACTTGAGTCGTCGTCACTAGCGAGCCCCTGGGATTGGCCGAGCAAGTAGAGCTGCTCAGCGGCAGCTGCCACCGGAGTTGAGACGCCGACCCCGCGCGCGGCTGTCGTCACGATGCCCATGTCCTTGACGAAGATGTCGAGACGACTTCGGACCTCTGCGCCACTCTCGTCATACGCCTGAAGCATGCGCGGGCCACGATCACCCAGCATGAACGAAGCGGCGGCTCCCGAGCCAAGGGTGTCGAGCGCAGTCGCCGGGTCCAGGCCCAGAGCTCTCGCCAGTGCCAGGGCCTCTGCTGCCGCGGCGATATGGACCCCACAAAGGAGCTGGTTCACCGTCTTCATGCACTGACCGTCTCCGGGGCGTGAGCCGACTCGTTTCACCGTCGAGGCCATCGTCTCCAAGACGGGCAGAGCCTTCGCGTATGCCGTGTCGTCCGCGCCGACGGTGACCAGCAGGTCACCTTGGCCGGCACGCACCGGCCCGCCTGAGACCGGGGCGTCAACCAGGAGAATCCCCTGCTCGGACAGCTGACCGGCGAGTCCTCGGACCACGTCGATCCCGACGGTGGAGGTGAGCAGGATGACGGAGCCCGCGGCCAGGACCGGAACCACGCCATCGGAGCCCCAGAGAACTTCGGCGAGCTGGACGCGATCGCGAACGGCGAGCAGGACGATGTCGGAACCGGTGGCTGCCGCCTGCGCGGTACTGCATGCCGTTGAGAAGTCCCCGGCGGCAGCGCAGCGGCCGGGGTCGATGTCATAGCTTCGGACCGCGAACGAGCTCGCGAGTTGGCGAGCCATCGGCAGGCCCATGGCACCGAGTCCGAGGACGGCGATCGTGGGGGTCATGGGTATCTCCTTCGAGGGGTCTGTTCAGTCTCAGCGTGAGAGTTTCGACGACGTCAGCAAGCGAGCTCGGGCCGCCGACGTTGCCGGCGAAGACGATGTAGGGGATGCCTCGCGCGGGGCCGTCCATGGGCTCCCACAGTGAGACGATCCCGGGCAGCATGGGCCCACGAACCACGGCTCGCTCGATCTCCAGGCCGCGACTGGCCACATCCGAGGAGGTGATCCCTCCCTTGGCCACGACGAATCGTGGCGCGTAGCCGGCCAGGATCCGGTGCACCACCTCCACCACTGACGTGGAGACCCGGCGCGAGAGGCCGAGGGAGTCGGCTGCGTCAGCCCCCGTGACGAGGCTGCGGCTCGTGCGGACCACAACGTTTCCGCGAGCCAGTGCCGCGATGGCCCGCTCGGCCACCTCGGCCAGATACGCCTCGGGCTTGTCACCCAGAATGGTGGAGACGTCGATCTCGAGCTCGACGGGGGACGTCCGCTCGACAAAGGTCTCGAGCTGTTTCGTGGTCATGGCCACGTGCGACCCGACCACGATCAAGCCACCGACAGCATCCTCGGCCAGGCCGCCACGCCGGATCGCGGAGATGTCCTCCGCCTCCAGAGGCCGGTGGGGCTCCTGGCCGATGAGGGCGCGGACGAAGGGGGGTCCGACTCGATATAGCAGTCGTGACCCAGCGCCCTCGGCCTCGTTGATGGCGAGTGCGAGCAGACGTAGGTCGTTCTCCTCGACGATATCAACCACTGCAGGCTGTGCCTTCGACAGGCCACACAGCGCCGCGACGGTCTCAGCGCGGCTGGAGCGAAGTGTCGCAAGGTCGATGCTGGCGACATCGGCTGCTCGAACCTGTCCCGCGGTCTTCTCCTGCACCCAGTCGCGCAGGTCCGACGATCGATACCCGAAGGTGGCGTCCTTGGCGAACTCGGTCTGGCCCGCGGGTGTGTAGCCGTCGGCGTCTGATCCTGCATAGTGCACGGACCTCACCGTGATCCGCCCGGCATCGCCGAATGCGGGGACGATGATGACCCCATCAACGGGATTTCCACTGTGGGAGAGGATCTCCTCCGCGAGGACGTTCGTCTCCAGGGGGAAGTGCCCCCGCAGTGTGGAGTCGGACCGGGACACGAAGTCGACCTTGACGCCCACCTTCTCGGCCGCCGCGAAGGCGCTCCTGGCGACCTGACGGTTGCACTCCTCGGCATCCTCGGGGGCCAGGCTGCGGGAGTTCGTCATGACATAGACGGCAGGCTTGCCCTGACGGAAGGCCCACTCCAACGAGGTCGGCGACCAGTTCATCAGGACTGGGAGCTCGGCGACCGACTGGGTACCGGTGGGGTCGTCGTCCAGGACGACCAGGATGCGATCTGAATTCGCAGCCAGGGCCGCGACGACGTGTGCTGGCACCTGCGGACCCTTCGGCACACCCTGCAGCAACGTGTCGAGTGAGATGGCCACGACAACTCCTTGTGATCACCGGATTGTGCTCTCCACCTAGTGAGACAGAGAGGTTGGTTAAGGTAGAGAGGGGGCCCGGAGGCAGGTAACGCAGCGTTTGAGACTGGCCGAAGTTAGTCCGAAGACAACCGCGCCGGTTGGGGTTTGAGGGGAGCTGACGGAAGTGGGGCGCTCGTGCGAGGACGCCCGCCCCACTTCCGGGCGGCTCTGTGATGTGCCGTTCTGTCCTGTGTTTAGGGTGTGGCCTTACAACTGGTGCGCACTCAGTGCGCGTCCGCCTTGTCGAGGTGACCTGCCTCGATCTCGTTCGCTTTCGTGAAGAACGCCGTGAGACCGAAGAAGATCGCGGCGAGGACCGCGCCGACGGCCAGCGAGTTCAGACCCGCGTTGCCGCCTACGTGCTCGTTGAAGAAGGTCCGCATGTTGGGTGCGAGGAAGCCGCCGAGGTTGCCCAGGGAGTTGATCAGGCCGATGCCCGCGGCTGCGGCGAACCCGGTCATGTACTCGGTGGGCAGGACCCAGAAGATCGGCGACATTGCGACGAACCCGACCGCGGCCAGTGACAGGCCCGCGATGGCGATCACGGGGGTGCCGCTCATGGCCCCGGAAAGCCCGATACCGAACGCGGTGAGGAGCATGAGGCCGCAGCCGATCACCCGGTGCTGACGGGTCCGGTCGGCCAGGGCGGGGAAGAAGGCGACCGCAGCCAGTGCGAAGACCCATGGAATGGCCGTGACCAGGGCGGCCCCGAACCCGAGCGACTGTCCGGTGATGGCCACGACCTGGGTCGGCAGGAAAAACACGAAACCGTAGACGGCGATCTGGATGCAGAAGTAGATCAGCGCGAAATACCAGACGCGGAAGTTCGCCAGCGCTGTCCAGACGCTGCGCGGACCATGGCCGGTGGCCTTGGCCGTGTCCTCGGCATTGAGGGTTTCGCACAGAGCCTTGCGCTGGGCCGGGTCCATCCAGTCGGCCTGCTCGGGGCGGTCGGTGAGGTAGAAGTACGCCCAGACGCCGACGACGACGGCCAGCACCCCCTCCACGAGGAACATCCACTGGGTGCCGTGAAGTCCGGCGAAGCCGTCGAGCTGAAGAAGGCCTCCGGAAAGCGGGTTGCCGATGATGCCGGCGAGGGCGATACCCATGTAGAAAATTCCGCGGGCTCGGTTGAGGTGACGTGCCGGCACCCAGTACGTGAGGAAAAGGATTACGCCCGGGAACAACCCGGCCTCGGTGACGCCGAGCAGGACGCGCAGGATGTAGTAGCTTGTCGGCCCGTTGATGAACATGAAACAAACCGAGACGATGCCCCAGCTGACCATGATCCGGGCAAGCCACCAGGAGGCGCCGACCTTGTGCAGCATGATGTTGCTGGGGATCTCGAAGATTGCGTAGCCGGCGAAGAACAGACCCGCTCCCAACGCGTACGCCGAGGCGCCGATCCCGTTGTTGGTCGCGAATTCTTTCTGGGCGAAGGACACGTTGGTGCGGTCCAGGAACGCGATGACGTACATGAGGAGCAGGAACGGCAGGAGCCGTCGGAACACGTGCTTGGTAGCGAGCTCGGAGAGCTCAAAGCGGGCAGACTTGCCGCTGACGGTAGTAGACATCGTTGTCTCCTGGTGAATGTGTCGAGATAGAACCGGGGCGAGCTCTTAGTGCATGTACCCATGTACCTCTTGGTGCCTGTGCCGCTTAGCGCATGTGCTTGCCTCCGTCGACCTGGATGGTCGCGCCGTTGATGTAGCCCGCCCCGTCGGAGAGGAGGAATGCGACGGTGGCCGCGATCTCCTCGGGCTGGCCGACGCGGCCGAGCGGGATGGTTGAGGACATGGACGCCTTGCGCTCGTCGGATAGCTTGCCGCCCATGATCTTGGTGTCGATGGGCCCGGGCGCCAAGACGTTGACGGTGATGCCGAAGGGGCCCAGCTCCCGCGCGCCACCACGGCACATGCCGATGACGGCAGCCTTGGCGGTCGCATAGACGCCCTTGGAGAACGTCCCACCGCCATCGAACGCCGTGATCGAGGAGGTGTTGACGATGCGGCCGACGCCCAGGGGGATCATCCGCTCGGCGGCGGCCTTGAGCATGAGGAAGGATCCGGTGACGTTGACTGCCATCACCCGCTCGAACTCCTCGAGCTCGACTTCGTGCAGCGCGACCGGGCAGGCGATCCCGGCGAGGTTGACCAGGCCAACGACCGGCGGCAGCTTCTCGTCGATCGCTGCGAACGCAGCCGCGACAGAGTCCTTGGACGAGATGTCTGTGGGGATGGCGAGGACGTTCTCGCGCCCAGAGTCCTTGAGCTCCTTCTCGACCGTGGCGAGGCCGTCTGCGTCGTTGTCGATGAGGGCGACGTGCCAGCCGCCTTCGGCCAGGGTTCGGGCGACGGTCCGTCCGATACCCGCAGTGCCGCCCGCGCCGGTAACAACTGCCGTCTTCTCTGCGGGAATGGGAATGGCGCTCATGACTGCTCCTTGCTCGAGGTGAGTGATGCGATGCGGCTCTGGCCGCTGGTGAGGACTTCGGTGACGACCCGCGCCAACGCACGGGTGTCGTGGGCGAACCGCCCGAGGAAGAGCCCGTCGACGGCGGGCACGAGGTTTTGGTAGGTGCCCGGCCCGGCACTGCCGCCATACAGGAGGCGGGACCGGCCGGCATACGCGTCGAGTCGCGCTCGGAGGTGTTTGCAGACGCCGGCGACATGCTCCGCAGGGGCAGGCGCGTTGGCGCCGATCGCCCACGCCGGCTCGTACGCGACGACCACCTCGTGCCCGGCGGCGACGTCGAGCAGCGTCTGGAGCTGCTCGAGACAGGCCTGCGCGGCGTCACGCGGGGCACCGCGCTCGGGCTCGCCGACGCAGTACAGCGGCACCAGGCCCGCCCCGACGACTTGCGCGGCCTTCGCTCGAACCGTGGCCTCGTCATCACCGAAGAGACGTCGCCGCTCGGCATGACCAATCGCGACGTACCGACAACCGAGTTCGGCGAGGACCGCGACCGAGACCTCACCGGTCTGGGCGCCGTCCGTCGAGGCCGCCACATCCTGAGCGCCCCACCGGATGCCGGTGCCCGCGAGAATCTTCGCCGTCGACTCCAGCAGCGGGAAGGTGGGCAGGACGGCGATCTCGATGTTGGCGCCAGGCTCCAGGCGTGCCCCGACGTCGGCCACGTCAGCGACCCACGTACGGGTCGGGGCGACGCCGAGGTACATCTTGAGGTTGACGGCGATCAGCGGCGGCAGCTCAGTCATCTGGCTATCTCCTGGTCGTCAGTCGAGCGCCCCGGCGAGGATGCCCCGGATGTACTCGCGGTTGCGCGCACACACCCCGAGACCGTCGCTGCCGTAGTGCTCGCAGAGGAAGGCGCCCTGGTAGCCCAGGTCGAGGGCCTGCCGGATCGCCGACCGGTAGTTGATCAAGCCGTGGTCCATCGGTACCGGGAACGTCATGACGGTGCCGGTCGCCGGGTCCTCGTCGCGCAGGTAGTTCTTGACGTGCCAGTAGTTGGCGTGCGGCAGGACCTTGTCGAGCATGGACTGGACGGGCTCCATGGGACGGTGCAGTCGGATGAAGTTGCCGAGGTCCGGGTTGAGCCCGCACGCCTCGTGGTTGACCTCCTCCAGGAATGCGACCGCGCTGTCGCAGGTGCCGATGTAGGTGTCCTCGTACATCTCGAGGGTGATCTCCTGGCCGTTCTGTTTCGCGTGCTCGGCCAGCTCACGGATGAGGGACGCGGCCTTTGCCCGGACCTGAGCGTCGTCGGGATCCTTGTAGCCGTCGACGAGCCAGAACCACAGGGCCTTCTGCTGCGCCGGGGTGAGGTCCTGGAAGAAGCCGAAGCTGACCATCTTCACGTCGAGCTCGGCGGCGACGTCGAGGAGACGGTGGCAGTAGGCGAGGTACTCGTCGCCGTGCTCGGCGTCCAGAACGCTGCGGCGTGAGGTGGAGATCGCCGGAATTGTAACGCCGGCGTCGGCCAGCACCTCCCTGAACTCCTTGAGGCGAGCGGCCTCGAGGTCGGCGACGCGCACCCACGTGTCGGTGGGGTCGATCTCGGTGAAGCCCAGGTTCTTCACCTGGCGCAGGTGCTTGGCCCACTCCTCGGTCGAGGCGTCGTGGATCGGGCCGCCCTGAGAGTCTTTGTTCCCCAGAGCCAGCATCGCGCAGGCGATCGGCCAGGTCTCGGCTGTGTATGCCATGAGCACATCCTTCGTTGTAGTTTCAGTTGGGTTCGGCGGGCGCCCCTCACCCTCTTCAGTCCGTTGCCAGGTGTCGGGCCGCCGTCGGCAGGGGTCACGAACGGTTGCCCTGGGCGGGGGGCTGCCGCAGGAGTCACATAGGCGCAGGGCCCAGCTCACCAAGCAGCTGCCCCAACCGGGCGTACGCCGTGTTGCGGTAGGCGATGAGCGCGGTCTGGTCCCCCGCTTCGGTCACGAATCCGCCACCCTGCTTGACCCCGAACTTGCCAGCGTCCACCAGGTCGTTCAGCATCGCCGGGGCCTTGAGCCGCTCGCCGTAGTGCTGTTCAAGAGTGCCGAAGCAGGCGCGGTAGACGTCCAAGCCGGCCATGTCGGCGATGGCGAAGGGGCCAAAGAAGGCCAGTCGGTACCCGAATGTCGTGCGGACGACGATGTCGACAGCTTCCGCGGTGGCCACACCCTCCTCGACCAGGTTGATGGCCTCCTTGAGCAGGACATACTGCAGGCGGTTCAAGACGAAGCCGGCCTTGTCGTTGACCCGTGCCGTGAGCTTGCCGGTGCGGGCGACCAGCGCCTCGACGGGAGGGATCACCGACTCGTCTGTGCCGGCGTGGGCGATGAGCTCGACGCCCGGGATGAACGGGGCCGGATTGGAGAAGTGCACTCCCAGGAACCGGGACCCATCCGAGAGGTTGGCAGCGAGGTCGGCGATGGGGAGCGTCGAGGTGTTGGAGGCGATGACCGCGTCTGGCCTGGCCGCCGCCTCGATCCGCCGGAGCACCTCAGACTTGATGGCCGGTACCTCCGGAACGGCCTCTTCGATGAGATCGACGTCGCGGACCGCGTCTTCCAGGCTCGTCGCCCAGCTGAGGTGCGTGGCCACACGGTCCGCAAATCCGACATCGACGAGCTTGCGCTCCTCGAAGTCTCGCGCTTCAGCCAGCAGGCGTTCATGGTTGCGTTGAGTCGAATCCACATCGGCATCGGTGATGACCACGCCGATGCCGGCTCCGGCGAGAACCTGGGCAATACCTCCCCCCATGTATCCGGCTCCGACAAGGGCCACCGTCGAGATGTCAGTCTTCACAGTCTCTACCTTCTTCGTTGGTTAATATTTCTGTGCTCGTCGGCTTCTTCGGTGATACGTCAGCATTCGTAGGCACTGAGTGCCTCGACCTTCGCGTTGGACGCCGAAGAGGAATCGAACTCGTAACCGAGCCATTCCTTGGCCAGACGCCGGGCCAGCTCGATGCCGATGACCCGTTGGCCCATGCAGAGCACCTGGGCATCGTTGCTCAGCACGGATCGCTCGACCGAGTAACCCTCGTGAGCTGTGACGGCGCGAACCCCCTTGACCTTATTTGCGCTGATGGCGACCCCCAACCCGGTGCCGCAGATGAGGATCGCCCGGTCGGCACGCCCGTCCGCGACCCTGCGAGCAGCCTCGACGGCGACATGCGGGTATGCCGTGTGCTCATCACCCGTGACGCCGACATCCGTGACTGTGCTCACTCTCGGATCCGCCTCAAGGTCAGCCTTGATCCGCTCCTTGTACTCAAATCCCGCTTCGTCGCATCCGACGACCATTCGCCATGTCTTACTCATCAATGCTCCTTCACTGCAGCTCGACTGGTGGATTCACGATGGTGAGACGTGTGGGCGAAGAACGGCCACGATCTTCGCGAAAGAGACAGCACCCGGATCGGGCGTGCCGATGCTTTTCTCGGCGTGCGTGCGCGACCGGCCACGTTTCGCAGCAAGGTCTGCCGTTTCGCGGGCCGCCTCATCGGCAGCTGCCACTGCCTGCGCCCAAGCGCCTCCGAGACCCTCTCCCTTCGCAGCGACCAAGGTGTCCCTGAAGGGAATCGCCGCGTCGACCATGGTCTTATCGCCGACATCGGCCCCTCCGAGCGAGATGATCGCGTCGATAGCCTCGCTGGTCGCCCGGACTGCGACGTCCTGGCCGGGAACTGACTGGTCGTCCAGGAGGCGGGCTGCGGTTCCGATGGCCATACCCCAGAGCGCACCGGAGGCCCCGCCCGAGCGCTCGGCCCACGCGTCCGCGGCACGAACCAGGAGAGTCCGTGCCCCGGCCCCGGCCTCGGCCGAGGCCTGGGCCGACTCGTCGGCAGCCCGGGCGCCGCGCACCATGCCGATGCCATGGTCGCCGTCACCGGCCACGGCGTCGATCTCACCCAGGTAGGACTCGTTGTCCACAAGCATCCGGTGCACGTCGGCCAGCGCACCCGCGAGCCGTCCGGCCAGGGCCCGGGACGCTGCGCTGCTCTCGGGGATACCGGCGATCTCGTCGTCCTGTTTCTCGTCCGGCACACGCTTTCGTTCGGCCATCGCGCCCTTGCGGAAGGCTGGGGTATCGCAGGGGGCAGTCCACAGTCGCTCAAGTTCCTCGTCGAGCCACACCACGGTCAGGGAGAGTCCGGCCATGTCAAGGCTGGTGCACTGCTCGCCGACCTCCGGATCGACGATGGTGTAGCCCTCGTGCTCAAGTAGCTCGGCGACCCTGCGGTAGGCGACGAACAGCTCCTCGTACTTCACGGTGCCCAGACCGTTGAGCAGGACCGTGATGCGTCGTCCATGGTCCTGCGGCTTCTCGAACAGCACCTTGTCCACGAGCAGCCGGGCGATCTCATCCGCGGTGGGCAGGTCGACCTCGGCGATTCCTGGCTCACCATGAATACCGAGCCCGACGCTCATCTTGCCGGCGGGGACGGTGAAGAGCGGGTGGTCCGCGCCGGGGAGCGTGCAACCGGAGAACGCGATACCCATCGTGCGGGTGTGATCGTTCGCCCGTTGAGCCACGCGTTCGACGTCGTCCAGGCTCATGCCCTCCTCCGCGGCAGCGGCGGCTACCTTGAACACCGCAAGGTCGCCGGCGACACCTCGGCGCTGGTCACTCTCGGCCGCGGGGGCGGACGCGACGTCATCCGTCACCGCGACGATGCGCACGTCAACCCCTTCGGTACGCAGGCGGTCGGCGGCGCGGCCGAAGTTGAGGACGTCACCGGTGTAGTTTCCGAAGCTGAGGAGTACGCCGCCGCCACGGGACGCAGCCTTGAGCACGGAATACACCTGGGAGGCGGAGGGCGAGGCGAAGATGTTGCCGCAGGCAGCGCCGTGTGCGAGGCCGGGGCCAACCCAGCCGGCAAAGGCGGGGTAGTGACCAGTGCCTCCGCCGATCACCACGGCGACCTGACCCGCGTCGGTCTCAGTGGCCCGTGCGACACCGCCGTGGACTTTGCGGAGGTAGCGACCGTGCGCGGCTACCAAGCCGTCGAGCGCTTGATCAGCGAATTCCGCCGCGTCGTTCACGAGGTGGGTCATCACACCCCTCCTGGAGTCATAGGAAGACCCCTTGCGTTGATCGCACGGTGCGTCCATGTGTCATTCGAGCGCCATTCCACGCGTCTCCTTGAACACGAGCACGGCCACGGTCGAGAGGACAGCCGCGATGATCACCCAGAACGAGGCTGCAGCCGGCGTCCCGGTCGCCGCGATGAACGCTGTTGCGATCAGTGGGGCGAAACCACCGAACACAGCGGAGGACGAGTTGTAAGCCGAACTAAGCCCAGCAACCCGGATACGTGTCGGGTACAGCTCCACGAGAAACGCCGGCATGCAGCCGAGAAAGATCGCGACAGCAGCGGCTAGGGTGCTCTGGATCAGGAGGACGGCCAGGAAGCTGTCAGTGTGGAGCACGAGCTGGATGAGGGGGTATGTCAACACGAGCACCGCCAGGCAGCTGGCCAGCATAACGGGCTTGCGGCCGATCCTGTCTGACACGGCACCGGACGAGATGGCAACAACGATGACGACCACGCTGGCGATTGCGTTGGCCAAAAGAGCCTGCCCCGACCCCATGAGCTCACCGTTGACCTTCACATACTTCTGGGCGAACGATGGGAAATAAGCAGTGAAAGTGTAGACGGCCGCGGATTGCATCCCGACCAGAAAGAACGTGAGAATCAGCTTGCGGGTGAGCTCGCCCTTGGACAGCGCGACCAGTCCGCCGGCGTCTGTATCGAGCTCGGCGTCCTGAACCTTCTCCTCGACGAACACGGGCGTCTCTTCGGCCTTGGCCCGGAAGGGCAGCGCCACAAGGGCAATGAGTCCGCCGAAGGCGAAGGGGATCCGCCATCCCCAGTCCGACATGGAAGCGGAACCGAAGGTCGACGTCAGTGCGGCGATCATGAAGGACCCGGTGACGGTCCCGACGAAAATCATGGCGATGTGGACGCTACCGAACAGCCCGCGACGATTCTTGGATGCCCACTCCACCAGGAAGGACGCCGCGCCGCCCCATTCGCCACCGGCCGCGAACCCCTGCACTAGGCGGGCGAGCACCAGCAGGATGGGTGCACTGACCCCGATGGCATTATAGTCCGGGATGATCGCCATAGCTCCTGTCGAGAGCCCCATCAGCGCGATTGAGAGGATCAGGGCCGGTTTGCGCCCGCGCCGGTCTCCGAAGAGGCCGATGACAAACCCGCCGACGGGCCGGGCCACGAAGCCGACACCAAAAGTGGCGAAGGTGAGCAGCAGCGGCCCAGCCCCTCCGGCGTCGCCCGCCGGGGTGAAGAAGTGAGCCGCGATCGTGGTGGCCAGCAGGCCGTACGCCACAAAGTCGAACCACTCGACGATGTTTCCAAAGGATGCAGCGACGACGGCACGGCGCATCTGCGCGGCGGTCGGACCATGGCCGGCGATGACCGACTGTTGATGCGTCATGGGTTTCTCTCCGTTGTGGAATTTGGTTGACGTAGAACCACTACGGCATGAGGTAGCCGCCATTGATTTCGATGACTTGGCCGGTGATGTATCCGCTCTCTTCCTCGCTGGCGAGGAAGAGAGCCGTGCCCGCACACTCTTCGGCGGTGCCGAGCCGGCCCATGGGAATGGCGCTGGTGAGTTGGCGCAGAAGTTCAGGGCTGGTCTGACCGTGATGGAAGGGCGTGTCGATGACGCCGGGCGCGATGGCGTTCACGCGGATGCCTTCGGACGCCAGCTCCTTGGCGAGAGCTCTGGTGTAGGTCGAGACGTACGCCTTTGTCGAGGCATAGAGACCCGCGCCAGCGCTGGCTCCTGTGCGTGCCGCCTGCGATGTCAGGTTGATGATGCATCCGGTTCCGTTCGACCGGAACGAGCCGATCATGTGCCGATTGAGGGTCATCATCGACCGGGCATTCAGGTCGAAGACGGCGTCGACAAGTTTGTCGTCCGCCTCGGCGAGAGTGGTGCGCTCCACGAACCCGCCCACAGAGTTCACGACCACGTCGACGTGGCCGAAGGCCGCGAGGACCGCGTCGGCGAGGGCATCGACCTCACGGGTGCTCGACATGTCTGCGTGGAAGGTCGCCGAAGCTCCAACCTTGCTGATCGTCTCGGCGACCGCGTCAGCCTCCTTCCGGCCAGAGCGATAGTGAACGCCGACCCGGGCCCCGCGGCTTCCGAAGGCGAGGGCGATTGCTCGTCCGATCCCTGAACTGGCTCCGGTGACGAGGACGGTCTTGTCCGCGAGATCCTTCATTTTGATCCCATCATGGGTGTTCGGGTGTGAAGACGCACTGGCCGACGCTTTACGAATGTGACAAACATAACCCTACATGTGGGACATTGGCTAGAGTTCTTGTGATTTTCCCACAGCATGTGAGTTTTGACGTCACAAACGTCACATGCAGGACGTCCATGGGCTAACATCGTGGAGACCTAGATCAGGCGGGTGCCGACGCCCCCTCAACGGCTGGACGCCAACACCTCGCCGCTTCGCCAGATTGACGGGAGACTTGTGGACAGTAGGACGGTTGGATCCGAGAATCACTCTGTCCGGCTCAATACTTCGGCTGTCGACCGGCAGTCACTCATCCGCGACCGGGTCCACAGCGAGGGTTCCGTGACGGTAAACCAGATGGTCAGCGTCCTAGGGGTCAGCCGGATGACCGTGCACCGCGACCTCGACGTGCTGGAAGCCCATGCGGTGCTGCGCAAGGTCCGCGGGGGCGCGACCGCCCTGCGCTCCAGCCTTTTCGAGAGTGACTACCCCTTCCGTCTGACGGCAGCTGTGGCAGCGAAAGAAGCGATTGGACGCGCTGCGGCCAAGTTCGTCGAAGACGGCCAAGCAGTGATCTGTGACGAGTCGACGACAACGATGGCTGCGCTGCGCGCGATCGAAGCTAGCGATGCGATCACAGTCATCACCAACTGCTTCCCGATGATGCAGTACGTCAATGAGTCTACGAAGCACCGACTCATCGGCCTCGGGGGTGACTACGTCACGCGATACCAGGCCTTCCTTGGCATCGTCTGCGAGCAGGCGATCAACAATGTCTACGCGGACATCCTCCTCGCGTCATGCTCGGCAGTGCGCGGGAGCAGCACCTACCATCAGGACCAGCAGATCGTGGCCGTCAAACGGGCGATGATCAGAACAGCGCCGAGGAGACTGCTTCTGCTTGACAGCAGCAAGGTAGGCGTGGGCGCCCTGTACCACTTGGGCGAAATCGGCGACTTCACGCACCTGATCACCGATGATGGGACGCCCAAGGCACTCCTCGACCAAGCTCGAGAGGGTGGTCTCGAGGTAGTGGTCGCTCCTGTCCTTTAGTGCTCGAAGCTTGGCTGGGGTTGGGGTGTGTCGGTGACGTCGATCAGCTGGTCGGCTCGGGTCGCGAGCGGTTCCAGCTAGAACGAATAGGTGCGCGTTCTCCCGGCTGGCGTCGTCGAACGGGTCACGGCCGACTCGACATCCAGCAGCGCGAGTCCGTCGGCCGTCGCGGTCAACCGTCGTTGGTGCAGCCGTAGCACCTCGGAGTCGGTGAGGTAACGCTTGGTCTTGGCACCACCAGCGAGGTACCGGCAGTCCACCATGTGAGGGGCCTCGGGACTCGCCGGCACGTACACGATCAGGTACCCCTACGCGCGGTCGGCGCCGGTAGGGATCGCCACCGTCAGCACGTTCAGAGGCGGGTCGACGGCCGTCGCCGCAATCTGCTCAAGACGCTCAGTAACCCCGGCAAGAGGCTGGGGAGTGGGCTCGATGCCAGTGTCGGTCTCGCCGATCCCGATGATCAACGTTCCGCCGTCGATAGCGAACGATGTTAGGTCCCGTGCGGTCTACTTGTTGGCGTTCGCACTTGACTTGACCTCGCGCTTCAGGTCGAGGTAGTGGCTCTCGCCGAGCACGCCGTTAACGATCGCGGCCAGTACGTCGGCCTCTGACGCCAGGCGAAGCCTTGGGCCGTTAGGTGATACGAAAACGCTATCCATTCGAACATCTTTACGCACTGGGTCGCCGTCTCGGGCACGGACCTGACAGACGCACTGGACAACCGTCGGACCGGGACGGGAGCGCACGCTGACCGCACAATCACCGACCCATATCAGGCACCAGGGGGTCAGTTTCACGCGGCGTCGACAGGGTGCCCATCAGGCACCTCAGCACGCCCGTCAGGTGCGCCAGACCACCTCAACGGCTTCCGGTTTGAAACCAGCACCACCACGGGCGGGCTGGATGACGACCTCCACGCCCAGTGTCGACAGCACTGCGCGGCGTTGAGTCACGTTCATTGTCTCCCAGCACGCCCGCGCGGCCGGTCCCGCCAGGTCCTCCAGCAACGCCGGGGCCACGCCCGCGACGATCCGCGAGGCCTCTAGCTGCGCGGCCTCAAGCTCGGGACGCAGCCGAGCGGTGATCCGACGCAGCTGTGCGGCGTCAATGTCGCCGGAGGCAAAGGCATCGGCCGCAGAGTCCAGGCGTGCACGGACCGCATCCGCCTGCACCCGCACCTCATGCGCGCCGTCGTCGCTGCGTTGGAACAACCCCCGCGCGTCCGGCTTTGCCAGCCGCGCGACCACGACATCGCGGACGAGGTCGTCCACCCATTCGACCCGGCGACCGACGCACCCGCGGGGCGCGTCGCAGTGGTACAGCGGGTGCCCCGCTCTGCTGGCGACCCGCAGCCGCGTGCCGCACACGCCGCAACGGCCGATGCCATAGCTGAGCAGGTTCCGTCGCGCACCGTCGCGGGACAGCCGGCGGCTGGGATCGTTCAGCAGTGCCACCACCCGGTGTGGTCGGCGCGGTCCACCAGGGCGGGCCAGTTGCCGGGTCCGATGACGACACCGCGGTGGACGCGGTCGGCCACGTTGCTGGGGCGCAGCGCCAACTTGCGAACGGTGGATGGACCCCACGCCGCCGCTTGACCGGTGGGGCGCGGGAGGTTGCGCAAAATTAGGCTCGTCGTCACGGCCTTGATCGACGTACCGGCCAGTAGGTCTGCCACGATGCCGCGCACAACGTCGGCCTCCGATGGATCCTCGAGATCCCGCGAGGCGGTGAGGCGCCCGGTATCGTCCCGCTCGTGCACTCGACGCCAGCCGTAGCCAAGCGCTCCGTTCGGCCGGCCCTCCTCCGCTCGCTGCTGAGCGGCGCGCGCAACGCGCTCGGCCTTGATCTCACTCTCGGCGGTATCGAACTCCCCCAAGACGCCCGCATACATGCGGCCCGCCGCACTGGTCAGATCAAGATCAGAACCCTTCACGAGCGCCACGCCGACGCGAGCAGCGCTGAGCACGCCGATTGCCGCGGCACGTTCGGTTCGGCTTCGCCACAGTCGAGAGAGCCCGTAAGCCACGATCCGGTCCAGCTCGCCCCGCCGAACACTGGCAAGCAGAGCCGCGTAACCAGGACGGTACGCACCCTTCAGGGCACTGATGTCATTGTCTGTATGCACACCGACGAGTTGCCAACCACGCGCCGCCACAAGGGCCTCGCAGTCCTCGCGCTGACGCGTGACGCCCTTCTCGGTTGCTCGCGGATCTACGGAAATGCGGCAGTAGATCGCGGCGCGATCGGTCATATTTACAACTTACCCGTTAACGACCGCCCGGCTTTCCTGGGGGTCCTGGTAAGACCGGCTCGGCGGAGGACTTCCACTCACTGGTGGACGACCTGGAGCAGCGCGTGTTCGACGTATTGCCGGACGACACCGTGGTCTACCCCGGCCACG